>SPJK01019931.1_pt1 | contig 12015 bp, 8 predicted proteins | sample 3741771 | NCBI WGS metagenome assembly SPJK01 (sample SAMN10925997, study PRJNA522277) | cold seep metagenome | isolation source: Elba SIP-enriched marine methane seep metagenome, extraction at timepoint T2 | place: Italy: coast of Elba, Mediterranean Sea | reverse complement strand
TTAGGACGTTATTGTATTGTTTGGCAATTTGGCCAACTTCTGTGAATGGCTCAACCTCAACAGGCTGACTGAAATCGCCTTCTTTCTCCTGAGTCAGCATGCTGTTGAGGAGATTATAAATTTCTGTTGTTGCCTGATGTTCAGAAATATTCAGTCCCTCATTTTCTGCCTGTGCTGAAACTCTGAGACTGCAGAATCGATTCAGCAATTTTAGGCCAACGAAACTAATTGTGAATACATAGAGTCCAATAGCCACAACACCTAACAGCTGAACCATAAGTTGCTGTTCCAGTTCCAGGCCGGTACCAAAATTAGTTTCTTCTACAAAAAAAGGCCATGCGAGCGTACCCCAGGCTCCGGCAAATAAATGAACAGGAACAGCCCCTACAGCATCATCTATTTTCAATTTTTCCAATAGATTCATTCCCTGGCAGACGATGATTCCTGCAATGATGGCAATTATGCTGCTGGCTAATGGTGAAAGTAGATGACACGCAGCAGTGACAGCAACCAGACCGCCTAAAATACCACTTATGCAGTAAATGACATTAAAGGTTTTATTTTTGATCCAGATATAGGTGGTGGCTGATAATCCAGAGAAAATTGCTGCAAGAAAGGTATTAAGCAGAATGACTGGAACATGGTTGTTCATACTGAGTGTGCTGCCTCCGTTAAAACCAAACCAGCCTATCCAGAGAAATAAGGTTCCTAGAGCAGAGAGGGATAAATTGCTTCCCTGAATTTTACCCTGGCCGGTAAAACGATTGCGACGTGGGCCTATAATTAGTATGGCTGCCAAAGCTCCCCAGCCCCCGACAGAATGCACCACAGTTGAGCCGGCAAAATCAATAAAGCCTGATTGAGCCAGCCAGCCCTGAGTGGTATTATCTAGTAATCCACCCCATGCCCAATGACCACTGACCGGGTAAATAAGAGCAGCAATTAAAATGGATGTGAGCATATAACCGATAAAACTCATGCGTTCGGCAACCGCGCCGGAAACGATGGTTATGGCCGTGCCGCAAAACATCATCTGGAAAAAGAAGATGGCCGTTTCGGTTGCTGAATTCTGGGCCTGAAAAATAAATTGGTTATGTCCAATAATGCCTTGATAGCTTTCACCAAACATTAAACCAAAACCGAATAGCCAAAAAATAGCACTGGATACGCAAATATCCATCAGGTTTTTTATCGCTACATTAATACTGTTTTTGCTTCTGACCAGACCTGTTTCCAGACAGGTAAAGCCGGCTTGCATCAGTAGGACAAATATGGCACAGATCAAAATCCATAGAATATCTAGCATCTAATTTTGTATTTTGGGATTGTGTGGAAAAAATTAATCTGGGAACACCTTTTTCAATTTAATAAATTGCTTGGACTGCCCCAAAATTTTAAATAAAATTCAAATTGGCTCTATACGAATCACTGGTTGCTTCCATTTTGTCTCTCAAGGCGCGGCATCAATACGTCCGTGTAGTCTTAGTGGCAGCATCCCTGCTGTCAATAGCTTTGAGAAACAAAACGAAAACAACGTATAACCTGTGGTTTGTATAGAGCCATGAAATTCAATTATTCAAATATATTTCCAGATAAATTATCTGGGTTGTTTCTTGAGTCCTTATTTGATAATGAGGAAATATTTCTGACGATAAGTGAAGTCGTTCGTTAAATTAAGAATATTTATTCAACTGCTTAATTAATTGTGGAAATTAATCAGTGCATTGATTGATGCATGGATCATGTGTTGTTTTAATTTTTTCCAATCCGTTAAGATAATGTTAGTTTATTTTTTCCGGTCGTCAATAGACCAAATCAGAAATTAGTTTTTTCGTATAAAGGGTAATGGCGACTGATATTTATCTGACTTGGCAAAACGCGTTTATTCAGTAAATAGTTTTGCAGCAATTGGCTATACCAGGGAATTTGCAAACTGCCTTTGGCTCCAAACCCGTTAAAAATATGAATCTTTTTATGTTTCGGATGGGTGCCTAGAAATGGCAGTTTGTCTAGTGTTGCAGGTCGGATACCTGAAGCTTGCTGGATAATTTGATTGCCGTTTGAATTGTGTACCTGCCTTTGAAGAGAATCTATGAGTTGTTTCTTAGCTTTTAGGCTGATGGTTGGAGTAAAATCGTGTCTATCAAATGTCGCCCCTGTTCTAAAATGCGAATCTGTAACTGGCAGTAGCCAGTGACCATAGTTGAGAATGGCATTTGGCAGTTTTTTCGGCATCATTAAATCTATGATTTCTCCTTTTACCAATTGGAATGGCAGCCATGAAAACCAGGGGTTTTTGGACGCTCGATGACCTTCACAAAAGATGAGTTGACGGGCTTCAATTTCATGCCAGCGCAGTATGGGTTGAAGTTGTAGATCATTATAATTAAATTCTGTCTTGAGCAGAATCTGTTGTTCTCTGAAATACTGGCTCAAACAATTCAATAGCCGTTTTGTGTCCAGATAACCTGTTTTTAATTGTTGCAGATAGCCGAAACTGTTTTTAAAAATATGCTGATCTTTATTAATAAAGCCATTTAGATAAGGGCGATAGTTTGGATCGTTAAATTTTTGCTGGCAAAGCTGTTGTTCTTGTTTAGATCGAATGGATCTGAGCATGGGTTTGCTATGGAATAAAGGCTGGTTAAAAAAAAGAGCCAAATCCTGATAACAATGCATGGCCTGATTAAAAAGGGTGCCTATATCTTGTTGTAATACCATACGCATCCCTGTGATCGGGTTAATCAATCCGGCAGCAATTTGAGAGGCATTTTCCTGATGATTATCCAGCAGAATGATGCGTTGACCAGCGCGATGAAGTCTCCAGGCAAGCAAACTGCCTGCTAATCCCTGGCCTACAATAATAAAATCAACCTTTGTCAAATAGATATCCTATCCAGGAAATTCATTCAGATGTATGAATTCTTTATAAAATAAATTTTCCGGGCTAAGCCTTTTCCTTGAGTGCTTGACCGGAAAACTCAATGCCTGACCAGCCAAATTCGATGAAATTCCTAATGTTTTGATGGTCTGTTCCATCGGGGTGTTTTAATACGTCCTGCTGGTAGTAATCTCCAAACAGATTAAGTGTTTGATCTTCTGATAATTTGTGTATTTGGGCTAAAGCAAAAATTTTGCATGAACCTTCGTTACTTCCCGATTTGTTTGTTAATTGTTTATCCTGTAAACCATTGGTAAATTCTGTCGGATGATAATCGTAATTCTGCGTGATAACAGCCATGGTTTCTTGAAAAGAGATAGATTCAAGCTTTTGGGCTTTTTCGATAAATTGATTTAGTAAGTTAGAGTTGTTCATAATCGTTTTTCAGAATAATTTCTTCCTAGGGTTGAAATTGATTTGGGCATAAGATGGTGTTTTGTACGGGTTGAGTGTCATCGCAGTCCGGAAAATCCTTGGTATAATGCAGACCGCGACTTTCTTTGCGGTTTTGAGCGCAGCGGATGATGAGTTCTGCAACGATCACCAGATTGCGCAGTTCCAGCAAGTCACTGGTTACCTTATAGTTGCTGTAATATTCGGCAATTTCTTCTTTCAGAATTTGTAAACGCTGCATGGCGCGATTTAAGCGTTTATTGGTCCGGACTATGCCTACATAATCCCACATGAAGGTTCTCAATTCATCCCAGTTGTGCGCAACCATGACTTCCTCGTCAGGTTCTTTGACTCTGGATTCATCCCATGGGGGGATCATGGCAGGCTGCTGAAAGTTTTTATAGTTCAATAAAATATGATCCGCTGCTCTTTCTGCAAAGACCAGGCATTCCAGCAGTGAATTGCTGGCCATGCGATTGGCACCATGTAATCCTGTACAGGCGACTTCTCCTAAAGCATATAAGCCTTCTATATCGGTACAGGCATTGATATCTGTTAATACTCCGCCACAGGTATAGTGTGCTGCAGGTACGACAGGGATGGGTTCTATGCTAATATCAATTCCTAATGATTTGCAATGACGAAAGATATTAGGAAAGTGTTTTTTGATAAAGTCTGATGGTTTGTGGCTGATATCCAGAAACACACAATCCAGCCCATGTTTTTTCATTTCATTATCAATGGCGCGAGCAACAATATCACGGGGAGCTAAATCTTTGCGAGTATCATATTTTTTCATGAATTCTGTTCCATCTGGCAAGCGTAGAACGCCGCCTTCGCCTCGAACAGCTTCACTGATCAGGAATGATCGACCTTTGGGGTGAAACAGGCAGGTAGGATGGAATTGCATAAATTCCATATTACTGACACGACAGCCGGCTCGCCAAGCCAGCGCAATTCCGTCACCGGTAGAAATATTTGGATTGGTGGAATAACGGTAAACTTTGTTAGCGCCACCTGATGCTAGTGCTACAACTTTAACGCTGAATGCTTCTACTTGATTGTTTTGGGTATTGAGTACATAGGCACCCGCTATACGAGACCGGGATGAAGGGTCAATGATCAGGTCAATCACATTGTGATTTTCAAGTAAATTGATGTTGGGGTGTTCCTGTGCTCGGCTGATCAGGGTTTCAGATAATGCTTTTCCGGTTGCATCATCCATGTGCACTATCCGTCGATGGGAATGGCCGCCTTCTTTGTTTAAATGGAAAGTTTTTCTGCCACTTTTGGTTTTCTTTTGAGTGAACTCAACACCTTGATTCTTTAGCCATTCAATATTTTTTTTTCCGTTTGCAGCGGTGATTTCAACGGCTTCCAGATTACAGAGACCTGCACCTGCATTGAGTGTATCTTTTATGTGGGATTCGATGGAATCATTTTTGTCCAGGACTGCTGATATACCTCCCTGGGCATGGGATGTGCTGCCAGAAGACAGGGCAACCTTGGACAGTACGATGACTTTTAACTGATCAGCCAGCCTTAATGCAAGACTGAGTCCCGCACAGCCGCTTCCAATAATCAGGATATCAAAATCTTTTTTATCTGCCATGAGTGAATTACCGGATTGGAGCGTTATTGATCAACCTGATTCGTTACCAATTGTAAAATGGTGATTGTGATGGGCTCAGAAAATTCTGAACGGATAATAATAAACCACATTTTTTCGCATTTTAGGGGATAATTATCTGCTGTCAGAATGAACGAAACTAAATATAGGTCGTATTGAAATAATACGTATTGCCGAAATAGTTGAATGAATTCACAATTTGCCTGAGTCTCATTGTACAAGGTATGTGGCTAAAATTCGAGTTTTTGACACTGTTCTGCGTGATTAGCCAGCTTGAGATTATTTAAGCATTCAATTTGTAAAAAATTTTACAGCCTTTAGCTTTCCCTGCTATTTTAATTAGGTAATGATTGTTATCAGGTTATGTATGCAATGATCATTTTGTTTTAAAATGAAACTTTGTTTTCCAGTTTTTTTTGTAATCATAGAACTTATGATGTTTAATTCTGTCCACCTTAACATTAAATTGAACAGTGAAAGAACATACAGCTAACAATCAAGAGCTAGATAAAGAATTAGTGTTGAGGGTTCAGCAAGGAGATAAATCAGCATTTGATTTGTTAGTGGTAAAATATCAGCACAGAATTATTCAACTGGTGAATCGATATGTTAAAGATCCCAGTGAAGCACAGGATGTTGCACAGGAGGCTTTTATCAAAGCTTATAGGGCTTTAGGCAACTTTCGGGGCGACAGTGCATTTTATACCTGGTTATATCGTATAGCGATCAATACAGCTAAAAATTATCTGGTATCGAGAAACCGTCGTTATTCAGATTATCAGGTGGATGTTCAAGAAGCTGAACAGGTAGAGAATGCTCCACAGTTAAAAGCATTGGAATCACCTGAATATTTGCTTTTGAATGATGAAATTGTTGCTGTGATCAAATCAGCGATAGAAAAGTTGCCGGAGGAAATGAAAACGGCGATTGTGCTGAGGGAGTTTGAAGGTATGAGTTATGAAGAAATAGCTCAAACAATGGAATGTCCGGTGGGTACTGTCAGGTCCCGTATTTTTAGAGCACGAGAAGCGATTGACGAAAAATTAAGTCCATTGCTTGGATAGAGGCTAGTATTTGTGAATACAGAAAATAATCAAAAAATCACCCAATTTTTGGATGGCGATCTTCCGTCTTCAGAGCTAGATAGTCTATTACAGGATATTAAACGAAAGCCTGAATTACTTGAAAAAATGAGTCGATATCAGAGTGTTTCGGCGACTCTAAATTCAGATGAGCCATTATTATTTGATAGTCAATTTACTGAAAAAATATCACTACAGCTGGAAAACGAACCGCATCACTTTCTACCAGCAAAATCAAAAAAAACAAAAATCAGATTATGGCCTGCAGCGTCAGTGGCAATGGCTGCATCTTTGGCGATAGCGGTTGTTCTGGTTCAAAATCAAGCCAGTGAAACCGAGTTAAATAACCCGGTTCAGGTTCAGTTGGCCGTTAAACAACAGGAAAAGCTAGTTGAAAAAGAATTGAGCGAAGAAGCCCAATTAGCCAAACATGAGCGTTTTAAAGCGTATTTACAGGCGCATAGTGATGATTTATACACGCATGGTTCTTTACAGATTCAGCCATTTGCTCAAGTAGCCGGTTATAAACAGGATAGATAACTGTGTTGATAAAGGTGTTCTTTGTTTTTTTTCTGCTGTTGCCTAGTGTAAGCGCGGAAGAAATTGCAGCTGATGCCAGGCAGTTGCTGGAAAAAATGAGTCTGGCTATGAAAGAACTAAGCTTTCAGGGAACCGTCGCTTTTTTTAAAGATGGTCGGCTGGATACCATGAGATACATTCATGCTAATGACAAGGGTAGGGAACAAGAGCGTTTGTTATCATTGAATTCACCTATGAGAGAGGTGATTAGAGAGGCTGGCAAGGTTAGCTGTGTATTTAAAGATACCGATAAAATTGTCGTCAATCATCACCCTGTCAGTGCTTCTTTTTTAGTTGATTTGCCTGATGATTTTTCCGAATTATCTAATGTTTATGAGTTTTCATTTTCTGAAGATGAGTCTGTTGCAATGCGGCCCGCTTTTGTTGTAAAAATTCAGGCAAAAGATGAATTTCGTTACGGGCGTAAAATCTGGGTAGATAAGCAGCATTTTCTGCCTTTGAAAGTTGAAATTTATGACTTTTCAGGAAAAACACTTGAACAGGTGGTTTTTACTGATTTAAGAATCGATAATCAGTCGTCACTGGTCAATGTAAATGAACTTTTAGCAAAGGGAAGTATCAGTCATATTCATGAACTTGATTTATCACCCTATGGTCAGGCTGATTTTGAAATAGTCAATTTACCTCCTCAATTCGATGTGGTGTTTTTTATGCCTATGCGTAGTGAGGAAAATAAAAAAAAAATTGATCACTTAATGTTGAGTGATGGTTTTTCTTCCATTTCTTTATATCGTGAATTAAAAACGGATGATATGCAGGTTGGTTTCGAAAGTTTGGGAGCTGTTAACTCTTTTACGCATTTAATTGGAGATGTTCAAATCACCGTAATGGGAGAAGTCCCTAAAAAAACAGTTCAATCTATAGCTGAAGGCATAAAGTTCAAGTCTCAATAATCCATCTGCCCGCTATTCTAAAATTCAATTTTCAGACAGAAACAGACTTTGCTTTTTTGTCGCCACAAAAAGCTTTCTATAATTTCATTTTATTGGAACTGAGTGATCAGTTCCATCATGCCCTATTAGTTTTCTATAACCTAGTTAAATCTATGAATACAAGAAATATGATGTTTAAGAAATTTTATCTGGTTTTTTTATTTGTTTTTTTCAGTCAAACTTCACTGGCAGCATTACCTGACTTTACCGAAATGGTTGAAGATAATGGGGATGCGGTTGTTAATATCAGTACTAGCCAAAAAGCAAAAAAAATTGATAACGTATCTCCCAAAGGCGCCTTACCTAAGGGTGTTCCTCCCGAAATGGAAGAGTTTTTTCGTCATTTTTTTAATGATCCAAATCGTGGTTTTCAGCCTAGAGAATCAAAGTCATTGGGGTCGGGGTTTATTATCTCTTCAGATGGTTATGTTTTAACTAATCATCATGTGGTCAATGGTGCCGATGAAATTATTGTGAAATTAAAAGATCGTCGGCAGTTAATTGCTGAATTGGTTGGCTCGGATGAAAGAACCGATATCGCTGTTTTGAAAGTGAAAGCCACTAATTTACCTGTTGTAAAGATAGGTAAGCCAAAGCGGTTAAAGGTGGGAGAATGGGTGTTGGCCATAGGTTCCCCTTTTGGCTTTGATCAATCCGTAACGGCTGGTATTGTCAGTGCTAAAGGTAGAAGTCTGCCAGGGGGTAACTATATTCCTTTTATCCAGACAGATGTTGCTATTAACCCTGGAAATTCGGGTGGACCATTATTCAATATGGATGGCGAGGTCGTTGGTGTGAATTCTCAGATTTATAGTCGTTCGGGCGGATATATGGGCTTGTCTTTTGCCATTCCTATGGATGTCGTTATGAATGTCGTGGATCAGCTAAAGAATAAAGGTTCTGTTTCCAGAGGTTGGTTGGGGGTTCAAATACAGGATGTTACACGTGAATTGGCTGAATCATTCAGTATGGATAGACCGCAAGGTGCGCTGGTTTCCAAGGTGATATCGGATAGTCCTGCTGAGAAATCAGGATTGCTGATTGGTGATGTAATCATAGAATTTAATGGTGAAGAAATTGATACTTCAGGCGATTTACCACCTATTGTTGGCATGACTCAAATTGGTAAAAAAGCAAAAGTTAAAGTGATTCGAGCAGGCCAAAAGAAAAGTATGACTGTTAAAATCGGTTTATTACCTGAAACGGAAATGATGGCTTCCAGTGGTAAAGAACAGAGTAAGGCATTTAATCGACTGGGAATTATTGCCTCAGATTTGACTGTTGAACAACGAAAAAAACTGGAAATAAAAGAAAATGGCGTTATCGTTAAAAGCATTAAGCCCGGACCAGCGCTTGATGTAGGAATTAAACAGGGTGATGTTATTCTGAGGATTCAGAATAATGTTGTTCGTAATGTGGCTGGTTTTGATAAAATAATTAGTAATTTATCAGCTGGTCAGTCTGTTGCAGTATTAATTCAACGCCAAGGCAGTCCAATTTTCTTAGCCTTGAGGGTGGAATAAAAAAACGTGGATCAAAAAAATATCAGAAATTTTTCTATCATTGCACATATTGATCATGGCAAGTCGACATTAGCTGATCGCTTTATACAGATATGTGATGGTTTATCAGAGCGGGAAATGGAAGCTCAGGTTCTTGATTCTATGGATATTGAACGTGAGCGTGGTATTACGATCAAAGCACAAAGTGTTACCCTTCAATACAAAGCAGAAAATGGAGAAATCTATCAGCTTAATTTTATTGATACACCCGGTCATGTAGATTTTTCTTATGAAGTATCACGTTCTTTAGCAGCCTGCGAAGGAGCGTTGTTAATCGTTGATGCTGCTCAAGGTGTAGAAGCTCAAAGTGTCGCCAATTGTTACACGGCAATCGAACAGGGGCTGGAAGTGGTTCCTGTTTTGAACAAAATTGACTTGCCGTCTGCAGAGCCAGAGAGAGTGATAGCCGAGATAGAAGATGTGATTGGTATTCCTGCTGACGAAGCACCTAAAATCTCTGCAAAAACAGGTTTGGGAGTAGAGCAGGTTCTGGAGCAATTGGTTGACCTGATTCCTGCGCCATCTGGTGAAAGAGGTGAGCCTTTACAGGCTTTGATTATTGACTCATGGTTTGATAATTATCTAGGGGTTGTTTCTTTGGTGCGGATTGTCAATGGAACACTTAAGAAAAAACAAAAAATAACGGTTATGTCCACTGGTAAATCCTATCTTGCTGAGAAAATTGGTGTTTATACTCCCAAGCAAAAGGATACGGATTGGTTAAATACAGGTGAGGTCGGCTTCATTGTTGCCGGAATTAAAGATATTTATGGTGCGCCTGTAGGTGACACGATCACTGGTTCTGATGATCCTGCCAATGAAATGCTGGGTGGATTTGAAACGATTCAACCCAGAGTATTCGCTGGCTTATATCCAGTCAGCTCTGATGATTATGGGAGCATGCGTGAAGCATTGGATAAATTACGACTGAATGATGCAGCCTTGCACTTTGAGCCAGAAACATCACAGGCTTTAGGTTTTGGCTTTCGTTGTGGGTTTCTTGGTATGCTGCATATGGAGATAGTGCAGGAACGACTGGAGCGTGAATACACTATTGATTTGATAACGACCGCACCGACGGTTATCTATGAAGTAGAAGTGCATTCGGGTGATATTTTAATGATTGACAATCCGGCAAAGTTACCGGATACAGGTACGATAAACGAAATAAGGGAGCCTATTATTTTAGCAAACATTCTGGTTCCCCAGGATTATTTGGGTGGGGTTATCAGTCTTTGTGTGGAAAAAAGAGGTGTGCAGACGAATATGCATTACACTGGCAGTCAGGTTTCTTTGAGTTATGAATTACCGATGAGTGAAGTGGTGCTGGACTTTTTTGATCGCCTGAAATCGGTCAGTCGCGGTTATGCCTCATTTGATTATGAATTTGTTCGTTTTCAACCGGCTTTATTGGTCAAGTTGGATGTGCTGATTAATGGTGATAAAGTCGATGCATTGTCCATCATAGTGCATAAGGATTTGAGTCAGGCGCGCGGCAGGGATCTGGTTGAAAAAATGAAGGATCTGATTCCAAGGCAAATGTATGAGGTTGCTATTCAGGCTGCGATTGGTTCCAAAATCATCGCGCGTTCAACAGTAAAGGCAATGAGAAAAAATGTAACAGCCAAATGTTATGGAGGAGATATTAGCCGAAAAAGGAAATTGCTGGAAAAACAAAAAGCGGGTAAAAAACGCATGAAGCAGGTGGGAAGCATTGAAATACCTCAGGAAGCGTTTTTGGCTGTTTTGCAAGTAGATAAAGATTAGAAGGCTGTCCAAGCATAGAGAGCCGACTATGAAAAAGCGGGTTTTGCTCAATTTCCCCGATTTTTTAGGTAAAGAGTCTGCTAATCGCTTTGCAAAACCTGACTCTAAACCGCTTTCCTTCGCTATGGTGTTTTAGCCGGTGCAGTGTCTTAGTGTTTAACTACTGATTTCGCGTTTTTTCATAGCGTTTCGTTTGCCAATCCACAGTTATTTTGCCGTGGATTGGTTCGATTTATATTGTTTCTCCGCATCATGTTTAGTTCCAATTCTATTGGAGCTTGTCTACTTTTACGGCTTAGTCTGAATGTTAGTTACTGGTGGCTTAGCTACTTTTTTGGCTTCAAATGTGTCCTTGACCGCTCAACAGGGTATAATGCCGTTTGGTGTTCATTAAATTTTTCCGGCTTGCTAGTTAACTTTTTATTAATAGTATGGATCTAGATTTTTCATTTTTTTTGGTAGTCGCCAGTCTTGTGACTGGAGTGATATGGGGGGGCTACCTGCTCTTTTTGAAATTTTCAAATATTGAGCCAACAAGTCGGCAGGAACCTTTATTGGTTGAATATGCCCATTCTTTTTTTCCTATTATATTCATCGTTTTGATATTGCGGTCGTTTCTGGTTGAGCCTTTCAGAATTCCGTCGGCATCGATGATGCCAACATTGTTGATTGGTGATTTTATTTTGGTCAATAAGTTTGCCTATGGAATGCGTTTGCCAGTCATCAATGAAAAAATAATTGAGTTGGGTGAGCCGAAAAGGGGCGACATAGTCGTCTTCAGGTTTCCAAAGCAGCCTGAAATTGACTATATCAAGCGAGTAATTGGTTTGCCGGGTGATAGAGTAGCCTATTACAAAAAAACGGTTGATATCAATGGGCAGTCAATTAAGCAAGTTTCGCTGGGTAGCTACATAGGTGTGGGACTGGGTCAGAATATGACAGGCTCCGGACATTTTATTGAGGAATTTGAAAATTCTGAGCATGAAATTTTGATAGACAGTCGTGGCAGGGTTGTCGATGGGGTTTTTGAAGTTCCTGAGGGGCACTATTTTGTGATGGGTGATAACCGGGATAATAGTAACGACAGCCGCTATTGGGGGACTGTCCC
>SPJK01064973.1_pt1 | contig 12026 bp, 3 predicted proteins | sample 3741771 | NCBI WGS metagenome assembly SPJK01 (sample SAMN10925997, study PRJNA522277) | cold seep metagenome | isolation source: Elba SIP-enriched marine methane seep metagenome, extraction at timepoint T2 | place: Italy: coast of Elba, Mediterranean Sea | reverse complement strand
GTGCCGAAATCATCAATGGACAGCTTGATGCCAATTTCCTTGAGTTCTCCAAGGCGTTTTATCATGTTTTCGGTATCATCCATGATGACGCTTTCGGTCAGCTCAAAAATGATATATTTCGGGTCTGTTTCATGTTCTGCGAGGATATTTTTGACGATGGCGACAAAATCGTTTTCAAGAATTTGCAGGCCGCTCAGGTTCACCGCAATGCTCAACTCGCCCATGCCCTGGGACTTCCAGCGGTTATGCTGGCGACAGGCTTCCGCTATCACCCATTCGCCTATCTTCAGAATCATGCCGTTTTCTTCTGCAAGCGGAATGAACTGGTCAGGAGTCATGAAGCCGAATTTCTTGCTTTTCCAGCGTATCAGGGCTTCGGCACCGACCAGGCCGCAACTGTCCGCATTGATGACAGGCTGGTAATAAAGGCAGAGTTCTTCACGATGAATCGCATTGTGCAGACAGGCTTCAATCTCCAGGTTGTTTTTGCTCTTCTTGCTCATGAAATCATGAAAAAAGCGGAAGCCTCCGCGGCTTTGCTTTTTCGCATCGTGCATCGCGGCATCGGCATGTTTCAGCAAGGTTTCTGCATTTTCGCCATCTTGCGGATACATCGCGATGCCAATGCTGCTGCGCAGATAAATGGTCTGGTTTTTAAGCTGCAAAGGCAGCATTATCCAGTCAAGGATGTTTTGCGCGACGGTGACGACATGTTCAGGCTTTGAGACCTCGTTCAGAAGGATGGTGAATTCATCGCCGCCGAGGCGGGCAACATCGGTCGAAAAGAAAGACTCGTCTATATGGCGGGCCGTCATGTCCGATTGGCGAAGCCCCTCTGTAAGGCGCCTGGAAACCGCTTTCAGCACGGTGTCGCCACTGCGGTGGCCATAGGAATCATTGATGGCCTTGAAGTTGTCAAGATCCACAAACAACACAGCAAGCTTGCGTTCATAACGCTTTGCAGTTTCCAGGTTCTTTCTTAGCAGTTCAAAAAAGTAGGTCCGGTTGGGAAGTTCTGTGACGCTGTCGTAATAGGCGAGGTGGCGGATTTCAAACTCCTGCTCCTTGCGCCGGGTGATGTCCTGTATCGCGCCGATCAGGGCGATGACTTGCTGGTTTTCTTCGTCAAGGACCGCCTCTATCTGGTGACTGATGTAGCGTTTATTGCAATCTTTTGCCAGAATCGAATATTCGATGTTCAATGGCTGCTGATAATTGATGACCTTGTTCAAGGCCTCGACCACCATCAGGCGGTCATTCGGGTGGATGCAGTTCAAAAAGCAGTCATAGTCGAGAACGAACTCATTCTTGTCGCGCTGGAAGATCGCATAGACCTCGTCCGACAGATGAAACACGTTTTCTTCCATATCCCATTCCCAATGCCCGAGTTTGGCAATTTTCTGGGTTCGGGACAATTGCGCCCTGCTTTCCTCAAGCTCTTTCAGGATGCCGCTGGCCTTGAGCATGTAGTTAAGGCGGTGAATCAGAACCTGCCAGTTGACCGGCTTGACGACAAAATCGGTCGCCCCGGCCTCGTAGGCCCTGGCGATTTTATCAGGCTCCTCTGTTCCTGTGACCATCAGGATGGGAAGGTTTTTGGCCTTGGAAAAAGAGCGCAGTTTCCGGCAGGTTCCAAAACCGTCCAGATCCGGCATTTCTATGTCCACCAGCGTGATGTCCGGCCACAGGGTTTTAAATTCGGCCACGCCGTCCACGCCGTTCGTCGCTGAAAAAATTTCAAAACCGGCCTTGCCCAGATGCCGTTTCGCCCACATGTGCATGGTAGGGTCGTCGTCAATGCAAAGCACTTTCGGTTTTTTCTCATGCTGATTTTTTTCCATAACGTTTTTCCTTTAATGCAACACGATAAAAATGGGGATCAGAATTTCCCAGCCTGTACGATCAGGAAACAGGAATCCAATAGCTTTAGTCATTGCCATAGCCTTGGAACAAAGATTCTGGCAATTTATCAGACGATGTTACAACCCGCCAATAGCTCAAGCTATTGGACTCCGGCATCTTGAAACGATCTGGTCGTGCAGGTTGAAATTTCTTGCAAAATCGTCAAGACTCAAAGTAACTACTAAGCCGTCCAATACCGTCATGCCCGCAGGGAAGCGGGTATCCAGTCACATGGATGTGAATGACCTTACCTTCCCTGGCACTGGATTCCGGCTTCCCTGCCGGAATGACGAGTTTTGACTTAAAGGCCTGAGTAGTTACGACTCAAAAACATTAGTTTTTTATGATAGACGCTGTCCGCCAGTTTAAACTTTCTTTCAAAGGTTTTGCAGGCTTTTTTGAAAAATGCCTTGCCTGTCTGCCCGAATGCTGCTTCGAATGACACCGATTATCAAATTAATCGGAACGGATTTAAAATACAAGGACTCTGAGTAATTTCTCATTGCTCACAGGCAAAAGCAGAACGGGCTGAAAAGCTTTTATTGTCCATGAAATTCACGAACAGCTTTGCTTTCCATGAGTTTCGTGGACTCCATATGAGTTAAGCTTGCACCTGTAATTAATGAGAAGTTACGACTCTGAAACAGAAGAACATTATCCCATTTCATTGAATCCACTCATAATTCTGGAAAACCGCGCATGACAAAAACGCTCTTAAAATGGATTCTGCCGCTGTCGATCATGTTGATCGCAGGCGGCGTGTCATACTACTGGATGGAAAACAAGCCCCGCGCCGACCGCAAGCCTCCCGAAAAAAACATTCCGCTGGTTGACTTGATGCCGCCGGTTTTCAAGGATCATCAACTGACGGTTCATGCAATGGGCAATGTGGTGGCCGCGCAAGCGGTCAATCTAACCTCAAGAATAAGCGGTATGGTGACCGAGACCAGTCCCAATTTCATCGAGGGCGGCATTTTGAAAAAGGGCGAGAAAATCGTGCAGCTTGATCCGACCGACTACAAACTGGTGATCGCCCAGCGCGAAAGCGAGCTGGAAAAGGCACGTTTCAACCTGAAACTGGAACAGGGCCAGCAGCAGGTCGCCCTGCGTGAATATCAGTTACTTGGAACCAAACTGGATGACAAGGAGAAAGAACTGGTTTTGAGAAAGCCTCACCTGAAAGCGGCCAAGGCCCAGCTTGCGGCGGCAAAAGCCGCATTGAAACAGGCACAGCTCGACTTGAAGCGCACCAAGACCGTCTCGCCGTTCAACGCGATTGTGCTGAGCCGCAATGCCAACATCGGTTCCTGGGTATCGACCTTCTCGACCGGCACGCCGCTGGTGCGCCTTGCAGGAACCGACCATTTCTGGATAGACGTATCGCTGCCGGTGGACAGATTGCGCTGGATCAAGATTCCGGGCATCAACGGCGACAAGGGGGCGAAAGTCAGGATCGGTTATGAAACCGGCTGGGGAAAGGGCGTTTACCGTTATGGCCATATCAAGCGATTGAAAGCCGAAGTCGAAAGCGAGGGGCGCATGGCGAAACTGATTGTCGAAGTCGATGACCCCTTAAGCCAGAAGCCTCAGAACAAGAATGCGCCACCGCTGATGCTGGGGACATTCGTGCGCCTTGAAATTGCGGGACGGACGTTCAAGAATGTCGCCGCCTTCCCGGAAAGCCTGCTGCATGACGGCGATATGTTGTGGCTGATGGACAGGGAAAACAGGTTGCTGATTCACAAGGTGCAGCCTGTCTGGCGCGAGCGGGGCAATATTTACCTTGAAAGAACGCAGTTGCCGGAAAATGCCCGTGTGATCCGCAGCGAGCTATCAACGCCGGTGCAGGGAATGAGCCTTCGGGACTCGGCGGCACTTGAAAAGGAGCAGGACTGATGGATAATCCGCAGACATTGAAACCCGCAGGTGCGGTAAGCTGGATGGCAGGCCATTCGGTTGCTGCCAACCTCATCATGCTCGCCTGCATCATCGGCGGCCTGCTGTTCATGCAGACCATCAAGCAGGAGGTTTTTCCGGTATTCCAGCTCGACATGGTCAAGGTCACCGTGGCCTACCCCGGAGCCAGCCCCGATGAGGTCGAGAGCGGCATCATCCTTGCCATCGAAGACGCGGTCAGCGGCATAGACGGCATCGACGAAGTCCGCTCCAGTGCGACAGAAGGGCTGGGCACGGTGTTTGTTGATGCGTTGAGCAGCACCGACATACAGCAGCTTTCCCAGGACATCGAAAAGGAAATCGACCGCATCACCACTTTTCCAGAGGATGCGGAAGTGCCGAACATCAGTCTGATGTCGCACAAGCGGCAGGTGATGACGATGGTGCTGTATGGCAAGGCAGAGGAAAAGGTGCTGCATGAACTTGGCGAACAGTTCAGGGAACAGCTTCTGCAAAACCCGCATATCACCCAGATCGAGCTGGCGGGGGTGAAACCGCTTGAAATGGGCATCGAAATAAGCCAGGCCAATCTTCGGCGTTACAAAATATCCCTCGCGCAGATTGCAGAGCGCATCAAGGCTGCGAGCCTCGATTTGCCAGGCGGCAGCGTGAAGACCGGATCCGGTGAAATCCTGATACGCATGAAAGAGCGCAAGGACTACAAAAGGCAGTTCGAGAAACTGCCGGTCATCATCACCGCCGATGGCAGCGAAGTGCTGCTCGGCGACATAGCCACCATCAAGGACGGCTATCAGGAGACCGATTATTCGGCCAATTACAACGGCATTCCGGCTATCATGCTGCTGGCATTCAGCGTCGGCGAGCAGACACCGATAGAGGTCTCGGATGCGGTGAAAGCGGAGATAGAGCGCTCGAAATATCTGCTGCCGGACGGCATCAAGGCCGAAATCCGCTATGACATGTCCAAGACCTATGCCCAGCGTGTGGATTTGCTGCTGCGCAACAGCGCGACCGGACTGGTGCTGGTGTTCATTTCCCTGTCACTGTTTCTGGAGCTTAGGCTGGCCTTCTGGGTGATGATGGGCATCCCGATCGCTTTTTTAGGCTCGTTCCTGTTCCTGCCGTCCCTCGGGGTCAGCCTGAACATGATTTCGCTATTCGCCTTCATCATCGCCCTCGGCATCGTCGTCGATGATGCCATCGTCATCGGCGAGAACATCTACCATTACCGCCAGGAAGGTCTCGGACCGATGGAGGCGGCGATACGCGGGGCACAGGACATGGCCAAGCCCGTCACGTTCAGCATCCTGACCAACATCGCGACTTTCGTGCCGCTGTTCTTCGTTCCCGGGACGATGGGCAAGATTTTCCTGATGATTCCGATCGTGGTGATTACCGTATTCTTGCTGTCGCTGGCCGAAAGCCTGTTCATCCTGCCCAACCATCTGGGACATTTGAAACCCCTGAAACGCTTCGGCTTTCAGGCATGGCTGCATGAAAGGCAACAGGTTTTCAGCCATGCGTTCAGGCACTGGGTGAAAAACAGCTATGGCGATTTTCTCGACAGGGCGCTGACGCACCGCTATCTGGTGGTCGCGGTCGCCTTTTCGCTGCTGGCGCTGATGTTGTCTTATGCGCTGAGCGGGCGCATGGGCATGGGCATGTTCCCGAAGACCGAGTCCGATTTTGCAAGAGTCACGCTGACCCTGCCCTATGGCACGCCGATAGAAAGGACGCAGGCGGTGGTGGACAGGCTGATGGCGACAGGGGAAGAGGTCGCCGCCCAGATTCCAGAAGGCGACACACTGCTGCGCGGCATTTTTGCCGAAGTCGGCAAAGATGGCAGCCATCATGCGATTATCCGCGCCTATCTCGCAGACGCTGAAATTCGCAAGCACATCATGAGCACCGATGAGTTCAGCAAGAAATGGCGCAAGATGACGGGAGAAATCAGCGGTGTGGACTCGATCCTGTTCGAGTCCGATGCAGGTGGCCCGGGTTCCGGCGCCGCGTTGACCGTGGAGCTGAATCACCGTGACATCAAGGTGCTGGAACAGGCCAGTGAAGAGCTTGCCAAAATCATCAGCGCCTATCCCATCGCGAAAGATGTGGACGACGGTTTCAGCCTCGGAAAGCAGCAACTGGATTTCAAACTGTTGCCAGAAGGGCTGAGCCTTGGCTTCAGCGCCCAGAATGTCGCCCGCCAGATTCGCGATGCTTTCTATGGCAACGAAGTGCTGCGCCAGCAACGCGGGCGCAATGAAATCAGGGTCATGGTCAGGCTGCCGAAAGCCGAGCGTGTACAGGAGCAGAACATCACCGACCTTTTGCTGTGGTCGCCGTCCGGCAAGGAAATTCCGCTGACCGAAGTGGTCAGTATCGAGAGGGGCCGCGCCTATACCGAAATCAAGCGTCGCAATGGCCGCCGCAACGTGCAGGTCAAGGCCGAAGTCTCCCCGAGAACCAAGGCCGGCGACATCGTCAATGACCTGAAAGCCAATGAATTGCCCAAACTGGTGCAGCAATATCCGGGCCTGCAATACAGTTTTCAGGGCAGGCAGGCGGACATGGCCGAAAGTGTCGGCAGCCTGAAACTGAGCTTCGCGATTTCGGTGCTGGTGATCTACGCGATGCTAGCGATCCCGTTCCAGAGCTACATTCTGCCGCTGATCGTCATCATCAGCATCCCGTTCGGCATCATCGGCGCATTCTTCGGCCATTTGTTAATGGGCTATGACTTGAGCCTTCTGAGTCTTTTCGGCATCGTCGCGCTGTCAGGCATCGTGGTCAACGATTCGCTGGTGCTGATAGACTATGCGAACCGCTTGCAACAGAACGGTGACAACTCGCCGTTCCACGTGATAAAGAGCGCGAGCATCCAGCGTTTCCGACCCATCGTGCTGACGACGATGACCACTTTTCTGGGGTTGATTCCGATGATACTGGAGACTTCGCGGCAGGCGAAAATCCTGATTCCGATGGCGATTTCGATAGGTTTCGGCATCGTGTTCGCGACCTTGATAACGTTGTTGCTGATACCGTCCCTGTATCTGGTGGTCAACGATTTCCGCATATTGCGACACAGGCTCGGCGTTGCCATCAAGCATCTTGAAACGCGCTATCAGGTGAAAGAATGAAACGTTGGCGATTTTGAAAGCGGTGGTTTCAAAAAATCTCGGCCTGCACGATTAAAAAACAAACGCGAGGCTTAACCGTTCGCTCTGAGCCTGGTTGAAGGGTGCGCAGGATGCTGTAGCGTCCAAAACGGTATTCCCACGCAGAGCGTCACTGCCATTAAGTTAAGGAAATTTTTCTTTATTTTCAAAAAGATGGATTGTAGGGTGGGTTAGCTTTTTTCGCGTAGCGAAAAAACGTAGCCCACCCATTAGAATGTCAACGGTGGGCTACGTTATCTCACTTTGCTCGATAAGCTAGCCCACCCTACGAATAACACCCTGATTTATAAATATCTTTCTCTTAACTTAATGGCAGTGACGCTCTGCGTGGGAATGCAGTTGGCGACGCTCTGGCGTTGCGTTTATCTAGATTGCTACGTTCCGCGCCGCCGGAGCGGCTCAGAGTGCATTCCAACGCGGAGCGTTGGAACGATTAAAAGCTTTCTGCCATGCTGAAAAGTACTGACACTCAATGTTCAAGTTTTAGTGAATGTCGTTGACGGAAAGTCGTTCTTCCAAACGACTCTTTTGAGTTAAATACCCGCTTCAAGCCTTATATTTCAACTTTGATGGAGTCGTCTGGAAGAACGACTCTCCAAAAACTTGAACATTGAGTGACATTGCCACGTTTTAAGTTGCCAGCCGTTTCGTTATACTTGTTCCCCAATAGCACATCCATAGCATCCGCAGATATTTACCCTCAAATCTTCCTCTACCGATATTCAGCTTCCAAAAAACATTGCGGAAGATGAACAGAACCTAATTGTCCGTCAATCAGCATTTTATGAAAGAAAAACTACTCAACAATTTCCATGCCCTCCCAGAATATGAACAGACCGTGGTGCTGGCTCTGGCCGTCGTCTTTGCACCGATAGGGCAGATGGCCCTGCAAAAGCTTATGGCGGAATCGGAATGCCTGTCCAAATCCGACAGCCGAAACATCAATGCGGACTTGAAGGCGAAACTCAAGCCTACGGGACTGGTTTCTTTCACGCCCGAAGGCTGGTTATGCGAAAAAAGCGTTTCCGAAGAGCTGATGCGGATTGCGGTCGAAAAAAAGGATTTCTTTGATAAGTTAAGCAACCATATCATCAATCATCCGTCCAACGTCATATATCGGGTCGCACTGGCCCATGCCATCAAAAAACTGCGGATTTTCCTGTATCAGGGCAAGGAGGATCAGTTTTTTTCGGTGCTGAACACGATAAAAACCGAGTTTTCCGAATATGTGAACCACACTTTCGAGCGCGTGTTTTTCAAGGATTTCAATGAAGAATGGTTTTCCTCCCTGCCCGAACGCATCCGTTTTGAGGTATTAAAGCACCATCTGCTGCTGCATGAAGAGAAACTGGAAGACAGTCCGTTCGAGCGGCAACTGTTCGACAAGTATTTTGCCAGTGTATCAAGCCATCCTGCCTATATTGCATTGAGCTATATCGAATTCAGGCTGCACCGGGGCGAGTTCAACGATGACATGGAACAGTACCTGAACGAAAATCCGTCGATTCGGGCGATGAAATTGCTCGGAACCCTGAGGTTCTTGCAAAACCGCCATCAGGAGGCGGTGGATTATTATGAACAGTCGCTGACCCTGATAAAAAAGGAGACCCGCAAGCGCAATGTCGCCATTTCCGCACTGGACGGGCAGTTCTATTATCTGTCGCTGTTGAAACTCAAGACTCCTGAAAGCCTTGCATCGCTAAAAAAACAGCTTGAAATCGCGCTGAAAGTCGAGACCAACAAATTCACCTATCAGAACCAGCGGCTGCTGGAGGGCATACAGGTCTATCAGGGGGAGAAAAATGCCGATGAGTGCCGCTATCTTTTCAACACCCTGTACATAAAGCCCAAAGAATATGGCTTTCCGTATGATTGCCTGTTTCACACCCTGCTGCTGTACTGGCTGGATGAAACTTCGCGCGTTTTCTCGATGAAAGAATCGAGGCTGCTCGGCGACCTGATTCATTTTTGCAGACAGGCGCATGAAAACGGCTATCCGTGGTTTGCGACGGTCAGTTCCGCCCTGCTGCAAAAACTCGATTGCAAGGACAAGGACTGCCAGCAAATCGCCAAGTTTTATCAAAATTTTCCGTTTACGGAAGTGGCCGAATTGCTGCCGCGCATCGAGCAATGGGAGCGGGCCTTGAGCGCCTTGTCATCGGTGAATTCACCTGAAAGCGCAGAAGCCCGTCCGTTGCAGGAAATGCGCATGGTCTGGCAGTTATCCTTGAATGACCAGGAGGTCGAGCTGATACCGCGCGAGCAAAAAATCGGCAGGACAGGCCGCTGGACCAAAGGCCGTTCTGTCGCGCTGTCCCGCCTTGACGAAGAACTGGACAGTTTCACCTACCTGACCCCGCTGGACAGAAAAATCTGCCAGCAGATTTCAAGCTTTCATGAAGGTGGCTACTATTACGGCTACCGCAAGGAAATCTATTATATTGGCCGCAAGGGTCTGCTGGCCGCCGTCGGCCATCCCCATGTCTACTGGAGTGCGGACGAAAAGCTGTCGGCCCCGATTGAAGTCGCGAAAGCCGAGCCGCAATTGCTGGTGAAAGAAAAGGGCAAGAACCTGCTCATTTCCCTGCTGCCTGAAATAACGGGGGATGAAGAAGTGCTTGTCGAACGCTCGGCGACCGGCGTTCTGGTCTATGAGATTTCTCCCCAGCATCAGGAAGTGGCTGGGATTCTGGGACGTGAAGGGCTGGTTGTGCCAAGCAGGGCGCGTCAGCAGGTCATCGACTCCATTGCCTCCATCGCTTCGACGCTGACGGTGCAATCGGACATCGGCGGGCAGTCCTCCCATGCCGAAACCGTCGAGGTTGACAGCCGTCTGCATGTGCATCTGCAACCCATGGGCGAGGGGCTGCAAATCGAGGTCTTCGTCCAACCTTTTTCCGATGCCGGCCCCGTTTACAAACCGGCCAAGGGCGGAACCACCGTATTGGCCGAAGTCGATGGCAGGCAGTTGCAGACCACCCGCGATTTCAAGCTGGAAAAAAAATATCTGGCCCGGCTTGAGGAAAGCTGTCCTGAACTCTATCCCTCCAAAAATGCCAACTGGCAGATGGAAGACCCCGAAATGGCACTGGAAGCCCTGCTGCAACTTCAACAGCTTGATGACTTTGCAGTGATGGAATGGCCGAAAGGCAAGGCCATCCGCTTGAACCGGGAAATAGATTTGTCGGAAGTGCGCTTTTCTGTGCGAAAAGAAAAGGACTGGTTTGCGGTCGAGGGCGAAGTCAGCGTGGATGAAGACCAAGTCGTGCAGATGCAGAAACTGATTCATCTTTTGAATGACTCGAAAAGCCGTTTTCTGGAGCTGGAGGATGGCCAGTTCGTCGCCCTGACCAAGGAATTGCGCCAAAGGCTGGACGATTTTGCAGGCCTTGGCGAAGCGCATGGCGACAAGACCCGTTTTCACCCCTTGGCAGCCCCCGCGCTGGAAGAGATCACCGAAGGCATGGAGGTGACGGCGACCAAGGCATGGAAAGACCAGCTCAAGAGTCTTTCCGAGATGTCCGAACTCAATCCAGAGATTCCGTCCACCTTGCAGGGCGAACTGCGGGATTATCAGGTCGAGGGCTATCAGTGGATGTCACGCCTTGCACACTGGGGAGCGGGAGCCTGTCTTGCCGATGACATGGGGCTGGGCAAGACCGTGCAGGCGTTGAGCCTGATTCTGTCGCGGGCAAAGGAGGGCCCGACGCTGATCCTGGCCCCGACTTCGGTGTGCTTCAACTGGGTGGAAGAGTCGCAGCGTTTCGCACCGACCTTGAACGTGCAGCAGTTCGGTAGCGGCGACCGGCAGAAAATGCTCGACGAGGCCGATGCTTTCGACCTGATTGTTTGCAGTTATGGACTGTTGCAGACCGAGGGCGAGCGATTGAAAGAAAAACAATGGCACACCATCGTCGCCGACGAGGCGCAGGCCATCAAGAACACGCAGACCAAACGCTCGAAAGCGGCGATGGCCTTGCAGGGTGATTTCAAGCTCATCACCACCGGCACGCCGATCGAGAACCATCTGGGCGAGCTGTGGAACCTGTTCAATTTCATCAATCCGGGGCTTTTAGGTTCTCTGCAACGCTTCAATCAACGCTATGCCAGCGCCATAGAGAACAATCAGGATTACGGAACCCAGCAGCGTCTGAAAAAACTGCTGCGGCCTTTCATTCTCAGACGCTTGAAAAGCGATGTGCTGACAGAGCTGCCGCCGCGCACCGAAATCACCCTGCATGTGGAATTGAGCGAGGAAGAAAAGGCCATGTATGAAGCCTTGCGACGCAATGCCAAGCGCACGATGGATCAGCTCAAGGCGCAGGAAGTCTCCCAGGGGCAACAACAGTTGCAGGTGCTGGCCGAAATCATGAAACTGCGCCGCGCCTGCTGCAATCCGTCGCTGGTGGTCGAGGACAGCCCCATAGCCAGCTCCAAGCTGGCGGCATTCGAGGAACTGGTCGATGAATTGATCGAAAACCGCCACAAGGCTCTGGTGTTCAGCCAGTTTGTCGGTCATCTTTCCATCATCAGGGAAAAGCTGGAGGAAAAGGGTGTCAGCTACCAATATCTGGACGGCTCGACTCCGGTGGCGAAACGCAAGAAAGCGGTCAATGCGTTTCAGGCGGGTGAAAGCGACCTGTTCCTCATCAGCCTGAAAGCGGGCGGTTCCGGCCTGAACCTGACCGCCGCCGACTATGTAATCCACATGGATCCGTGGTGGAACCCTGCGGTTGAGGACCAGGCATCGGACAGGGCGCATCGCATGGGCCAGAAACGCCCGGTGACCATTTACAGGCTGGTCGCAAAGGATACCATTGAAGACAAGATTGTCGATTTGCACAAGCACAAGCGCGACCTTGCCCATAATTTGCTTGAAGGCGGCGAGGGTGGCGGCAAGATGTCGGTTGATGAAATTTTGAACCTGATTAATGATGAAGACGAGTTTTGAATTATGAAATGGCTCTTGATGGATTGCGAGGACATTTTCAAATTTGCTCAAAAAACCGTTAAAACGGTTGTTTTTTGTTG
>SPJK01061541.1_pt1 | contig 12040 bp, 10 predicted proteins | sample 3741771 | NCBI WGS metagenome assembly SPJK01 (sample SAMN10925997, study PRJNA522277) | cold seep metagenome | isolation source: Elba SIP-enriched marine methane seep metagenome, extraction at timepoint T2 | place: Italy: coast of Elba, Mediterranean Sea | reverse complement strand
GCGCCGCCGATCACGTCTGGCTGCGCGATGGCGTGGTGCTGAAAAGCCCGAAAGGATACGGCGATTTCGACCGCTGGTCCGAGGAAATCGAAGAGGCGGAAATTCGCCAGCTGGAAAAAATCAAAACCCAGCTCAAAGCTGAAGAACACTGGTTGCAGCGCGGTGTAACGGGGCGAAGGGCGCGAAACATGGGCCGCCTGCACAAGCTGAAAGGTATGCGCGCTGACGCGGCCCGTCGCAAAGCCGCGATGGTCGCGCAGAAAGCGACAGCCGGGATCAGCGCCGAAGATGCCGGCCATCAATCCCGCAAAGTCATCGAGACTTTTGGCCTGTCAAAAGCCTTTGGCGACCTGACCATTGTCGAGGATCTGGACTTCAGGATCCTGCGCGGCGATCGGATCGGCCTGATCGGTCCCAACGGCGTCGGCAAGACCACTCTGCTCAAGTTGATCCTGGACGAGATTGAGCGCGATAGCGGCAATGTAAAAATCAATCCGTCTCTGCGCATCACCTATCTCGATCAGACCCGGGAAACACTACGCCCCAAAGATACGCTGTGGGAAGCGCTCGCCCCGCAAGGCGGCGATAGTCTCATGGTCCAGGGCAAGCAGCGCCATGTCGCCGCCTATGCCAAGGACTTCCTGTTCAAACCGGAACAGTTGCGCCAGGCCGTCTCGGCGCTGTCCGGCGGCGAACGTAATCGCCTGACCCTGGCGATCGCGCTGGCCCAGTCCACCGATGTGCTGGTGCTCGACGAACCGACCAATGATCTCGACATGCAAACGCTCGACCTGCTGGAAGACATGCTGCTGAATTTCGAGGGTACGCTGATCCTGGTCAGCCACGACCGGGCGTTCCTTGATGCCACCGTCACCTCATGCCTGGTCCCGCTCGGCGATGGCAAATGGATCGAAACCGCAGGCGGCTGGACCGATGCGCAATCGCAGATCAAAGGCAAATCTGGAAAAGCGATCACGCCCGACAAGAAGGCCAAGGCCGCCAAGCCCAAATCGGCTGAACCGAAAAAGCAAACCAAGCTCAGCTTCAAGGACCAGCACCGACTGAAAGAAGTCGAAGCCGCGATGCCAAAGCTGGAAACGGAAATCAGTGAGCTGGAAACCCAGCTTGCCGATCCGACCCTGTTCAATACCGATCCCGACGCGTTTCACCGCATCAATACGCGCCTGGAAACCGCGCGGGCCGAGCTCGAACAGGCCGAATTGGACTGGATGGAAATCGAAGAAAAGAAAGAAGCGCTGACGGGCTAGGCACCCGTCCGCGAACCCCTGCGCGGGCAGGGGTCCTTAGTCCGATCGTTTAAGCCTCAAACCAGCCGCGTTCGCGCATCCAGGTCAGGATCTGGTCGGCCGCTTCTTCGGCGCTCATATCGACCGTGTTGATCTGAATTTCAGGATCTTCAGGCGCCTCATATGGGCTGTCCAGACCGGTGAAGTTCTTGATCTCGCCGGCGCGGGCACGCTTGTAGAGGCCTTTCACGTCGCGTTGTTCGGCCACCGCGAGCGGCGTGTCGACAAACACTTCAATAAACTCGCCATCCGTCATCATATTGCGCGCCATGCGACGTTCAGACCGGAACGGTGAGATGAAGCTGACGAGTGTGATCAGACCCGCATCGCTCATCAGTTTCGCAACATTTGAGACGCGGCGAATGTTCTCAACCCGGTCGACATCGGTGAAGCCGAGATCGCGGTTCAGACCGTGGCGCACATTGTCGCCATCGAGCACAAAAGTGTGCTTGTCCATCGCGAACAGTTTCTGTTGCAGCGCGTTGGCAATCGTCGACTTCCCGGATCCTGAGAGACCGGTGAACCACAGCACGGCGGGTTTCTGCTCTTTTTGTTGCGCCAGTGCAGCACGATCGACATCGAGTGCTTGCCAGTGAATGTTCCCGGCACGACGCAGCGCAAAGTCAATCAAACCGAGCCCGACCGTATTATTGGTCATGCGATCGATCAGGATGAAGCCGCCAGTTTCGCGGTTCACATCGTAAGAATCAAAGGCAATCGGCTGGTCGAGACCCAGCGTGATCACGCCAAAATCGTTCAAGCCGAGCGTTTTGGCCGGCTTGTCATGAATGGTGTTCACATCGATGCCAAATTTGAGATCGAGAACGGTCGCTGTGACGGTTTTCGCGCCAATTTTGAGCAGATAGCGCCGTCCCGGCAGCATGTCTTTTTCCGCCATCCAGAGCACCCGGGCCTGGAACTGGTCTGAGACTTCGGCCGGGTCAGATGCCACGCAGATCACATCCCCGCGTGAGGTATCGACCTCGTCGGCAAATGTCAGCGTGACCGACTGACCGGCAACCGCTTCGTCGAGATCGCCGCCATAGGCCACGATCCGCTCGACCGTTGTTTCTTTTGCACTAGGCAATGTCTTGATCCGGTCACCCGGCTTGATCGAGCCGGACGCGATCTGGCCTGAAAAGCCGCGAAAATCGAGATTGGGACGATTGACCCACTGCACCGGCATGCGGAACGGCGCAGACAAGCGCGCATCATCGACCGGCACAGTCTCAAGATACTCCATCAGGCTTGGACCGGAATACCAAGGTGTGCGCTCAGAGGAGCTGGTAATATTGTCACCCGCGAGCGCCGACATCGGAATGGCCTGGATTTCAATTCCGGCAGACAGCTCTTCGGCAAATTCCAGGAAGTCGCGTTCGATCTTCTTGAACACGGCCTCATCATAATCAACCAGGTCCATCTTGTTGATCGCCAGGACCAGCTTTCGAATGCCAAGCGAGCTGGCAATAAAACTGTGACGACGGGTTTGCGTCAGTACGCCCTTGCGCGCGTCAATCAACAAAATGGCGAGATCCGCGGTTGAAGCGCCTGTCGCCATGTTGCGTGTGTATTGCTCATGGCCGGGCGTATCGGCGACGATGAATTTGCGTTTGTCGGTGGAGAAGAAGCGATAAGCAACATCGATCGTGATGCCCTGCTCGCGCTCGGCTGCGAGGCCATCCACGAGGAGGGCAAAGTCGATATTCTCGCCTTGCGTGCCTTGCTTCTTGGAGTCGCGCTCGAGCGCATCCAGCTGATCTTCGAAGATCATCTTGGAATCGTAGAGCAGGCGGCCAATCAGGGTGGACTTGCCGTCATCCACACTGCCGCACGTAATAAAACGCAGCAGCGATTTGTTCTCGTGGGCTTCGAGATAGGCGGTGATGTCTTCTGCGATGAGGGAGTCGACGTGGGACATTTAGAAGTATCCCTCTTGTTTCTTTTTTTCCATGGAAGCGGCCTGGTCACGATCAATCGTACGACCCTGGCGCTCAGACGATGTCGTCAGAAGCATTTCCTGAATGATATCTTCCAGAGTATCGGCAGTGCTTTCGACCGCCCCGGTCAGCGGATAGCAGCCAAGCGTACGGAAGCGGACAAATTTCTCGACTGCAGTTTTTGCAAGTTCCTCGGGCACACGGTCATCATCCAGCATGATCTGGCTGCCTTCCCATTCGACGACAGGGCGCTTGGCGGCATAATAGAGCGGCACGATTTCGATCTGCTCGCGGCGAATATATTGCCAGATATCAAGTTCGGTCCAATTCGAGATTGGGAAGCATCGGATGCTCTCACCCTTATGGATGCGGGCATTGTACAGGTTCCACAATTCAGGGCGCTGGTTTTTCGGGTCCCAGCGGTGCTCAGCTGTCCGGAATGAAAACACGCGTTCTTTGGCGCGCGATTTCTCTTCGTCGCGGCGGGCGCCGCCAAAAGCGACATCAAACTTGTACTTATCCAGCGCCTGTTTCAGCGCCTGTGTCTTCATCACGTCCGTATGCACCGCAGAGCCATGACTGAACGGACCGACGCCTGCATCGATGCCTTCCTGATTGGAATGCACGATCAGGTCCATGCCGATCTCAGCCGCCTTGCGATCGCGAAACGCAATCATCTCGCGAAATTTCCAGGTCGTGTCGACATGCATGAGCGGAAATGGTGGCACGCTCGGATAGAAGGCCTTCATCGCGATATGCAGCATCACCGCACTGTCTTTCCCGACGGAGTACAGCATGACCGGGTTTTCCGCCTCGGCAGCAACTTCTCGCATGATGTGAATAGCCTCGGCCTCAAGCCGGTCGAGATGCGTCTGGGAGGTCAATGGATTCGCCCAATTCTGGTTTATTTGAGGTCTGCCCCACATAGAAAAGGTCCCTACAGAGAACAAGTAGTTGTTGATGTTAGAATCGCTGAAGCAAAAAGGATGCCGCAACGTCGCGACTGGTCATCGCGGTGTGAAAATGGTCCAAAGGCCGAAACGCAGACACCGGAGACCGCCCTGTGACAGACACTATGCAACAAATCGTTCTGAAGACCTATTGCGAGGGTCCGCCGCGCCTGGAAAATTTCGAGCTGGTGGAGAAACCGATACCGGTTCCCAATGCGGGACAGTTCCGGGTTCGTCATATCTGGAATTCAGTTGATCCTGGCACGCGCTCGCGGCTGTCCGGGGGCGACAGCTATGCCGCCGCGCTGCCACTTGGCAAACCGATTGATGGGTTCAGCGTTGGCATCGTCGATGCGTCGGAGAATGAGGCTTACCCGGTCGGCACCAAGGTGTTCTGCGCCGGCGGTTGGCGCACGCATTCGATGCAGACCGGAAAAGGCTTTATCGGACCCATTCCAGATGCTGTGCAGCTGCCCCTATCCTTGTGGATTGGCGTGCTCGGCGTCCCCGGCCTGACCGCCTGGTTTGGATTGAAAACAGTCGCCAAATGCCAGTCAGGCGACCGCGTCCTCGTCACCTCTGCGGCAGGTCCGGTTGGCGCAACCGCAGGTCAACTCGCCAAAGCCAGCGGCGCCGAACAGGTTGTCGGTATCGCAGGCAGTGACCAGAAATGCCAATGGCTGGTCGATGAGGCCGGGTTCGATGCAGCAATCAATTACAAATCTGTGCCGGATCTCGACGCCGCAATCGCGGACGCCATGCCGGACGGCGTTGACTTGTTATTCGACAATGTCGGCAATGCCATGGTCAATCGCGTGCTGCCGAAAATGCGCCTGAACGGGCGCATCTGCATTTCCGGCCAGGTCGCAGACTACAATCTGACGCCGGCGGAAACCCCGGGCATCGTCAACACTAAGCCGTTCATCACCAACCGCGTACTGATGCAGGGCCTGGTCGTGTTCGATTTTGCCCGCGAGTTTCCGGTCGCGCTGAATGAGATGGCGACCCTGATTGCGAAAGGCGAGCTGAAGCTGAAAGAAGAGCGCTTTGAAGGCATCGAAAACATGCCGGAGGCGTTTTGTGGCCTGTTCCGGGGTGAGAATTTCGGACGCCGCGTCACCAAAGTTGGAGACGAATAATGACCAGCCCGTTCGACATCACCAAAGAGACCTATACCCGATTCACGTTTGAGCGCGATGACCGGATACTAACCGCAGCGATCACATCCGACCATCCGGTCAATGGTGTCGACGCGGCGATGCATGAAGAGCTCGGACGCATCTTCACCGGCCTGCAGCGCGACAGCACATCTGATATCATCATCCTCACCGGCAAAGGCCGCGCGTTTTGCGCAGGCGGCGATTTTGACTGGTTCGATGAACAGATCTCGGACCCCAGCAAGTTTCGCGATATTGCTTGGGAAGCCAAACGAATTGTGACCTCCATCCTGGACATGGAAAAGCCGATGATCTGCCGCATGAACGGCGCGGCAGCAGGGCTTGGCGCAACGATTGCCCTGCTCTGCGATATGATTGTCGCCGACGAAAAGGCCCTGATCGGTGATCCTCATGTCAAAGTCGGTCTGGTTGCCGGCGATGGCGGCGCGGTGATCTGGCCGCAATTGATCGGCTTTGCCAAAGCCAAGGAATTGCTGATGACCGGCGACCTGCTGACCGCACCCGAGGCCAAAGACCTGGGCTTGATCAACTATGCCGTCCCGGCCGAAGAGTTGGATGCTAAAGTCGGTGAGCTGGTGGCCAAACTTCAAGGCAATCCGAAATGGGCCGTGCGCTGGACCAAAACTGTGGCGAACATTCCGCTCCGCGCCCTCGCCTCACAGCTTATGGACGCCTCGGTCGGTTGGGAGAGCGTTTCCAATTACATGGATGACCGCAAGGAAGCGGTGGATGCGTTCCGCGAGAAACGCAAACCGAACCTGACCGGCAACTGACTAGATCAGCGACTGATATGTTGCCTGTAACAAGTTGAAGCCGCGGACATCGCCGACCAGACCGGCTTCCATGCGGTTCATGACATAAGAAAAGCAAAGCCGTGCGTCCTGGTCGATCAGGACCACAGAGCCGCCATAGCCGCCCCAATAGGCGATGTTCTCGTTCGGGCCGAGCGGCATCGGATCCGCTGAAATGCCGTATCCCATGCCAAATACAACCGGGATACCGAGCGCGAGATCGAGCCCTGCGGTCTGCTTGTCGAACACCCGGCGCGTCCCTTCGCGCGACAGGATCGACTTGCCGAATGCGCTGCCTTCGCAAGCCATCGGGGTTTGCGCGCGGACAATGGATCGCGCATTGCCCTGTCCGTTGGCGGCGGGAATTTCAGCGGCGCGCCAGGCGCGTGTATTGGCCGCTGCCGCGTTGACGGCGGGATTGCGAAATGTCCGCGAGGCAATCGTATCGGCCTGTTCGATCTCGACCGGCGAGTCTGGCGGGAACAGATCGGCGACACGTTGATCAATCTCTTCTGACGTACCGATATGGAAATCGGCCCCGAGCGGTTCAGCAATTTCCTGGCGATAAAAGTTGCCAAGCGACTGGCCGGTGACGCGTCGAACGATCTCGCCGATCAAATGGCCCTGGGTCAGGGCATGATAGCCAGATTGCGTCCCCGGCTCCCACCACGGTGCTTGCTTGGCGAGGGCTGTCGTCATCCAGTCCCAGTCATAGATCGCGTCCGGCGACACTGGCTCATCCATACCAGACAGTCCGGCAGAGTGGCTGAGAAAGGTGCGAACCTCGACATCGCTTTTGCCGTTCTGTGCAAATTCAGGCCAGTATTTAGCCGCTGGTGCATAGAGGTCGACCTCACCGCGGTCCGCAAGCAGCAGCAGCGACATTGCGGCCATTGTCTTGGTGCTCGACCAGACATTGACAAGCGTGTCTTCCTGCCAGGGATCGGTTTTCGCAGCATCGAGATGCCCGCCCCAGAGATCGACGACAAATTCACCGTCGACGCTGATCGCGACCGACGCTCCGATATCGTTGAACTCTTTGAAATTCAGCTCGAACGCTGATTTGACCGCTGCAAACTTGTCGTCGCACTGTCCTTGAATAGGGACACCCATCTGATTTCCTCTCTCGTCCGCGTGGGGCTCCGCCGCGCGCATCCTGTTTCGCGCAGAATTGACGTGACAAATCGCGATTTGTCACCAATGCCGTCGGGACAATTGCCGCACGCAAAAAACGCGCAACCCGAGGGCCGCGCGTTTGTGGTGGGAGGAAACTCACTGTGCGTCGAACGCGCGTGGTTTAGTGAGCGACGCTTTCGCGGGTTCTGGCAAGCTGAATTTCGTCTTGCTGCGGAAGTTGTTTCAGCGTGTCAGCGATGACCTGTTTCTGACATTCGCGGCGAACCTGATTGCGCGCGGCGGCATACGTGCTGCCAAGATCCGGCTTGCAGACTTTCCAGGCCTGAGCGCGGATACTGTCATAGTTTTCTGCCGCGCTGGCATTCAGATCGATCTCGATCTCAACGTCTTTGGTTTTGGCCCGCTCACCGGCAAAAGCAGGAGAGACGGTCAGGGCGAAAGCGCTTGCAATGATGAAAGCGAAGGTTCTGGGAGAGCGCATGATTTTTTCCTTTTTTTCAAACAACCTTGCTGGCTGCGAGATCAGTAAAAGCCGAAAATCGCGACGACCTCTCCTCAGGCGCGAAAATGAATGTGCTTTTTCAGAAATGCAGCAGCTTTTTTGAATTCGATCAGGGTTTGACGTCGCGCCGCTTCTCGCCTATCTCCCTGTCTCTACGTGGTGATTTGGCCGGTCGGCTTGCAGCCACGATAAACAAGTCGCTAAAAGGCCGCGCGGATCAACTAAACCGGGTAACCCCCGTTTCCGCCTTCCTGACAGCGATAAGACCGATGCGGAGAACGGCCAATGCCGATCAAGATTCCAGATACGTTACCGGCGCGCGAAACGCTCGTTCGCGAAGGCGTCGCCGTCCTGTCCGATTCCGACGCCATCCGTCAGGACATTCGCCCCCTGCATATTGGCCTGCTCAATCTGATGCCGAACAAGATCCGCACCGAGACGCAGATTGCGCGTCTGATCGGCGCTAGCCCGTTGCAAATCGAAATGACCCTGATCATGGTCGGCGGCCACACGCCGAAAAATACCAGCCAGGACCATTTGATCAGCTTCTACCAGGATTGGGACGCGGTAAAGCACCGCAAGTTTGACGGCTTCATCATTACCGGCGCGCCGATTGAAACGCTGCCTTTCGAAGATGTGACTTATTGGACTGAGTTGACCGAGATCTTCGAATGGACCCGCACGCATGTGCATTCCAGCTTTTTCATCTGCTGGGGCGCGATGGCGGCGGCCTACCACTTTCACGGCATTCCCAAACACCAGCTCGGGGAGAAGGCGTTTGGCGTCTATCGCCACCGCAATCTCGATCCCACCTCGCCGTATCTTTCCGGCTTCAGCGACGATTTCCAGATCCCGGTCAGCCGCTGGACCGAGATGCGGGCCGCTGACATAGCCAAGGCGCCTGATCTCAATATCCTGATGGACAGCGATTTTACCGGCCCCTGCCTGTTATCGGATCGCAAGTCCCGCAGCCTCTATTGCTTCAATCATATCGAATATGACTCGACCTCTTTGAAAGAAGAATATGAGCGCGATGTTGCTTCAGGAAAACCGATCCGCCCGCCACATGGCTACTTCCCCGGCGATGACGTCACCGCTGAGCCGCAGAACCGATGGCGCAGCCATGCCCATCTTTTGTTCGGCAACTGGATCAATCAGGTTTATCAGACCGTGCCGTATGACAGCGATGATATTGGCGGGTAAACTGCCTGCATGGTCCATATCCGCAGAGCTTCAGCGTCTGACGCGCAATTTATCGCCGAAACCTACCGCCCATTTGTAGAAGACAATTGGGCGTCGTTCGAACAGATCGCACCTGATCGCGCCGAGATGATCGCGCGGATCGATGCCGCGGGCGATCTTTATCCCTGGTTGATCGCGGAAAGTAACGAACGGCTGGCTTATGCTTACGCGTCCACGCATCGATCGCGCGCGGCAAAGGGGTTGGAAAAGCTCTCTATGGCGCGCTTCTTCAAACCGTGGCCCTGCAGAACTATGTCATGGCTTTTGGCGGGATCGCGCTCCCGAATGAAGCCAGCGTCGCGCTGCACAAATCCGCCGGATTTGAGCTGATCGGAACCTATCCGAACGTCGGTTATAAAGCCGGCGCCTGGCGCTCTGTACAATGGTGGAGCAAGCCATTGTCGCCGCCGACAGACCCACCTCAGCCGATCTTGAATGTGTCGGACGTGTTCACGCCGCACTAGCGTCGCGCCTGCAGCGTCTTAAATGGTCTGCATGACCTGTCACCTGCGACCCGCGCGCCGCGACGAACTCGATGAGCTGTCTGCACTCTGCCTGCGCTCAAAAGCCGATTGGGGCTATGACGCCGACTTCCTGGCCGCATGCGTCGAGGAACTGACGCTCTCGGAACACGACCTCGCCGAAGATCCCATCATCGTTCTGAACGATGAGAACGGGGTGGCCGGTCTCGCGCACGTTTATAAAACAGAGGGGGCCTGCTATCTCGACAAACTCTTCGTCGACACGGATCGGATCGGCCGCGGTTATGGGCGCCAGCTTTTCGATTGGGCGGTCGCCGCCGCGCGATCGCTCGAGGCCAACGAACTGGTGATCGAGGCCGATCCGGGCGCCGCCCCGTTCTATGAGCGCATGGGGTGTCGACGGGACGGTGAAATTCCTTCCGGATCTATCGCGGGGAGAGCGCTTCCACGCTTCGTGCATCCGCTTTAAGGGACGAGGCATGACCTATTTTGCCGACGAACCCGACCACGTATCTGAAATCCGCCGCCAATTGCAGCGCTATGTTGCTGAGCATGCGCCGCGTGAACAGAGACGCGAATGGGATCGCAATTCCAGCTGGCCCCGCGACGTCTTCAAAGGCATCGCCGAAATGGGCCTGATCGGACTGACCATTCCGGAAGAGTATGGCGGCATGGGTCAGGACATTGTCGGCGCGACGGCGGTGATTGACGAGCTTTGCCAGGCCGGGGCGTTTCTCGCCGGACCTTACATTCACGCCGCATTTTACGGCGGCATGAACCTCTCGGAAAATGGCTCTCCGGAACAAAAAGCCGAGCTGCTGCCGAAGCTGGCGCGCGGCGAGATGTTTCTCTGTTACGGCCTGTCCGAACCGAATGTTGGCGGTGATCTTGCCAGTGTCGAAACGCGCAGCTCCATGGACGGTGACGAGATTGTCGTCAACGGGGCCAAGCGCTGGTGCACGGGGGCAGACTGGTCGGACTATATTTACTGCCTGACCCGCTCTGGACCACCGGAAGAGCGCTATAAGAATCTGACTTTCCTACTGATCCCGACCAATGCCGAAGGCATCTCGATGCAGGCGATTGAGCATTCGAACTTGCGCTACACCAAGTCCATGGATGTCTATTTCGACAATGTCCGTCTGCCAAAGTCCGCCATTGTTGGCGGTGAGGACAATTGGAACAAGGGCTGGAAACTGCTCGCCGGCCGCGCTCTCGACGTCGAGAAGATCGAGATCAGTGCGGTCGCTTATGGTATTGCCCGCGCCGCCGTCGAAGAGGCCTGGCAATATGCTCAGGAGCGCGAGCAGTTCGGCAAGCCGATCGCCCAGCATTAAGCCATTCGCCACAAATTGGTGACCGCCCGAACCAAGCTTCAGGCGGCGCGGCACATGCTCTATCACGGCGCCTATCTTGCCAGCACAGGCCAGCCCTGCAGCATCGAGACATCAATGGCGAAACTGTTCGTCGCCGACACCGCCGTCGAAATCGCAACCACCTGCCAACAGGTCATGGGCGCGTACGCCTTGTCGGATGCCTATGACATGGAACGCCACGTTCGCGATCTGCTCGGCATGCCAATTGTCGGCGGGTCGTCAGACATGCAGAAGAACAATCTTGCCAGCCTGATGCGCCTGTAGCGAGTCACGAAATTTGGTGTGAGAGCTTGAGCCATGCGCGCCCGCATGCTCAGATGAGCCAAGACAGAGCGAGTGGAACATGGACCTCTCTGCCCCTGGATATGAAACCGAGTTGCTGCGATTTGAGCCGATCAGCGCTGCGCATAAAGACGTGTTGAAAACCTCGGGTATCGAGAAATCGCTCTGGAAATACATGCCAGCGCTCAGCGGTGGCACCAATTTCGCGAAATATATGAAAGCATTGTTCGACGCACATCAATGCGGGATCGCCGCCTATTATGTCCTGTTCCGCAAGTCGGATGGTCAGTTTGCGGGCGTTGCAGGTTTTAGCGAGATCAACAAGATCCACCGCCGCCTGCGCAACCAGGTTGCATGGCATCCGCCCGAGTTCGAACAGCCGGACCTCTATCTCGCGTCCCAGCACGGCATGATCAAACGCGCTTATGACTGGCGCGCCAAACGCATGGAGTGGCAGATCAATCCGAAAAACGAATTCATGATGCAAAACCTGCAATATCTGAACCCGAAAAAGGAAGCGAAGTTCCGAAATTTCGAACGCACCGCGGACGGCGTCTGGATCGACAAGATTGTGTTCTCCATGACCCGGCCGGAGCTTGCCGAAGCCCTGAAAAAACTGGAAGCGAAACTGTTCGCCTAGACGTGGACGTCGAGCTGCTCAATCCCCCGGAAGAAGGGCAATGTGCGCCAGACAATATCCTGGTCAGCGAGGCGCATATCCGGATAGCGCTCAAACAGTTTCTGATAGACGCGCCGCGCTTCAATCCGCGCCAGGGGTGCGCCTATGCAGATATGCGCGCCGCCCCCGAATGACACATGCGAGGCACGTTTCTTGGTGATGTTGAACGCTTCGGGT
>SPJK01003767.1_pt1 | contig 12040 bp, 8 predicted proteins | sample 3741771 | NCBI WGS metagenome assembly SPJK01 (sample SAMN10925997, study PRJNA522277) | cold seep metagenome | isolation source: Elba SIP-enriched marine methane seep metagenome, extraction at timepoint T2 | place: Italy: coast of Elba, Mediterranean Sea | reverse complement strand
CCTTTTGGTGGACACAATATGTTGTGTTTTGGGTTTTCTTGGCCTATTCAATCCCCGAATGCTTCCGCAAATGCCATAAAATCATGGCCAAATTCGCCGCATCGATTTCCTGACCTGGCGTAACAGCGGCATGTTCCATCATCATTTCCGTGATTTTCTGGTAATAATCCGGATCATCCCAGCCCCGATAGCCCTTGATGGCTTGTTCCCGCAAGCGGGCTTTCATTTCACTGGCAAAATCATCTACCAAGTGGAAGAGTCGGTCAATTTCTTGCTGTGTTTCTTGATCCATCGGTTATCCTCGTCATTTGTATGCATATGGCTGTATTTTATAATGCTCTAAATTTTCTTACCCAGTAATAAATAATTAAATTAATTTCAAGATGGAATGGTCAAGTTTTCTTATAGTGTATTGCTGGCATTTTGGTTGTTAAATCATGAATAAGTGATTGCCAATAGGGCGTTTGTGATGAAACCTCTAATTGGCGGGCCCTTTATTTTATGCGCACCAGTTAAGTATAATTTACCTTAATTGTGGTCAGAAAATAAATGGAAAAGAAATCAGTATTGGAAAGAAATTAATTTCGAAACAATGAGTTGACTGGTATCAGTTTAAAAGACAAGCTGTTTTTCTGATGGTTGAATATGTTTGATTCACAGAATTTAATTTTCTTAAGGACATAAGTTCTGGTTCTTACGGCTTTCTTTAATATTGAAGGAAGTGTTGGTTTTTAAAAAAAATCCCCAACAAAATGTTACAACCTGAAAAAATGTACCATGGGCAAGTTAAGGAAATAAAGTGACAACTTGTACATTATCCAAAGAAGAGAAGAAACTATACGGAAAAGAGGTTGGAGAAATTCTAGTCAAAAAAATCTGGAAAGAAACAATTCTATTCCCCTGATCAAGTCAAAAAAGCTTCATTACAGAGCAAATATACTATCGACTGGCACTGTTGGTCGATGTGTATTTTTACTTCACCAGAAGAATTTGATTCTTATCATTAGTTAATTGGTGAAACCTGTGAGTACGGCTCAATGAAAACTGAAATGACCTCCGCTTTAACGGATGGTGCCTCAAATTCGTGGTCTGATTTAGACCTGTCATGGTTAGAATGGCCAGATATAGAACTGCCATCGATCTTTGATTTTATAGATTTCTGATGTCATAGCTGTCTGTTCATGGTGATTGATATTGGGCTAAAATGTAAGCTGAGTACCTAAATCAATCGAATTGATTTATCACACTGACGGTGGACTGATAAAAATGCTTAGCAGTAAATTGAGAATAAACTATCCTGAACAATTTTCTGGCTTAGACTGTAAAGAGTAAATCCTGTGATTCATTGCGTATGCCTGAAAATTTAAGATCTTTAATATTGACCACTTGATTTTCCTGGTCATAGGCCAGTTTAAAATATTGGTTTTCAACTGGACCGCCATTCAGAAATTGATAGGGTTTTCGTAGTGTAATGCATTGAATCGATTCATCCAGTATACCTTCAACGGCACTGACTTTATTTTTACCATCCAGTTCGCTATAAACTTTTATATTTGTAATACCTATCATTTGCTTCATCCTTATACGTATGCAATAGTCATGTTTGATTCATTCAATAGATTACCGCTGTTAATTTGCTAAAACTATGAGCTGGTTCAAATTATTAACTGTTACCCAAAATTAGTGGGTAAATTATAATTGAATGCATTAATATCAAAAGTGAATTTGTCACATTGATAGTCAATATTAATATGAGTCCTTTGCTTGCATGACTGTCTTCCAGGCCAATAACACTTCTGGTTATATGTATCAATTTTGTCTAATTTTGGTAATTCATCACATTTTTTATTTTTCCTGGTTGTAGCTTTTTTTATATTCGCTATATTTATTATTAACGGAACGAAATTTTATTTAATCGTCTGACAGAACCTGGAAGGATACACCGGTCTGTATGTGGCGCGGAGGAGGCTGGATCGAACGAATTAACGCTAAAAATTTCCTTAATATTGACTGATTACATAAGGTAGTCAGTTATTGAAATATAAACATATTTTCATTGATTCAAAAATAGTTTTTGCTTTATATCGGTAGGTGGTTTGACAGTTCCATGTGAATTTTTGTACTTGATGAAGAGGCGTGCAAAAAATATACGTATTGAATACACGAGTATGTTAATTCAAGAATGATATGGGCTATTGAATGGCCAAATTGGGTGATATTAGTTTAATGATAAGGGAGGTAATTTTGATGCAATTATCTTTTAATCGCTGTATATATGGAGGTGTCCAATTATTGAAATAAATAAATCTTTATATGTTTACAGAATCTAATTTATTTTGGAGTCAGGAGGTAAAACCTTTTAAATCTAAGTTTTTCTAACCTCTTTTTAAGTGGAATCAGTGTGGACTATAAAAAAGTCCACACTGATGTTTTTATTCTAACCATTGGATGATATGTTCTTCCAGGTCATCTATTTCTGATTCTTTCATGGCAAAACTTGCAATTGATACACCGGCATCTTTAACACTTTCCTGTGTTCGAGAGACCAGTGGGTGCCAGTCAGGCAGTGTTTTTCCATCGGCTAATAACCTGTATGCGCAGGTATCAGGCAGCCAATTAAATTGACTGAAGTCGTGTTGCTTTAAATCCAGACATTCCGGAACTAATTGCGTTCTTTCCTGATAACGTGTACAACGGCATTGCTCCAAATCGATTAAATCGCATACAGCACGTGTAAAGTGTATTTCACCTGTTTCTTCGTCTTCCAGTTTTAGCAGGCAGCATTTGCCACAGCCATCACAAACGGATTCCCATTCCTGCTCTGTCATCTCAGATAATGTTTTAATTTCCCAGAAATTCATGGTTTAAGTCGTTCCATTAAATAACATAAGCAGTCCTGACGTATGACCGCTTCATTTGTAGTCAGCATGGATGGCATGGTTTTTTTGTTGAGTACCATTTGCCCGTTTTGGATTGAAAAATAACTGTCTGTAACAATACGACCCTGGTCGTCTTTAACGGTTATTGCAGGCCAGGGCGTATTTGTTCCGAGATTTGCAAAAACAGTTCCCGCAGGAATTTCGCTAAAGTTAAGTTGTTCCAGTTCTGTATCTAACAGCATATCACTGTCCGCCTGGCTAAAGCTAAACTCGATATCCGGGTTGATTTTAATTTGTGCAACGGTATGAAAGATATCTAAATCTTTATATTTATCAATCGAATGGTTTAAGTCAGTGATATGAATACAGGTTTCCAGGTAGGAGAGGGCATGTTTCACACCATATTTTTGCCCTGGTTTACCACATTCCAGAGTAACAGCAGGGCAAATGTCTGCGAAAGCTAATGATTGAACACCTTTGGGACGCGTGAAATAGACTATCAATCGACTGAATTGCCTGGCGAGATTCAGGTATCTGTCTTCAAGCCGATTGGTGCAGGCATAGTGTGGATTTAATCCCGTATTATTGTGAATGTCTATACTGGCAAATACCGATTTTTCTTGCATGACTTTAACGATTTCTGCACAGATGGCTGATTCTTGTGTAAGCGGTTGTTCAGTGCCTGGCCAAATTCGGTTAAAATCAGGCTGATTTTCAAGCCGTCTCATTCCCATACTGGCTGCTTCGGTATTTCCCAGGAAAAATGAAAAGGATCTGGGCAGTTCAGATGAAAGGTACTTCTTTAAAAATTGTTGCAGAGCGAGATAGCCGGTTGTTTCGTTGCCATGCAACAGTACTGAACAAAACAGGGGAGCTTCAATTTTTCCTGGCAAATGGAATAAGGTGGGCTCAGGAAAAAGCTTGTGCAAATCTTTGACCGGTGTGTCAATTAGGCGTTCTGCACCGGATGTTATTTGCTTTAATTGAGTCATAATTGCAGACTCCAACGGCTGACCGGTTTTTCTGATTGTTGATGTTTTAGATAGGCGGCAGTTAAATGTTGATAGGGTTCATCCTCAGTTTGTTTTAACTTGGAAAGCATCTCGCGTTGCCATTGACTGCCATTTTGACGTGTTTTAACGCGTTGCATAATGATATTGAGATAATCTTCCGTATCACAACGACTCACTCCCATCGATTTTAGACCCAGGACAGCCCTCTCTATTAGTTCATTTTCTATCAATTGATGAATACGGTATTTTTTTCCATCCAGCCAGGTGACGGGGCTGTTTAATCCTAATCTGGAGGCTTGATAAAAATTATCTTTGGCCTGGGAAAAGGTTAATTTCAAACCATTTAGCATGATTTCATCCATAAGATGTCTGCTTAAGCCATAACAGAAAGCCATGTTCGCAATTGAATCAATGACTGTCGGTCCTGCTGCAGGGGTACGATGTTCAATACGGCAATGTAAGGTTCCATCCTCATCAAAGCCGATTAAGGGTCTGTTCCAGCGCCAGATTGTGCCATTATGCAGTTTTAAATATTCAAATGCTTCTGTTTCAGAATTCAGTCTGGACGGGAGTAAAACCGGGAAATGCTCTAAATTTTCTTCAAAACATTCCATGATGGATTGTCTGGCATAGTCGGTTCCAAAACTGACACGTTTAACCGGCCCGTGTGCAGCACCTTGATAGCCTCCGGTTTCAATCGATTGTTCAAATAATGGGATACGGGACTCATCCCATAATTCTTTTGAAAATAAAAAGGGGGAATTGGCGCTGACCGCAACCATGGCAGCAGAGGCGATGATGGAGGCATTATAATAATGATGTGCCTGTTCAATAGGAATCTGGGTATGGATTTGTAACGAAGTCGTTGCTGATTCCAGCATCACATCGTGGTGATCAGTCTTTAAATGATCTTTTCCATTTATATCCAGATGAATAGGACGACCTCGGGACTGCAGTATTTGTTCATTCAACGCTTTATAACGATTTAGCTCAGACATGTTCTTCAAACTGAGCTGATTCTGTTGCAAGGTTGGCAATGTACCTATCATAAGGATATTATGATCCATTTCTTCAGCGGTTTTTTGCGCATTTTGCCAAATAGCTTGCAGTTGTTGATGCATACGGCTGAAAACACTACCGGCAATCGGGGTAGGTGTACTATTTAATTCAATATTAAACTTAGCTAGTTCAGCAAAGGCCAATGGATGATTAAATTTTTGTAAAAACGGGCCATTGACAGCGGATGCCTGCATTTCCTGATCGATAAGCCAGGCTTCAATTTCAAACCCAGCAACCGGTGTACGGTTTGAAAACGCATGTGCATCAATTTTTTGTTTCAATAATGCGGTTTCATTTTTTAGTTGCTGGTAAAAAAAATCAAAGTCACTTTGGTCAAAACTGGCGATTGAAATTTCTTGTCCCATATGCTTTTTTGCTGATTCGGATATTTCACCAGAAACGTATTAATATCAAAATTAATAGAATAGTTTACTGGGTTTTGTAGATATTGATTGAAATCAACTGATCCTCTGAATGGTTTTCAGCGTTAAATATGGCTATGCCATTATGCTATCGGGCTTTTTTAATTAAACATAAGTTATTCAGCTCATCTGCTCTAAAAAAATTTAGATCCTGTATTTATTATAATACAGTTGCTGGTAAACCAGGTTGCTGAGTTGATGTGAGTTTGACTGTTATCATCTTGCCCGGAAATACAATTAAGGCGCTAAATAGTTTAAATTAAATCCATTCCCTTCATGAATTATCCAGGTTAAGTATTGCCTTTGCTATAATCAGTAAAAAATCTGCCAATATATCAGGCAGGGTTTATTTCTATATTAATTGAGAATACTATGGCAATTGAGGAAATTTTACTGGGTGGTCAGAATGGACAACAGCTAACGATGAATCCAGCGATGGCGAATCGACATGGCATTATTTCAGGGGCAACAGGTGCCGGTAAAACAGTGAGTTTACAGGTGCTTGCAGAATCATTTTCACAGATAGGTGTGCCAGTATTTTTAGCCGATATAAAAGGGGATTTATCGGGTATAGCCAAGGAAGGGCAAAATCATGAAAAAATTCAGCAGCGAATTACAGAAATAAACATTGAAGATTTTTCCTTTCGAGGCAACCCTTCCGTTTTTTGGGATATCTTTGCTGAAAATGGTCATCATGTCAGAACCACATTTTCAGATATAGGGCCCTTATTAATCAGCCATATGCTGGAATTAAACGGTATTCAAACGGGGGTTGTGTACAGCTGTTTTAAAATTGCTGACGATCAAGGGCTGTTGTTACTGGATCTTAAAGATTTCAGAGCCATGCTGAATTGGCTGGGTGATAATGCGAAACAATTGAAATCCGAATACGGCCTCATTTCCAGAGCCAGCATAGGTGCAATTCAACGACGTTTGCTTGTGCTTGATCAACAAGGTGCCAGCCAGTTTTTTTCTGAACCAGCGATTCAACTGGCTGATTTCCGTCGTCATGATTTTTCTGGTCAAGGTGTTATCAGTATTTTAGATGCTACGCGGCTGACTCAAAAATCGCCTAGACTTTATGCAGCTTTTTTACTTTGGCTTTTATCTGATTTGTTTGAACAAATGCCCGAAGTGGGCGATGCGGAGAAACCTGAACTGGTTCTGTTTTTCGATGAAGCCCATTTATTGTTTGATTCCGCTCCAAAAGTGGTTTTAGATAAAATTGAGCAGATTGTACGTCTGATCCGTTCCAAAGGGGTGGGGGTGTTTTTTATCAGTCAAAGCCCTATGGATATTCCAGAACAGGTTTTGGGTCAATTAGGTTTAAAGATTCAGCATGCATTACGTGCCTACACACCTAAAGATAAGCGAGTGATCAAGGCAGTGTCTGAAACATTTAGAAGCGTGCCCGGCATGGATCTGGAAAAAGAAATTCCTAATTTACAAACGGGTCAGGCCTTAGTGTCGGTTTTGAACCCGGATGGCAGTCCATCTTTTGCTGAAAAGATTTTGATTCGACCTCCGCAATCACAGATAGGTCCATTAACTGACAATGAAAGACAGGATATTATTGCTCGTTCTCCTTATAAAGGACAATATGATGTTGAAATTGATCGTGAATCTGCCTATGAGATGTTAAAGAAAAGAGCAGAGTCACTGCCTGTTGAAGAAAAGAAAACCAGGAAATCATCTAAACGCCAAACCGTTGCAGAAGCCATGTTGAAAAGTGCGGCTCGCAGTATTGGAAGCCAATTGGGCAGACAAATAGTGAGAGGGATTTTAGGCTCTCTATTGTCTGCCCGATAATGTCCGTTATTGGATCAGATCCAAACGCGTGATTTCAAAATCAAATTGTGGTGAGGTGAGTAACATGTCGACACTGAAAGTCTGACTGTTGCTGTTGTCATCAGTCAAGGTAATACGAGGTAAAGTGGCGATCCCTGAAGCAGGGTTGTAAGTCGCATTACCTGTACTTAATTCGACATCAGTCTGCACTGCACTCAGTAACTTGAACTCGAATGGATTGAATCCAGTCAGCTTTAAGTCGGCTTGAAAGGTTGAAGTCTGGCCATTTGATTCGGGGACATCAACGGCATGAATTCTGAGTATTTGGGTTTCTGTATCATAAAACCCGGATTCTTCAACCACACCCACAAAGTTCCCGCGGCGATAGATGACACCAAAAGCGGCATCGCTCAAGCTTTGTTGAGCTGTACCCGTTGCTGTAATTCTGTCAGAAGTCACCGTTTGCTGAAACAGTGAGAAGCCGGTAGGCGTACTATTATCTGTCACATCAAATACAATTGCGCTATCATCGCCGTTATATCCGGGTACACTGAATAATCCATCTGCAATGGCAATTTGTTCTACTTGGCCTGTATTCAAATTCGCTGCAACGATTGTGGATGTCGTATCACTTTCTTCGGACAGGGCAAAGGTCATGAAATTATCACTGGTTTTGCTCAAGCTTGGATTGCTGATATCAACGCCCGCAGAAGCTGTCACTAATACGGATGTTTGCCCGGTAGCAATTTCAAGGGCGTAGATACCCCAATTGTTGACTTGTGTTCCATCCAGCAGATTGAATTCCGTCAAAGCATCATAAATTATAAAACGTCCATCTGCGGTAAAATTCATGACATCTGCAAATGCAATATTATTAATGGTCGATGCATCGATTGCTGGTGCGACTAATTCAAAGCTTTGTGTTTGAAAGGTATTATCGTTTAATCCTGATACAGTAATCGAATTGGCAGGCTGTCCGAGACTATCTAACGCAACAAAACCAAATAAATTTCCATCTGGCGAGATAGCGACTGAAGACACTGTGCCCGGTAAGCCCGAACATTCTTCGCCTGTATTGCTTTGGGTGTTAATGAAACAAGTATCATTGATTGAGTCTACGAAAGCGGCGATAGAGCCATCACCAGAAACAGATGGTCGACTGAATCGAACATCAAATTGGGAAAGGAAAACGCCTTGCACCGGATCATTCAGCCCCGTGTCTCTTCTACAAAGTCTAACGATACCCAGTGACGGATCAAAGCAGATAAATAAGGTTGCATCTTCGCCATTGACTTCGGCAATTGAAACCGGTGGCTGCGTTGTAGGTTGATTATCAAATATTTCTACTTCATTAAACGCTTGTTTGGTCCTTTCTACTTGAGAAGAATCTGCACCAAATAATTCTTCAGCGGCTGTAATCACAGCCAATCTGGCATCAATAAATTGTGAATTTCTAACCAGGTGTTGAGTTAAGGCTCTGTAAAAAATCTGTTCGGCATCAGCAATACCAATTGCGTTATCCAAGCCTTCAGCTAATAAATAATAAGCATGATTGATAATGCTGGAATTTAAATGGACACCACCATTATCACTTTGAGTGAAAATAAATTCACTCATTTTTTCAGGATAGGGGATATTTGTGCCTGAAATCAATATAGAACTCGGGTCTTCAAGACTGCGTTGAAATTCAGTCGGTAATACTGTTCCTAAACGCCAGTCCTGCCCAATGGATCGCGCTTCTACCATTTCGCCAAAGATGTCGGCAAAGGCTTCATTCAATGCGCCTGATTCGCCTTGGTAAATCAAGTTTGCAGTATGCTGGATGACCCCATGAGAAACTTCATGTGCCACGACGTCTAATGCAGCAGCAAATAAGTCTCCATCTCCAAAAAACATGCGCTCACCATCCCAGAAGGCATTGGCAAAGTTTTGACCGACTCTTACAATACCAAACAGTGAACTGCCATTGCCATCTATGGAGTTTCTGTTATGTTTTTCCAGGTAATAATCATACACTTCAGAAATGTTGACAGCAGCACTGACGGCATCTGACAGAAAACCGGAATTGGCAAAATTCGAATTGACCAGCGATACACTAAACGGGCCGGAGTTGATATCCTGATTTTGTGCATCAAATACTATAATTGCACCTTCGGTCGTATTTGGATTGGGCGGTATTGAATCAGCATTGAACATTTCCTTGGAGGTATCAACCATGAAAAACAGGCCATTATCTTCAAATAGATCAATGTTTTGTCTTTGATTTAATAAATCAAAAGAAGTCCCTCTGGCCGCTGACTCCATCACTTCATTATATTGCAACAATACATCACCTGAAACCGCATCAATAATAACTAGCCAACGGTGTTTATAATCGACTTTTAAACGAAATTTCCAGGCCAGTTTATGGATTTTTTGATCAAAGTAATAAATAAGCTCGGGGGCATCAACGACTTCAGATTTAACAGGGCCCAATGCGGTTTTAGCCAGGCGTTTTGCTTCAGAATCGTTAATTCGTGGTTTTTGGTTTAATGTTTTTTTTGGGGTGGGCGCGTAGGAACCATTCATCAGATCCACATTCCCTTCCGCTGAAAGGTGTACTTTAATATCGGCTGGCCAAACAGAAATCCCATTCAAACGTTGATGAAAGGTTAGATGTTTTTTACCGAGTTCATCACTTTTTTGTTTAACTAAATATAATTCTTCATCCGGGTTATGGATACCTAAATAACGCTGGTTTTTTCTCAGAAAATTTCTGGCAGTGACACTATCACGTTCTTTACTGGATTTAGCAATAATAGACTTGCTAGCCGGTTCCAACATGTTTCCTTTGATTTGACGAACAGTACCGTTACTCCGTTTATGGACCTGGAAGTTTGTTCGCCGTCCTTTATCATTGGGCTTAACCTTTACAATAGCCTGGCTGGTCTTAGGCGTTTGAGGTCTTTGGCTGGCTTTAAATTTTTGTTTGATGGTTTCAACAATTTTATGTGTTGAAGCATCAACCGGGTTTCCTGTCGGTTGATTGCTAACAAAATGTGTATTAGTTTTAGGTAAAGGAGTGAAATTGATAGAGTCTATCAGTTGTTTATTTTTTTCATTGGCATGGGCAGCTTGAAAAAATAACAGGGTCAAAGTGAGAATAATAGTTAGTTTGGGTTGTAACCGCGTCATGCTGAACCTCTATAATCGGAGTTAAATTTTACTCGTTATAACACGCTGGACTGTTCCGCTAATCCAAGCTATATAGAATATCTATCCAGCCCTAATAATTATCAAGGCGGCCGATATTTCGAACTAATTTTAAATATTGCAAAATTTTATGATAAATTTTTGAAAAATATAGTTTTTCCTGAATGAATTATCCGAGTTAGGGATAATTAAAATTATAAATCCTTTGAAATAAAAAAATGTTATTTATTTATCAAATTTTGTACAAGTTTGTTGCATTCACTGTCAGAACAACTATTGAACAGTTGTTTTTAACATAGCTCTATACAAATCTCAGGTTGCTTCCATTTTGTCTTTCAAAGCACTGCGTCAATATGTCCGTGTAGCCTGAGTGACAGCATCCCTGCTGTCAACAGCCTTTAGAAACAAAACGGAAACAAGGTATAAGCTGTGGTATATATAGTGCCATGATACTTAATAACAAGAACTTATTTGTTATTTTTGAAAGGATGGTTTCAGGCAGTAGTATCGATGTTGTATTTTGAAATACTGAATTTGAATCGTTAAATTATGATATGTGGCAGGAAACGTGATGTATCCTGAGTAATCAGACTAAAATCTTCTCTAATTGAGAGTCCGGCAGCTTTATCATTGACTAGCCATGAACCTATCAGTGTATAGTTAGAATCAAATTCAGGTAATGGACAATAGTCCTGAATGATAAAGCCTTCATCGCCATAGGGTCCAAGGCTGACTGGTTGTTCCTGGCCATTTTCAATCAATGAAATATTAAAGCCTTCTCTTGCAAAAATTGGTTTTTTGACGGCATGGGTCAATTCACTCGCTTTGATATCATTTTCGAAATAAGTGGCGAGTAAATTTGGATGGTTAGGAAACATTTTCCATAGCTGGGCCAGTAAGGCTTTATTAGAAAGAATTGCTTTCCAGGGAGGTTCCAGAAAGTTAACCTTGGAATCGAAGATGATCTGACCATAGTCTTCCCTGAACATGAATTCCCAAGGATAGAGTTTGAACATCCATGTAATCAATTGATCTTTGAAATCGGTATAGCCGTTTGTTTCCGAACGGCCTATGTCTTCGATAAAAATAAACCGACATTCAATGCCTGCTTGTTCAGCACAATCTTGAAGATATTGTACCGTACCTCTATCTTCTTCTGTATCCTTGCAACAACTGAAATATAAAATCTGGTCTAGCTGATTCAGTTTAATTTTTGAGAATTGCTGAATTAATTGTTCTTGTAGTGAATTAAACTGATCTGCTTTTTCAGGTAATTCACCCCGTTTGATTTTGTCTTCCAGCCATAGCCATTGCCAAAATCCGGTTTCATAAACACTGGTTGGGGTGTCAGCATTATTTTCATATAGTTTTGCAGTATTATTGCCATCATAGGCCAGATCAAGTCTTGAATAAAGACTGTCTTCTCTGGTTTGCCAACTGTGCTTTATACCATCCCAATAGGCTTCTGGAATCTGAAATCGTTGCAGTAATAATTCATTATTTACGACTTCATTGACTACTTCCAGGCACATTTGGCCAATTTCTTCAGTGGGATCTTCGATGTCGTTTTCTATTTGTTCCAGTCTAAATTCATAATAAGCCGTTTCATCCCAATAGGGTTCACCATCAAAAGTATGAAACTTAAAACCATATTCCTGAGCTTGTTGTTTCCATTCGGCTCTGGGCT
>SPJK01054128.1_pt1 | contig 12041 bp, 10 predicted proteins | sample 3741771 | NCBI WGS metagenome assembly SPJK01 (sample SAMN10925997, study PRJNA522277) | cold seep metagenome | isolation source: Elba SIP-enriched marine methane seep metagenome, extraction at timepoint T2 | place: Italy: coast of Elba, Mediterranean Sea | reverse complement strand
TTTCTTCAGCCTGCTCGATCTCCTCTTGGGCAAGGCCCAAACGAAGTTCTACCACCTGGCTTTGGTTGCCCTGGCTATCTTCAGCCTTGAGACGAACGACCTGAGCATCTCCCATCTCGTCAAAGGCAAGAGAGCCTTCTGCAGCGCTCTTGCCCATAACCGACAGAGATACTTGCTGCCACTGTCCTTCATCTATCTGCGCAAATAGTTTCAAAGTGCTAGCGTCAATAGTTTGCGCATCTTCCACCATGATGTTGACCGCATCTTGGTCAAGCTGTGCCGATAGTTGCGGCGCCAAATGGTCCACTACCACGGTGAGTTCCACAGGCGTGGCATCCAAGGACTGATATTGGCCTTGGTAGCGGGCGCGAATCTCAACCTTGTGAGTTCCGGGCATACGCAATCGCGCATCGGGTACCGTTAAAGTGCCGTCGGGCTGTGCTTTGCGCATCACGCTCCAAAGGCCACCATCGACGCGAACTTGATATTCCATCCGCTGGGTGTCTTCGATGGGAAGTCCCTCGGCCAGCTTGAGCTTAATACGACCGCTCGGAATACGGCGTTCATCAGCTTCGACCAATAGTTGTGAATCCTCAGCCACCTCAGCAATAGTATCGGCGGCCAAACGTAGGCTGCCGGTTTGCGAAGAGGTAAAGGTCATCGACATGGTGATGTAGTCCTCTTGCACGCCATCGCGGAAGATCTCGTTGACGCGTAGGAAGATAGGTGCACCGCCCAAGGCGTCGGAAACCGCCGTGGAAATATCTAGGTCGAAGGTAAGGGACTGGCTGAGCAGAGCGCCCAAGGCCAAGTCGAGCAAGGTAGGCAAGACCATTGCAAAGTCAGCATTGGGCAATAGTTCGTTGAAGGTTTCTTCGAAACCATCGATGCGCAACTCACCCAAAGCGGCCTGCAAAGTATTATCCGGCTGAACCACTAGGTTTAGACCCACGAAAATATCGGTAGTGACTTCAAAAACCCGTACGTAGCGGTCGTGAATCAGAACATGGAAAGCAATACCCAAGTCTTCAAGCTGCAGCTTCAGGAGCCAGTCGTAGGTGGGATTGCCCATCATATCCATGCCGGTTTGCTCGCCGGTACCCAGGTCGATGAAGGCTGCATTGCGAGGCTTCAACTCTACGATGACCGGAGCGGTATCCGAGGCCAACTTATTGAGGTCAGAGGCCAGCAGCGATAGAAGTGAAGCGTTCAGAGTAAAGGCACCACCAGTTAGGTCGCGAACGTCCTCACTAGATAGTTTGAGGCACAAAGTACCCGAGCGATGCACCGCATATAGTACTTGGTTGATGTACGAAGACGCAGCCGTCGCTGCGATATGGTAGGGCCGGTTGCGGTTATCGGTTCCGCGCATTTCCGGTACCGGACCACGGTTGGCGACAAAGTCGGCCAAGTTACCCACACAATCAGCGATTTCGCCTTCAGCACCACCGTTTACGGTGACTTCCATACCTACGCCAGTTCCCCGATCGATAACCGGGAAGCGTCCTGACTTAGGCCCAACATAGATACCGAGTGGGTTAGCGCGACTGAGGAAACTCATGCCACTGAGTTCGCCAATATCTATCTGACTTTCTAGTTTCGCAGGTTGGCCGTTGAATTGGTTGAGACTACTGCCGAGAAGGTTTTCGACGATAGGTGCCAAAACCCGATTAATGATGGGGCGGATGAGTCCAATAAGGCCGGAGATAAGGTTAGCGGCTGTGCTCACAATGCCGCCACAGGCAATGCGGCACTCACCACAGCGACCAATGGGGTCTAAGCAAGTGCTTCCAACCTCAACTAAGCAATCGCGGCATTCTGGCTCATTACAATAGGTTCCGCTGCCCGCCACGCGAAGGTCGAGGTCGTTGAGCTGCAAGCTACCAATACCTATTTGAATATCCAATTCGCTGTCGGGGCGGGGTCCTACGCCGGGATCGATAGTTGCGTCGATAGATATCTCGGCAGCATGACGCAAAGGTCCAGGTCCTAGGTCACCGGTGATGGGACAAGAGAAGTCTCCTTCAACAATGTCACCTTTCAGCTTCGCTTGGATGCCCAGGCGAAGGTTGCGCAGCTGTAGACGAACCCCATTAGGTTCGGTGAACTGTAAATCTATGCGATTTTCTAGGTCATCGAGCCAAAGGAGGGCTTCGGCTTCATCAAGATCTGCCTCGGCGATACCAATGTCGAAGAGCGCGGTGCGCGGCAAAGGAATGTGCAGCACGTTATTGGCATCGACAGTGAAGCCGGATTGGCCCGCAAAAGCCTGGCGAATGACCTCAGGCAGCTGCGGACGAATGAAGTCTAAGAAGCGTTGGGTAATCCGGACCCGGACCGCATCTTCTTGGACGACGGCATCGGGCCGACTGGGATCTTGATCGGGATAGGTATAAGTCCCGCTACCGCAACCACCACAGCCGCTTCCCCCACCACTGCCGCCACAGGTACTTCCCCCGCCACAGGAAATCGCGAGCAAAACACCGAGAGCAGACATTCGCAGGAATAGGCCAGATGTGGGCCTTAAACTACGCATTTCACAAAGTTAGGACTGTTCAACTCTAGGGGTCAAAGGTTCTAGCTACGACATTTGACCGAGATGTAGGTCATCACGCGAGCTCTCGCTGCTGTTGCCCTTCTTGGATTCGGATGCTTGCATACGCCCGCTCATGGCCGACCCCAATGATCCGTTGAACCCAGAAGCCTGGCACAAAGAACCCAACGTTTGCGGCAGCTGCATTGCTTGGCGGCCTGCAGACAGCAACCCAGCCGGCGCAGATGTCGCTTCCGGCGTTTGCCGTTTACGCTCAGAATTGCCTCGCGTTCCCGCCAATATGGCCAAATGCGATCTCTACAAACCACGTGGCGGATTCGTCTACACACCCGAAGCTCCCAAGCCCACCAAGCGTCGTCGCGCTGCGGCGGCCAAGGTCATGCGCCGAACCGCAGACGGAAAAATGGTCTCCGAAGTGGTGGCCGCACCCAAGAAGCGAGCCCCTGCTCGCCCCCGGGTTTCCAAGGCGGATCGGGAAGGCTCGAGAGTCGATGGCGACGCATTACTCAATTATGTGCCCCCGCCTCCGCCCAAGTACCGGCCCTTTCCCCCACCCGAACATCCCCTGCCGGACCGGGTTGAGTTGGGCTCGGAAAGTATCCCAGAGATCAAAGGCGCCTTGGTAGAAATGCTCCAAGCCGAGTTCCCTCGTTCGGGTCGCGAACTCGCCCCCAAGTTTAGCCGCGGTGGCAAAGTGATCATCGAAAACGGGGAGCGCAAGAAGGAGCACCCCGCCTACAAAGTATTCGAGCAACTCGATAAGTTGCGGCATACTTTGGACTATCTCGAAAAGGCCGTGGCCAAAACCGACAAACTCACCGACGAGAAGGATGAGTTAGTCACCTTGGTGAAGAAGGTAAAAGGCAGCTTCACTACCTTCAACGTGATGTTCTCTCATCGCGAAGACTATTTCACCAGCAAATAGTTGGCCTTCTTGGGGCTAATCTCTCGGCCCCAAACTAACTTCTTAGATAGTTTACCAACCCTTCCGGCAACGCTTCCCAAATATTTCACGAAGTCCTTCACCAAGGATACCTTGGATACTTTAAGTAAGTTCAAGGTCTTATAGTGATCCATCAAGACCGTCAAACCGGCAGCACTTCCTACAGAGAACCAAGCAAGATAAAAGGCCGCCCGCAAAAGACCATTAGGCGTTTGAGTCGCAAAAAAACGTGTATGAAAAGATAGATGGGCCTTTTCTTCTTCAACAACTAATTCAAGAGCCTCTTTAAGGTTTCCATCCTGCATAGCCCGGGCCATATACCCATAAAAGACAATGCCGATGACCTCCGCGGTGAGAATAACCAATAGTTTAAGACGAATGCCTAGAAGCCTACGCCCCACGATCAGCAACTCATTCGTCCAATTCTCTTTGATCTCCGCTCCGCCTAAAGACTTCACGCCAAAGCCTAGAATTCGCCCGTGGCGCCCCTCTTCGCGCACCCAAAATTTCAGCGCCCGCCGCCAATCATCATCGATAGCCGGATGTTCAAACTTATCGACCTCTTTGACGATGCGCCCTTCGCCAGCTTCGCCTAGCTGAAAGATGGCCAAAGAGCGGGCCAAGTTCCGCTTTTGCTCTTCGCTCAAGCTAGGAGGCACTTGAGGCTCGGGATGTGGCTTTTTGGCGTTCTTTTCGTAGTAGGCGCGCCAGGAGGACCAATGTTGGTTTTCGTTGATTTCCATGGCTCCATGGAAAACCAAAGCCCCAAACTATGCCGAAAAAGCCTGCTCGGCTGTCGGGACTACTCTGCGAGTGGTCGAAAAGGGTGGGTGAATGGTCAATCGATGCGCCAGCGCGCCTTCAACTCTTTAGCCGCCTGTCTAGAGACAGGAATTTGGGCCCCATCTGAGGTTTCAGCCACATAGCTGCTGCCCATCCGCTCCAGGGTGCGAATATGGGCCAGATTAACCAAAACCCGACGATGGACCCGCACAAAACCATGTCCCGAAAGCTTGCGCTCCAAGGCAACGATGCGAAAGTCGGTCACCAAAGTGCCTCGGGTACTATGGATGATGGTCGAGGCCCCATCTACTAAGGCATAGCTTATCTCTTCCGGCTGAAGAATCATCAAACCTCGGCGGGTAGGCACGGCGATTCTATCTGCAGGCTGTTCAATCTCCTCAGAAGAATCTAAACTATCAAAAGAAGTATCTTTACGTCCTTCAAGCCGCTTCTCAGTTCTTTGCAGAGCCAACTTCAAGCGGCCCGCTTCCACCGGTTTGAGTACATAATCGGTGGCTCCTGCATCAAAAGCAGCTACCGCGTGCTCGGAATGGGCGGTTATAAAGACCACCTGTGGCCCTTCCCCATCCATTAAACGCATAGCGTCTAAACCAGAGAGTTCACCCATTTCGATATCTAAGAGAACTATCTCGACGGTGTTTTCACGACAGAATCTGGCCAGCTCGGCCCCATCGCGTAACTCACCGATAACCTCGAAGCCCCCTACCGCCTCAACCAAACGGCGAGAGCGCTTACGCGCGAGAGCCTCGTCATCAACGATGAGTACCTTGATATCAGCCATAACTAAGATAGCTCCTGAAAAGGTAGTTCCACCTGGGTCTGTACCCGCCCCTGGCTACTAGAAATAAACAAAGAAGCTCTCTCTGGATAGTTGTGCTGAAGGCGCTGCTCTACGCTTTTCAGACCATGTCCACCCTCTCGATATCCGGAAAACTCTCCGGCATTTTCCAAGCTAAAATGAATTCGCTCCTTATCTCGAGTGACTCTGAGAACTATCTTTGCGCCATACTGCTTAGTTCCGTGGGTCATCACATTTTCTGCCAAGGGCAAAAGCAACAAAGGAGGAACCTTGGCCGAAAGAGCAGCTTCATCTATCTCTTCGACAACCTTAAACTTACCAGTATCGCGAATTAGGTGCAGATCAAAGAGCCGTCGCAACAAACTAATTTCTTCGGCTAAGCTCCACCAACTATCCATCACTCCGCCCATGATTTGCCTTAATAGTTGTGAGAGGTCTAGAAGGGCTTGCTCGGCGACTTTTGGATCTTCTTGGCACCATTCGGCGATGGCATTGAGGGTATTGAAGAGAAAATGGGGGTCAAGTTGGGCCTTGAGAGCCAAGAGCCGAGCCTTCTCGGCCTCTTCTTGATGTTTTTGGGCAGATAGATGGGCATCTTTCCAGCGGATTTCCAGATCTATATCTCGGCCTAAGCCATAACCACCCACGATGGATAAACCAGCGATAATAAAGATAGATGCCCTTGCGGTAATAAAGGCCGCATTTGCCCCAAACAGAGTCGGCCCCGTGCCCGCCAAAAAGGGCGGAATCAAAGCCACCAGCAGGTAGGACACCAAGCGAAGAGGCAAAGTTGTAGGCCGATGTTCAAAAGCGAAAAGCCAGCGATAGGCCGCCGGGACCAAGAACAAAAAGGCCGCCACCACCGCCGCGGCCACACCAACCGAGCGCCAAGACTTGTCGAACTCCCGCTGCGCCGCCAAAAGCGGTAGCGCTAGCAGCAAGAAGACCCCAATCCGCCGGGGAAAGAGCAGCGCGGACCAGGTTTGCAGCACATTTTCCTGAAAAGCCGGGACCAAAGGTGCCCGGGAATTGGCCGACATTGGGCTCAAACTAGGCCAAATGCCCGCCCGATGCACCCCCGACCATTCACTCACCCTTTTCGACCATTCACTACCAACCAGCGACGGCTCAGCCAGCTCTTTGTGCCCGGTCGAAAAAGCTCCGCCATCCTGAAAGCATGGAACAACTGCTCAACTATCCCCTGGCCTACCTCGCTGCGGCCTGCTCCTACTTAGTTTTCCCCGCTTTGCTGGCCTACCACCTCATTCGAGGTCCCCTTCCTAAAAGACCTCTTCTAGGCGCCTTGAGCGCTAGCCTGTTGATGACTTTGCTCTTGCAAACGGTGATTGGACGCACCCGTCCCGAAGCTGCCTTTGCTTTTTTTCCCGTGCCGGACTTTTTCGCCTTCCCTAGCGGCCACGCTGCTCTTTGTGGGGCCTTAGTGGCTTTCACAACCCTCAAAAAGACGTCCTACAACTATCTCAACTGGACCTTGGTAACCACCATCTGTGCCTCGAGATACTATCTAGGCCATCACTTTCCAGAAGATCTTATCGCAGGTTTTGCCCTAGGTGCAGGTATTGGCGCTGGTGCTTTTGGACTCAGCCAAACTATCCCCTCGGAGCGTCCCAAGTGGGCTTGGCTGCTTTGGTTTCAGCTAGCGATGGTCTTCATTGCCATCCTTTCCGCCTATTTTGGACTATTGCGCATCCCCAGCCTCGCAATCCCTGGCCTCGATAAAAGCCTGCACTTTTCTATGCTGGGCCTACTTACTTTTCTGCTCGCTGGCTGGAACTATTCAAAGCCTCCCATCTATATCGGCTTAGCCGTGGCAACTATCTCCACCATCGAAGAGTTTCTTCAACAACTCTCTCCCCACCGCAGCTTCGACTACCTAGATATGAGCTGCAATCTGGCCGGCATTAGCTTAGCGGTATGGCTAGCAGGCAAGGCGCTCAAACTTAAAACCCACCGCCTAAAAGAGGTTTCTTGCTAGCTGGCTTTTGAAGCAAAGCTTTTGTCCTTCTGTGCGCAGACATCCAGAGTATCTTCGGCCATGCTCAGTCCATGAGCTTCCGGCCCCTCCACCTCAAACTATTGGCTCTCTCCTGGCTAAGTAGCGCCTGCGCCGCCCTTTCCCCTACGCCAAGCACCTCAGCCGTTGGCGTCTACCATTCAAGCGAACGTGGCTTCAAAACCGCCTCCTACTGGATAGAAGGCCCCCAAGGCATGGTGTTGGTAGACACCCAATTCTTGATTTCCGCAGGGGTAGAGGCGGTCAAAAGCGCGGAAGCCGCCACCGGCAAAAAGGTGGTCGCCGCCATAGTCTTGCACCCCAATCCCGATAAGTTCAACGGTGCCACCACCCTGCAAAAAATGGGTATCAAAGTATTGAGTTCCCAGCAGGTCATCGACCTCATCCCCGAAGTCCATAGAGACCGCCATTATTGGTTTTATGAACGCTATAAGCCGGACTACCCCAAGCTTGCGCCCAAATTGAATAGTTTGGGTACTCAAACTACCGTTATTGAACTCGCAGGACTAAGGATCAAAGCCCATATCTTTGGCCCCGCCGCCAGCGGTGCCCACGTGGTCTTAGAATATCAAGGACATCTATTTGTGGGTGATATGATCGCCAGCCAAGGCCACCCTTGGCTAGAACTAGGCCTACTAGAGGAATGGAAGGGGCAACTACATCGATTGAGAGAGTTGAAGCCCCGCTATATTCACCCCGGCCGAGGCCCAGCTGGCGGCCCGGAGCTTATTGAGAAGCAACTCAGCTATCTATTGCGAGTAGAAGAACTGCTCGCCGAGGTAAAGCTCCCTGAATCAGCGAGCAAAGAGACTCTAGAAGCGGCTTTTTCCCGGATTAAAACCACCTTGGTGAAGGAACATCCCAACTATTCCAATCCCTATTTTATAGAGATAGGTTTACCTGAGGTTTACAAGCACTGGAAAAAACGAAAGTCCGTTGACTAGCCGGTCTTGGGACAGGAAAACCGAGCGGTGAAAACTATCTATATCGAAAGTCGCCGTAAGAAATCTACAACCCTCGAAAACCTATATCCTCAGGCTGAAATTCTCGACCTCACCTCCAAAGGACCTGAGCCATGGGTAAAGTTCAGCCCTTTCTATCCCCACGGTGACATTCCTATCCCGCTGTCAGAGGGTCACAGCGCTCAGTCTATTGAAGGCATCTGGCAAGGGCTCAAAGTCTTCGAACAAGAAGACATCGACCCCGCCAAGTTCGAAATTCGCACCATGAAGGGCATCAAACGCACCGTACGTAGCAAAGGGCCGGTGCGGGGACATCGGGCTGGAGCGAACGGAAATGAGCTTTTAAACTATATAGAGGCCAGAATTCGCATCTATCTGCCTGCCTATCTCTGGCTACTGGAAAACAAGCTAGTTGAGGAGCTGAGAATGCTGCGCGAGCTCGGGCAGGAGCGAGAGTTAGTGTTTCTTGATTATGAGACCAACCAGGATTTGCAGAACCTGGTCAAACCGCTCTCGCATGCGAGCTTGGTGAAGAACTATCTGGAGGGTAACTGGCCGGGTTCTAGATAGAACCAGGCTTTTGAATCTCGGCCTCAGGGGTGGGTTCAGCTCCCTTTTTGGGCTGCTTCAGCTTCTTCTCTTCTCGAGCCTTCTGGGCATGGTCTTCAAACTCTTTAATGATGTCCTGAGTTTGCTTCTGAGATAGTTCAAAGAAGATACGCACCACCGCGTTCTGGCCTTCGATGACCAGTTTAGAGATCAACTCTTGGCCGAGTGGATTGTTGAGTTGCTCCATAGCCATCTCTTTGAAGAGTTCTAACATTCCCGCCAGCTTGCTAGCGTCTTTGGCGCTGGCGGTATTGGCCACCAAACGAAACTTAGCTTGGTTGCCTAGATCGACCCGCAGGCCAAAACTATTGACCTTCTTGAGCACCTTCACAAAGGGACGGGCCTTAGGGGATAGTTTAGCGTCCATCTGGGCTAGTGAATTAGGGTCAAAAGCACCAATGAGCGAGGCGGTCGCGGTATGGAAGCCAGCTTCTTTAGATAGTGAGCGATAGGCTTGGGTATCTTTAAGCCCTTGCTGCTGCTTTCCTGCCAGCATCCCATTGATTCGGGGTGCTAAACCTTGCTCCATGAAGACAACTGTATAGTCATCAACAAATACTATCTCGTCACCTTCGTCGGTGCTGCCACGAGGAAAGCCATCTTTAGATACTTTGAGGGGCTTCTCGCCAGATTTTTTGTAGAAATCTAGCAGTGAGTTGCCAGCGGTGCCTCCGCGAATGACCATGACTACCTGAGGGTCGTCTTCGGTCATGGAGAAGCCCAAAATAACCGTTTGAATATTATCTAGGGCATAGTTGATCTGCTCTAGAAATAGTTTACCGTTCTCGCCCTTAGCGTCTTTCTCTTGGGCAGCGTCGGCCGCCTGCTCTCGGGCAAGTTTCGCCATCCGGTTAAAGAAGGTCTTTTCACGGCGCAGAACATCGATATTTAGGGCTGCTGCGGCATCGAGCGCAGGTAGCAGCTCGATGGGATCTTCTACAAAGTATTCCAGCGGCGCTTCGCCGGCCACACCTTGGGCCCCGGTTCGCTGGGTACTGCCACTGCAGGCGGTCAAGCCCGCCAATACTAGGCTGACGCTAAGAATTCTTGCGGAGGGTGATTTCAAGAGCACTGCAGTCAAACTAACAGTTTGTAACAGCTCGAGGCAGCACAGTGCCACCAAGGGCGCAAAAGTACCTATTTGGGCTGCAGCCGGGCTTTGAGCAAGCGATCGAACTCACGCTGAACCGACTGCTGCAGCTCATCACCACCGGGGCCTGGGTCTTTACCGGGCGGGAAAACAACCACTTGCACCAAAGCCAACAGCCCAACCAAAACCATGAAGGGCATCGGCTCCAAGTCAGCATCTATCTCTTTGTCTTGCTGACCCCGACGAATAGTTTCCGCCATATGCTCCATCCACGGCCAAACTAAGATACCGAGTTGATCCACCGCCTCCCGAGGCTCTGAAATAAGGTCGCGGATAATATACTTGGCGGCATCGGGCTGGGCTCGAAGGAAATCGAACAGCGGACTCAAACTCTGGCCCACTTCGCCATCTGCTTTGACGCCCGCGCCAAGCAGGCCCGGCAACAGATCCTTCCACTGCTCGGCGATTGCCTCCACCACCGCCTGATGCAGCTGTTCCTTAGAAGGAAAATGATAGAGCAGCCGCTGTTTGCTGATCTCCACTGCATCAGCAATCTCCTGAACCGAGGTACCGCGAAGCCCCTGGGCCGCGAACAACCGGGTTGCTTCAGCCACAATCCGCTGGCGCAGCAACTCGCCCTTTTTCACCTTCGCGGCCATGTTCTGAGACTGTTACCGCCTCACATGCTCTGGTCAATGGCCCTGAACTACCCCACCCCACATCTTGCCGGCAAACATCCTATTTCTTACCTATCGGTAAGAATTTGCTAGAACTGGGGTCAGAAACGTGTCTATGCATTCCCTTAGAAGCTGGGGGAATCGAGACATGCACAAACGACTGAGCGCCCTTGTGGGCAGCCTATTTTTGGCAGCCTGCGGGTCGGGCGAACCGGAACCAACCTATCAACGAGACGTAGCGCCTTTGGTGCAGACCTTCTGCGCCGACTGCCATACCGCCGGGGGCATCGCGCCTTTTGCCTTAGATAGTTACGATAGTTTGAGGGCTGCTTTGGGCCCTTCTCAGCACGCGATCAATCTTCGCTCAATGCCCCCTTGGGGCGCCGAAGCCGGGCATCAACTCTATAAGTACGACATATCTTTGAGCGATGAGCAAATCTCTCTCTTCAATCGCTGGGTAGAACTTGGCACACCTTTGGGGGAGGGAGACAAGGCAGCCATCTATGAGATAGATAAGGGAGGCTTTGCTAAGGCTGATGTTAGCTTAAAGATGGCTGAAAGCTATACTCCAGACACCAATAAGCCCGACGACTACCGCTGCTTTAATATAGATTGGCCGGTACAAGAAGACGTCTACGTCAATGGTTTCCGCGGCGTTCCCGGCAACCAAGCCTCGGTGCATCACATAGTTGCTTTCCTAGTAGGTCCGCACCAAGCGGCGGTTATTGACCAGTTCGACCAAGAAGCAGAAGGCCCGGGTTACGGTTGCTATGGCGGCGCCACCGCTGATGGCTGGAAGCCAGCCACACCCGCTGATACTTTGCGCTATTCTTTCTTAGGACAGTGGGCCCCAGGACAGCTGGGTAGCACCTACCCCGAAGGTACTGGCTTATTAGTTAAACCGGGTTCGAAGGTAGTTTTCCAAGTTCACTACAATACTTTGGCCGAAGGCGATCTCACCGACCGCTCATCTATCGAACTTAGCTACGTCAAAGAGGCTAGGGAGAGCTACTACGTGCCCTGGTTCAATATGCAGTGGTATTTAGATTCCAAATCAATGCGCATTGAAAAGGGCCAGACTGACGTAAAACATAGTTTCTCAAGCCCTCTAGAAGATGCTCCAGCACTAGCAGCCCTCACTGGTGGCGCCGACTTTAGTCGAGGCGCCAAGATCTCAGCCCTCTTTCCGCATATGCACCAACTGGGCAAAACAATTAGTTTGCGAATGGTTCGCGGCGACCTGAGCACCACCTTGCTCTCTTTGCCTCGCTGGGATTTCGATTGGCAGCGCGAGTACCATCTAGAAAAGCCAGTCATTCTTAATCCACGAGACCATTTGGAGATCTCTTGTACCTACGACAATACCCGAGGCCACCGGATGAAGCAGGCCATCTCTCCTGCTGAACCAGTGGAAGTGGGTTGGGGCGAAGGCACTGGCGACGAAATGTGCATCGCCATGATCTATGTAACCCCACTATGAGATATCTAGGGATAGTTTTCATTGCTACCGTGGGGCTGCATTGTGGCCCCGAGGAACTATCCTATAACCTTCCTCTGGTCGATCACGG
>SPJK01034647.1_pt1 | contig 12042 bp, 9 predicted proteins | sample 3741771 | NCBI WGS metagenome assembly SPJK01 (sample SAMN10925997, study PRJNA522277) | cold seep metagenome | isolation source: Elba SIP-enriched marine methane seep metagenome, extraction at timepoint T2 | place: Italy: coast of Elba, Mediterranean Sea | reverse complement strand
GAATAAATGATTTTAATTCAAGCAAGAGTGAGACGGATGTTCTTTATACATCAAAAAATCGTCATAATTTAGTCATATTGGTCTGATAGTCTCAGGTTTCTTTTACGAAATACTTTAATTATATGACTCTTGCAGAAGCATTTTTTAAACTTGCGAAATTATTGAAGGACTTCGAAAATAAAAACATAAATTTAACGGCCTTAATGGAGAACAAGCCTTATCAATCCGAAATCGTTCAAATAGGTACCCTATCAGCACATACACAGATTTCTGAATTGGCTTTTGCCATCTCAAGCACGCTTCAGACGCTTGGAAGTTCTGCCATGCTGAAATCCAAACTTATCACCCATTCTGCTAAAGACAAGCAACAAAACGAAACTGCACCTGTAATTCAGGCACCTGAACCAGTATTACCCAAAAAAGCACCACAAATAAAACAGTCTAACCTTGGGAAATCAATATTTATTTTGCTAATAGTCAGTGTTTCAACAACTGCATTCTTTTATTTTCAGCACAAAACCGAACAAAGCGGTAATACAATCATCGACACCCCTTTGCCAGAAATTCCAAACGTATCGCTCAACACAAACACAAATCAACAGACTGAAACCGTCAGTACGATTGTTGATAAGCATGAGCTCCTGTTTCGCATACATGGTTCTAACACGGTAGGCGAACAACTGGCCCCTAAACTACTGAAAGCTTTTTTAGAACAGAAACAAGCAAATTCCTTATCACTGGAAAAATCCAGCGTTCCAGTTGAAAAAAAACTGAATGCGGTCATGAATAAAAACCCGGTTTCTGTTGAAATTCATGCACATGGTTCCAGCACCGGATTTAAAAGCCTGTTATTAGGAAAAGCAGATATGAGCATGTCTTCCAGAAAAATCAAAAACGAAGAAGTTCAACAACTAAAAGGTATTTATGGTTCTCTGGATGCGAGTGGTAATGAACATATAATTGGCATTGATGGCTTAGCAGTGATCGTTCACCCTGCAAACCCGATTAATTCATTGAGTTCTCGCCAGGTCGCCCAGTTATTTTCAGGACAAATAGATAACTGGCAACAATTAGGTGGCAAACCCGGCAAAGTTAAAATTTTTGCTCGCGACGAAAACTCGGGAACCTGGGATTCTTTCAAAACCATGATACTGAAAAAAAACAAGGTTAAATTGATGCCTTCGGCGACACGTTATGAATCCAGCTCAGAATTGTCCCAACAAGTCAGTCAAAATATAAACGCCATTGGTTTTATCGGTTTACCTTATGTTTTGGAAGCTAAAGCCTTAGCCATTTCCGATTCAGAAAAAATTCAGCCTGTTTACCCGACATCCTTTACCGTCGCAACAGAAGATTATCCGCTTTCACGACGCCTTTATATGTATAGCCCTGAAACGCCCAGCACCCCTCTAATCAGGGAATTTATTCGCTTTGTTCTTTCAGACCCCGGACAGAAAATTGTTCAGGCAACAGGGTTTGTCTCTCAAAATATTAAGGCCATCAAACCAACAATTAATCAGAATGCTCCTAAAGAATTCATAAAACTCACTAAATATGCTGAACGATTATCCTTAACTCTACGTTTTAACCCTGGCAGAGCAGAGCTGGATAACAAAGGCAAGCGCGATATGAAACGGATACTGCGATATATCCAAAATCACCCTGAAAAAAGCCTGATGCTCCTGGGCTTTACGGATAGCCTGGGTGATTATCAGTCTAATCTTCGGCTTTCAACACAACGAGCCCAAATGATTTCTGATTTATTTGAAGCGCATGGAATATCTGCCAAAGCCATTGCCGGGTTTGGTGAAGCGAACCCGGTCGCCAACAATCAAACTGCGTTTGGCCGCTTTAAAAATCGGCGTGTTGAAATCTGGGTAATCTAAAATTAACGGTATGAGTGATCTGAAAAAAGCTATCGGCTGAAAACCCATTCATCCTGAGAAGAAAGCCCTGAATTAAATGCATAACCCGCCAAATTAAATGCTTTAAACGTTTCAGGATTCGTCAGTCGATTTTTAATGATAAAATTCGCCATCATTCCCCGGGCTTTTTTTGCATGGATACCTATGGTTTTAAATTGACCTGACTTATTTTCCTTAAAAGCCAACGTTAACACTCGGGCTTTTAAGGTTTTTTGAGCAACTGCTTTAAAATATTCGTTCGATGCCAGATTAACCAATACAGCAGAATCTATTTCAGCCTGATCCTGATTCATTAAATCCGCAATTTTCTGTCCCCAGAATTGATACAGATTATTACCCCTGTCATTTTTGAGGCGAGTCCCCATTTCCAGACGATACGGTTGAATGATATCCATAGGCCGTAACAGCCCATATAAACCCGATAAAATCCTCAAATGGTTTTAGGCAAAATTAAAATCTTCATCGGTATAACTTTCAGTTTCAATTCCCGTATAAACATCGCCTTTAAACGCCAGTAAAGCCTGTTTGGCATTATCTAAAGAAAATGGCCGTTGAAAATCCTGAAATCGCTGCCAGTTAAGCAGTCCCAGTTTTTCACTGATGGACATTAAATGGGATACTTCTTCAGGATTAAAAGAACTGACCGTATCAATCAATCGCTGACTTTCATCCAATAATCTGGGTTGGCTATAGTTTGAAATTTCTGAAGGACTGAAATCCAGAGCTTTAGAGGGAGATAATACAATAATCATAAGGATGAAAGCTTAAAATGAATCAACTGAAAATTCTAGCCTGGAATGACTTATTCAAAAAACCACACTGGAAACATATTCATTTCACAACTGATCGACAAGCGCATCCAGACGACGAAGTCTGTCAACCAGCACATTCATCACATGCAAAGCAAAATAGGGTGTTTGCTGAACTAAAAAGGTAAATTCTTTTTCATCAACCAGAGCCAGACAGCAATCCTGCTCGACGATTGCTGTTGCACTGCGTGTTCGCGTATCTATCAACGCCATCTCCCCAAGAATTTCGCCTGGTTTAACCAGATCTAGCACTCTATTATTCCTGCTTAATCGTACTTGGCCTTCCAGAACCACATACATATAATCGCCCTGAAAACCTTCCTGAAAAATAATATCACCCGCTTTAAAAGACTGTGTGTGTTTTGAATCTTTAAATAAATCCAAAAAATTCATCGCTGATCCTGAAAATAATCAAAAAAAGTTGAGCGCAGAACCAGATCATACACCTGGTAAATGGAATTTCTGTAAAAATTGGCAAAGGAATAACTCATCATTTAAATTATTGTACATTACAACGCAACTTTAAGTGAATCATCAGGATCTGGCTTTTATAAATCTAATTCACCCGGCTTGCCAATATAGTAGCCCTGTACATAATCGATACCAAACTCAGACAATATATGCAAAATCTGTTCATTTTCAACAAATTCAGCGACTGTTTTTTTACCTAATGCCTGAGATACTTCAGTCAATGCCTTAACAAACACTTTATCCTCAAAGTTTTGATCCAGTTGTTTGATAAATGAGCCATCAATTTTCACATAGTCAACGGGCAGATGCTTCAGATAACTAAAAGATGAAAAACCCACACCAAAATCGTCCAGTGCCAATTTACAGCCTAAATCCTGGATTCTCCGGATCAGATCTTGAGCCGAGCTGAAATTTGAAACCGCCGCAGTTTCAGTAATTTCAAAAATAATGCTTGCTGGATTAATATCATGATCATCAAACAATTGACGAATATCATGAAAAATCGTGGTATCGTTAAATGAATGCCCCGACAAATTTACAGCCAACTTGATATGCTGACCTTTTTCAGAAAGCTTGATTTGCTGTTCAACAACCTTTTTTACGATCATGCGATCGATTTTCCCTACCAAACCCAGGTCTTCCGCATAATTAATAAAGTCACCCGGCATTAAAATTTCCCCACTACTGGTTCGAATTCTACTCAAGCATTCATAATGCCCTATAGTGTTCTGTTTCAAATCCATAATGGGTTGATAGCAAAGCACAAACTGATCATTTTCCAGCGCTTCTTCGATCATCTCTTTCCAAAACATACGTTTGTTTAAACGCATTTGAAAGGTATCATCGACTGAAAACATGTGATGGACACCACGTCCCATCTGCTTTGCCTGATACATAGCAATATCAGCATTAGACAGCAACTCTTCAGCATTCGCCCCATGTTCAGGAAAAACAGCAATACCAATGCTGGCCCCAATTTTAAACCGCTTATCCTCTACAACAAAATTTAACGCATTTAATCCTTGATTAATTTTTCCTGCCAGGTTTTCTATCCCTTCACTATCTGCATTAGGAATAATCAAGGTAAATTCATCGCCACCTGTCCGGCTTAGGATGTCCGTTTCACGAATGATCCCCTGTAAACTTTGTGTGACCTCTATCAATAATTGATCACCGGCCTGATGACCACTGGTATCATTAACCGCCTTAAACTGATCCAGGTCAATGTATAACAGCCCCATCGACTTCCCACTTCTTTGAGCAATAGCTATTTCCCTGTCCAGCTCGGTATGGAATTTTCTCCTGTTATTAATCCCGGTTAAATAATCATGCGTAGCAATATTGAACATCTGTTCTTCAATCAACTTACGTTCACTGATGTCCATGCCTAATGATAATATGACACTATTACCTTCTGACTGACTACCAATTCGAGTATGAATCCAGGAAATGAAACGTTTTTTCACTCCATTAACCATCACTGAACCTTCATATTTCACCCGTTCCTGCCGCTCTCCTGAACGAAGCTGTTGCAGTAACTTAAAATGTTCCTGCTCTCTTTCAGGCAAAATATCGATAAAATTCAAACCCACTAAATGCTGCTCATCCATAAAAAGTTCATTGGCAACTGCTTGATTAACTGATGCAATCCTGCCTTGATCATTCTGGGTGATGATAAAAATCGGTGCTGCCTGGATTAACTGACTAATAAAATCTTTCTCTTTAGCCAATTGTTGACGATGTTCCAATAGCTGCTCAAAGCTTTTATTCATACGCATTTCCAATGTTTCTAACTGGTCTGCAAGCTTTAAAGCATCCTGATTCAATAAATCCAGCTCATCATGCAAAAACAACCTATTCATGTTTTGGTTTAAAAAACGTCTGAATTCCACATAACGATGCTGAGCAAGTAAAGGCATCGATAAGGACAGATTCGTAATTCGTTTAAACGAATAAAGCAGGGTGATTAACATTAAACCCAAGGCAATCAATAAATTGCCAATACCATATAACCATATAAATTGCAGATTTTGATTCAGTGAATTCAGATCGTCCGTAATTTCATCAATAATGATAAAAAATGCCGGTACATGCGCATCTAACCCTAATCTGATATGGAACAGACTCACTTCATAAATCTGATCCTGAAAGCTGATTTGCTGGTTTCGGCCCAAAAACTGATAAAAACTGAACTGTTCTTCAATTTTATTTAATAATTGCATGTTTTCGCTGGCATTGGTCAGGGCTGATATCAGGTAAGGCCAATTTTTTTCATTTGAACTTTCATTCGACACCAAAACGCCTAAGTCTGTTTCTGTGACCTGGTTATATTTAATGACTGTGTCAGCAAAGGATTTACCTATGCCCAATGCACCTATCAATTGTGATTTATGCATCACCGGAATGATGACAAACTGATAGCATTGTTTAGGACAAACTATTTGATGAACGGGTGACTCACGCTTAAAAACCATATCGAGAATGCGTGGTGTCACCTCAAGTGGGCTCCCCCATTGCTGAACAATTTTTGTATCCCGATTAATAAACACCGCATTGTTCAAATCCCAGATGAATTGCCATTTTGACCAGTTTTGATCAAGTGCGTCTGCAACCTGAAATCCGAGATTATCCGGATCATCAACCTGTAAATCAGCACTAATGACTTCAGCAACCTGGTCAAGCATAGAAAATGAATCTTTGCTTAGAGCCTGAGCAATTTTCTGATAGCGATTCAGTATTTTTGTTCGATTCTGTTGAAATTCATCACTGGCATCAAGATAAACAAAATAAGATGAAAGACTGTGCAGAATTAAAAACAGACTGCCCATGATAATCGCAATTTTCCATTTCAGGCTTAAAAACAGAATCGATTTTTTCATGTTTTAAAAATGAAAAGAAAACTGCAAGGCATACAAATCCCAATCCTGTCGGGTTAAAGACCGATCTGGATTATCTGCCTGGGGTAACCAGGCTGTGCCATGAATCCTGTGATATTCTGCTCTGACCATCAAGGTCGATGTTATATCCCAACGAAAACCGACCATCCAGTCTTTGGCATACCCCATATGTTTAGGTAAACCCAATCGCTCAAAGCCATTTCCTCCACGATCATCCACATTCATGCTTAAGGTATCGTAACGCAAAACAAGTTCCAGCTCCGACAGAACACGGTAACTGCCTTGAATATACCAGGATTCAGTATAACTCCGCCTATTTGGAAGCGATACACCAAAACCTTTAAATATATTTTCTCTTATCCCATACTCAGCGGTAATACTATAAAGCTCTGCGTTATATTGCGCCGAAAACAGCAAAGGTTTAATCTCTGTTTTACCTGGAGATAACGCATCATCCACCGTAGGATTGTAAATAACAGTAAAATCCATATAACTGACAGCCAAAATGACCTGTCCTGCATTCCATTCATAACTTAATTGTGTTGCAAATGCTGGTTCGGCGGTAAAGCTACCGCGGCCAAAACCTCTCAATATTGACGATTTTAACTCTTCATGATCACCAACAGGCATTCCGGCATTGAACTTAAATAGAAAATCACCCAAAGGACTCCGGTGTTCTGCATATAAAGAACCACCATCCGCACTCACCAATAAAGACCTGGATCGATCAAAATACAGCCCTTGAGGTATTATTATGGATGGATTCAAAAAGGCTACATCTCGGGTTTCGTTATAAAGCCCAAAAGGAATTTTGATTCTGCCTCCACGAAAACCTATATGACCATTTTCATAATGCAAAAGATTCAAGTCAGCAACCGCATGATCCAGCCGGACACTGCCCCTATCCAGATTCCCGGCCCTCCTGTATAAACCCTGGGCTGTAAAACTCAACTGATCAAATGCCTGATAAGAAAAGTTCAAACCGATTTCAGTTAACCCCGGACTGATGCCATCATCACTGTCTCCATAAAAGTTATTATCCGAGCTATGGTAAAAGCCCTGAGTCAGAAAACCATGTATCTGAAATTCATCAGTCACACTGTATGCCATGACTGATGTTGCAAAGATCAGTTCATAAATTAGCAATAAACTACTTATCTGAAATAAATCTTTTAATATTTTCATTGTCTGGCACTATTTCAATATATCCAATTGAATTTGGGGTGCTAGAAATTTTTTCCAGCATTTCCTTTTCGTCTTTGACAACATAAGGGGCCAGTCCTGTTCCAGAAAAAACCATTCTGTTCCAGACACGCCTTAATTGATGTGAAAAAATGTGTAATTGTTCTTTACAAAATTTTTTATGCAAAGGATGCGAATCTTCAAGGGTAAACACCTTGATAATTCCTCCATTTGACCAATATCTTTCCCGCATGCTAAAAATTGCACGGGTTGAACGAAGACTGTAGTTATTATCCTTTACTGACGGATGCACAATAATTTCCACAGCCTGAACTTTCGATATAAAAATCAGGAGTAATATCAAGAAAAAATTGATTTTCCTTATCAGTCGCATAAACAGACATATACTTAGGAATGAAATTTTTAGCCACTCTATTTTTTAAAATAGAGTCATCAAAAAAATCCTTAGAATAGATAATGATAGAACTCTACCGCTCAGAATAGGCCGCTAGTATTAAAACTAGCACATTCTGAAAATAAAAAGTATGAAGGTTTTAACTTTTTAACCGGAATAAAGAATGGAATACAAAAAGCTGTGATTTACATCACAACTTAAAAATAATGAGAAAAACATCTGTTTCCTGATATTCAATAGCCCATATGGAGTTTGTTATTAAACAGAACAGTTTGTACTTGAATTGTTTTCTGGATGATCGGGTGAAAAAGTCATTCCCTTCATGACACTCCAGACTAATAAAATTAATTAAGCAGGTTAAGCAAATAGAAATTACTTAACAATAACAATCCAGCCACAATCTTCCAGAAAACCAGCGGGTTTTTTTCAATCATCGGAGAATGAACTGCTTTTAAAAAGGCTGGATTGGGTTTGGCTAAATCCTGAATAAATTCGGAAATTTCTTCATAACGCATCTGAGGGGCAATTGAAGTTGCTTTGCGCAAAGCTTCATCGATCCAGACTGGAACCATTGCATTCTTTTGAAAACTAGGAACATAATCCAGTTTAGACAGATTCATTTTATTGGGTTTATCTGGCATATCACGGCCAAATGGCAAATCACCATTAATCATTTCATACGTTATCACTGCCAACGAATAAAGGTCTGAACGTGTGCTGGCCCGTTGTCCCAAATGATATTCCGGCGCGGTATAATTCAAGGTCCCCAAAATATTCTCATCGGAACGCGCCAAAGGCATTAACTCGGCAATACCCGCAATTTTCACTGAGCCAAAATCAATAATTTTAACAACACCCTGCTCATCAATCATGATATTTTCTGGCTTTAAATCCTGATGCAGCATTTCCATACGATGAAAAGCCCCCAGACCTTTCGCAATCTGATTGACTATTTGCCTGATTTCCCGGATATAAGGCTTAGGATGATGCTCTATCCATTCTCTGACTGTCTGGCCTTTAATATATTCAGTCACATAATAGATACAACTTTTTTTTCTATCCGTTGGCAAAACTTTTAACACATTTTCATGTTGAATCCGCTTTCCTGCCCATTCCTCATGCAAAAACTGCTCAATATAATGGGTATCGTCTTCATAGAGAACAGAAGGCGTTTTAAGGATAACCCGCTGGTTATTAATGGTATCAAAGGCTTTATATATCTGAGTTCGGCGACTCGCATGTAATTCCGCTTCTATACGATAGCCGTCAATGACCATTCCTGCTTCTAATGGCGGTGGAAACGGTAAATTTATGTGCCTGCGTAAAATTTCATCTTCTTTAGCTTGAGGAAGCCCCTGTATTTTTATGCACTGGCAGGTCAAGTTATCATCACTTTTTCCGGCAACGGCTTCATCAACAATTTGACGAGAAAGCTGAGTCAGGTCTTCAGCCTCAGCCAACATTTTAACTAAGGATTTAGTGTTGATAAAATCATGAACACCATCCGTTGTCATAATAAAAACATCCCCTTTTTCTAAAGGAAATGCTTTGTAGTCGACTTCCAGACGTGGCTCTATCCCCATCGCCCGGCTTAAATAGTTTTTACCGCCAGCAACTATAATACGGTGATCACGCGTCATCAACTCCAGCTGGCCTCGACGTATCCGATAAATCCGGGAATCACCAATATGAAAAATATGCGCAGTGGTAGACTTAAATATCAGAATACTCAGCGTACTGACCAGCCCCTGTGAAGATTGATATTGCACATGACCCTGGCTGTATAACCAGGAATTGGTTGCAGATAAAATTTTTTGGCCAGCTTTTTTGATACTCCAGCTATCAGGCGTGCTGTAATAATCTTCCAAAAAACTGACCACACAACACTGGCTGGCTTCCTTGCCTGCTTCACAACCGCTCATGCCATCGGCAATTGCAGCAACGATTCCTTTATGTGTTAACTGACTATCTACGGGTATTTGTGCACCGTGAAAATCTTCATTTTCTGCTTTAACGCCTTTATCACTAAAATAGCCGAGCTCTATTTGTAAACCCGTAGCAGTCCTGCTCATATTTTTCCTGTACTAATTCAGTTCAATCATTTCTACTGAACCATCTTCAAGCACCTCAGCCATATGACCTTTCGGCTCTTCAATAAACATCACTGCAACCAACACAACCAACGCCGCCGAGGCGATCACGATAAAAAAAGTACTGGGACTGACAAAAGACAATACCGTTAGAAATAAAACCGCTCCGACATTACCATAAGCACCGACCATCCCTGCAATTTGCCCCGTCATTCGACGTTTGATCAATGGCACCATAGCAAATACAGCACCTTCACCCGCTTGTACGAAAAACGAACAGGTCATAGTCATCATCACCGCCAACAATACCGGCCATTCTGATGTAATTTTAGACATGAAAAAATAACCCGCCGATAAACCTAAAATAAAAATGGTTAAAGACAATTTTCTACCAAATTTATCGCTGATCCAGCCACCACCTGGACGGGCAACCAGGTTCATAAAGGCAAAACCAGCAGCCAAAAATCCAGCCTCAACCATAGTTACACCCTGGGATTCATGAAATGTCTCATAAAAAAACATGGGCAACATGGAAACAACCGCTAATTCAGATCCAAAAGTCACCAAATAGGCCAAATCAAGAATAGCCACTTGCTTAAATTTGTATTTATGTATAGCTTCAATCGGTTTCGTCAGATTCTCTTCGTTGACCTGAATAATTTTATAGACATTATATAAAAACAAAAACCAGATACCCGAATAAATACTGATAGAAGCCAACTCAGACAATAAATGGACACCCGATGGCGATAACTTCCACGTCAACAGCGTTAAAGTTGCATATAAAGGCAAGGTCATCAATATATAGAAGAATAAATCCCATATACTGGTCACTTCCATAGCGCCGGCTTTCTTGGGTTTAAAATAGGTAGAACCTTTGGGTGTATCGGTAACACTGAAAAAATAAATCACCGAATATATCAACGCCAAGACACCGGTACAGGCAACCGCATAACGCCAGCCTTCGTCTCCACCAAAAAACAAAGCCAGCGTCGGCAAGCTCATGGCCGCTGCGGCAGAGCCAAAATTGCCCCAGCCGCCATAAATGCCTTCAGCAACGCCAACCTGTTTGGCTGGAAACCATTCCCCAACCATACGAATACCAATAACAAATCCAGAACCAACAAAGCCCATTAAAAAGCGGGCAATCGCCAATTGTTCAAAACTATCAGCAAGCGCAAACATAAAACAGGGAATACTGCCCAAAGCCAGCAATGTAGAATAGGTCCGCTTAGGGCCAAACTTATCGACCAGCATGCCAATTACAATTCTGGCAGGAATGGTCAAGGCAACATTTAATATAAGTATGGTCTTGATCTCAGCCTTACTCATATTTAAAGTTTCTGAAATCAATAACATTAATGGGGCGTGATTAAACCAAACAACAAAACTGATAAAAAACGCGACCCAGGTCATGTGTAATATTTTTACTTTTCCGCTAAATGAAAGCAGATTAAATTTAGTATCTGACATATGAATAGTATGTTTTCGTTAGAACATGAACTACTCATTTAGCAAAAAACATGCCATTGTTATTAAGGTTATTTATACCTGAAATCATATATAAAAAAATAAAACGCACATAAATATACCTCATGCTTGTGCACAACTCCCTGTTTTGGTGCGTTTTATTTTCTCTATATCAATACCCCCCCAAACTAATCTGCTATTTGGGGGAAACTAGAAAATAATGCACTAACATTGTCCAATCGCACATTCATAGTCTGGCATACTACGCAAAACAGGGCTCATAAACCTAGAAAAATCAGAGAGGGGGCGATCTTGATTAAAGAACTGGTCAGCGTCGGCACAAAAACGGCCGTCAGTGGCAAAGGATATTTTCAAGGTGAATTTATCAGTTTGGAAGCGACGATTAAAAGTAAAGCCGATTTCCCGAATCAACCCGGAAACTGGGCCTATTTCAGCTTTTCAGATAAAGGACATAAAACCCTAAAAGAGCAGGCGCAAGCATTCCCGGCTTCCAGCTGTCATCAAAAAGCAGCTACCGATGATATTATTTTAACTCAGCATTATCCTGTCCTGAGTTTCGCAAAAGGAAAAGGACAATCTGCATCGGGCGGATTCGATCGTCAATTAAACAATCGGTATATAGCCCCTGAATAATCAAAACATCCTGCACAGTTTATTTAGCTTGATCAGGCCAGCGCCATAGCGGTTCGTCAAACAGCGTCTGGCCTAGAAGCTGACTTTGGCCTAATTGTTTATGCAGTTGTAACAGCTGGCAATTTTGAT
>SPJK01004313.1_pt1 | contig 12043 bp, 11 predicted proteins | sample 3741771 | NCBI WGS metagenome assembly SPJK01 (sample SAMN10925997, study PRJNA522277) | cold seep metagenome | isolation source: Elba SIP-enriched marine methane seep metagenome, extraction at timepoint T2 | place: Italy: coast of Elba, Mediterranean Sea | reverse complement strand
ACACCGATTCCCGCTGCCAAAGAATTGGCAAACCAATATGGTGACAATGTCTGTATCTACGGTGTTTGGGTCGGTACGGAATTCGAATCTCGCGGACGGTTCTTATTGCAACAACTCTCTGATGTTTCAGGTTGCGGATTTGTGGTAGCTGCTTCAGATGTCGCTTCTGCTTCAGATATGGCAAATTATACATCACGATTGTTAATGAGCCCGTCTACACCGGTTGTTGAAGAAATCATATTGATAAACGATGCAGATGCAGATGGCGTGGCTGATTCAAATGACAGCTGCCCAGATACACCATCAGGTGCGATTGTCAATAAAGGTGGCTGCTGGGCATTCCACGGCGTGTTCTTTGATTTTGACAAAGCGACCATCAAAGATAAGTACAACTCTATGTTTGAGAACGCGGTTAAAGTTATGAACCGCAACCCAAGCTTGACCGTACGTATTGAAGGATACACCGATAATACCGGTCCAGCGGCTTATAATCTGGGTCTGTCTCAACGCAGAGCCGATGCAGTTAAAGAAAGGTTAGTGGAAATGGGCATCAATCCAGATCGCATGACTACTAAAGGTTTTGGCATGGCTGATCCTATCGCGTCTAACGATACTGAAGAAGGACGCGCAGAAAACAGACGCGTATACTTCTCCAGAACTGACCGCTAATTAAATAATAATTTACGGTTATAAAAAAGGGAGGCTTCGGCCTCCCTTTTTTTATGTCAGGTGTTCAGATGATAGTTGAATTTTCTTCTCACTGAGTGTCTATATGTTATGACCTAAAAAGGAAACCAATATGCCAAAATCAATAGTTTCTTTACTTGCTTGCTGTATGCTACTACCCGCCTCTCTCACTGCTGAAACAATTGCCTGGGTCGACTGGACGGTAGCGCAAAATGGCAAACCAGGTTTCGCAGCAGGTGAAGTGAAGGTTGGCACGAAGATCATCAAAGTTCAGTATTCAGGTGACGTACTGTTTGGACAAACCAATGAAGGAACGGATTATTGGCAACCATCAGAGCCTTATTTGAGCGCATTGGTTGGAAATGCTCCCCCTAATGCGGAACTTATTACGCTCACTGGTGGTACTTCAATTCAAAATACTTTGACATTTTCGACGCCGATTAACAATCCAGTAATAGCTTGGGTCGGTTTAGGCAAAAGCAACTCTGTCATTGAATATAATTTTGATCAAGCTTTTAACTTGATCAGCTCAGGGACTGGCTTTTTTGGCGGTGACACATCATCTTTATTCAAGACCTTTGAAAATACCTTAGCTGGCAAATCAGGTCACGGCGTAATTCAAATTCCAGGCAGTGTGACTTCGATTTCTTGGAACTCGGCCAAGTTCAATAGCTGGCAGGGTTTTACCGTTGGCATTCCAGAAAGCGGAGGCAGCTGTGAAGACAAAATCAGCACTTTATCGCCAAACTTGGATATTTCTATCCCTTCTCTGAAATTCCAAGGTGTTAATGGCGAAATTGACTATTGGGGCGAACTGGAATATATGGGCACCGATCTTAACGGAAATGTATTGTGGCGACTTAAGAATTATGGCGAGAACCAATAACATCAAGGCAAAGTTGATATAGGACTTTACATCAGCAAGCTTACAGGATCATTTCTATAGTATAGAACCATGCAAATACGACTAATAAGTATGCGATATAAACGTTAACAAATACATGAAGTTAAAATAAATAACTCTTAGCTTCACTAAGTGGGTGCTGTATTAACCGGATTTGCGTCATAGCCGTGAGACGCAAATCCATTATCGTTAATCCTAGAATAATCAGTTGCTCACGGTTTCTAACACAAGCCCTTGATTCCACAGCACTTCAGAAAAATACCCACTTAACCTATGGGTGAAGCTAAGATTTGTTTAAAGCACTGTAAAACCAATATCTTGCGCTATAAATCCGCGTTCAACTGATTTTTCTATGTTAATCGAATAGCTCATTTAAGAAATTTCGCATTGCCAACCAGGAACGTTGATCTGAAACCGGCTGATAAACAGTACCAAAATCAGGGTCATTGGCATTTGGATTGGTAAATGCATGCGTGGTTAAGCCATAGCTGTGCAATTGCCAATCCACCCCAGCATCGCTTAATTCTTCCTGCACAGTAATAATTTGCTCAGTTGACACCATCGGATCATCATAGCCATGTAACATCAAAACCTTAGCTTGAATTTCTGCGCCGGAATTGATATCAGGCGGAATCATCAGCCCGTGAAAACTAACCACACCTTTAATGTCAACGCCACTTCTAGCCAGATCCATCACACACATACCACCAAAGCAAAACCCAATTGCTGCCATTTTAGTGTCATCCGTCCATGGCAAAGTCCTGGCGGCATTAAATCCGGCTACAATCCGCTTTTGCAACATCGCCCGATCATCCAAAAATGGCTGCATCAACTCACCATTTTCATCCGGTCCTGAACCTAAAACCCCTTTACCATACACATCTAAGGCAAAACCTAAATAACCTAACTCCGCCAATTTTTTTGCCTTGGTTTCTGCAAATTCATCGCGTCCGGCCCAGGCATGACTCACCAACACGGCCGGCCGTTGTCCTTCAATCGTATCGTCATAAGCGATAAAACATTCCAGAACCTTATCGCCATCCATGTAATTTGCTGTTGTTGTGATAATACTCATCTACTGTTACTCGCTAATAAAATCATAAACCACGGCATGATCAATTAAAGGCTTCAATTTCTCTTCGACGATTTTTTTATGTAATGGCGCATTCATATAGGCATCAAATGCCGCTTGATCCTTAAGGATTGCATTGACTGCCACATCAAAACTGTCATCGGCGATTTTTCTTCCGGTTTTTTTAACGATACCGACCTGCCGGGTAACAATGCCAGGCAAGGCATTTAACTTTTTACTGTGCTTAATAAATTCCTGACGCATTTGTAGATTGCCCGGCTCTTTTAGCCAAATTAACACCACATGATTAATGTTACCTTTATCAGCAGCCAATGCGCCCGAACCGAAAAACAAGCAACTATTTAAAACCAGACTTAATAGAATAATTTTTTTCACTTTAATTCCCCTGTTTTGTATAAATAATCTAAAAACCCTTCAGATGCGGCTTCCACCATATCCAAGACCTGTTCAAAACCGTTTCTACCTCCATAATAAGGATCAGGTACATTCAAGGTATCCAGTTGCGATGCAAATTCTAAAAAATATCGCACTTTTTCTTCACAGCCTTCAGGGCAATCAGCCATCACATTCCGGTAATTATCATTATCCATCACCAATAGATAATCAAATGTTAGATAATCCCTGTCCTTCAATCGACGGCCTCGTATGTGTTTCAATTTAACACCTCTATTTAAAGCCGACTGTTGAGCTCTGCGATCCGGCGCTTCGCCTACATGATAAGCATGCGTTCCTGCCGAATCAATTTTAAACTGCTTTTCCAAGTGTTTACTCAGTAATAAATTTGAAAAGACCCCCTCCGCGGTGGGCGATCTGCAGATATTACCCATACAGATAAACAATACTTTAATTTTTTCCATCACGTTATCAATAATTCAAATCAAGGCAGCATTATAATGCTAAAAGACAACGTTGCGATGCCTGAAAACCATAAAGTTAGGCTTTTATTTAATAAATGCCTGAAGGCCGGGTGATCAAATCTGTCCAATCAAATGAATTTTTTTTACAAAATATTTTCATAATTACTTTATTAATACTAAATTTCAGGTAAAATAGCGTCCTTTTTGCTAGGGGATAGTAAATAAATTAATTTAACCATTATTTTATGTTTGTTTTCCCTAGGCAAGCATTCCCAAACAACCTGGTTTCCTGACACTCAGGAACAGAAAAAACTGTTTTATGCCCATTTTAGAGTACACACATGAAAGATCTATCTCTTTATAGAAACATCGGTATTTTCGCTCACGTTGATGCCGGTAAAACCACAACAACTGAGCGTATCCTCAAGCTCACCGGTAAAATTCACAAAATCGGTGAAGTTCATGATGGCGCTGCCACCACCGATTTCATGGAACAAGAGCAGGAGCGCGGTATCACCATCCAATCCGCTGCGACTTCATGCGCCTGGAATGGTCACCGTTTGAATATTATCGATACTCCCGGACACGTTGACTTCACCATCGAAGTTTACCGTTCTTTAAAAGTATTGGATGGTGGCGTAGGTGTATTCTGTGGTTCCGGTGGTGTTGAACCTCAATCAGAAACAAACTGGCGTTATGCTAATGATTCTGAAGTTTCGCGTATTATTTATATCAACAAATTGGACCGTATCGGAGCCGATTTTTATCGCGTGGTAAAACAGGTTGAAGATGTTTTGGGCGCAAACCCACTGGTAATGGTATTGCCTATCGGCATCGAAGATAACTTCACTGGTGTAGTCGACCTGTTGACGCGTAAAGCCTGGGTCTGGGATGATTCCGGCGATCCGATGAAATATGAAATTCAAGATGTACCTGCCGATATGGTTGATGACGTTGAAACCTGGCGTGAAAAACTCATCGAAACAGCCGTCGAACAAGACGATAGCGCGATGGAAAAATACCTGGATGGTGAAGAGCCGGATATGGAAACGCTAATGAAGTGTATCCGCAAAGGCACTATTGACTTGGCTTTTTTCCCAACTTATTGCGGATCATCCTTTAAAAACAAAGGTGTACAGCTGGTACTAAATGCTGTTGTTGATTTCCTGCCGAATCCAACCGAAATTAAACCACAACCGGAAGTTGATCTGGAAGGTAACGAAACCGGCGAATTCGCGACTGTCGACTCGTCCAAACCTTTACGTGCTTTGGCTTTTAAAATCATGGACGATCGTTATGGCGCTTTGACCTTTATTCGTATCTATTCAGGCACTATGGATAAAGGCATGACAGTATTAAACACTTATACCGGTAAAACTGAACGGATAGGACGTATCGTAGAGATGCACGCTGACTCCCGTGAAGAACTGGATTCAGCGCAAGCTGGTGATATCGTTGCCGTGATCGGTATGAAAAATGTTCAGACCGGGCACACCTTATGCGACCCTAAAAACCCGGCTACCTTAGAGCCTATGGTATTCCCGGACCCGGTAATTTCTATCGCCGTTGCACCTAAAGATAAAGACGGTTCTGAAAAAATGGGTATTGCATTAGGCAAAATGATCCAGGAAGACCCCTCATTCCGAGTTGAAACCGATGAAGATAGTGGCGAAACTATTCTGAAAGGTATGGGTGAGCTGCATTTGGATATCAAAATCGATATTCTGAAACGTACTCACGGCATTAATGTGGAAGTGGGTAAACCACAAGTGGCTTATCGTGAAACTATCACTCAACTGGTTGAAGATAGTTACACACATAAGAAACAATCCGGTGGTTCCGGTCAGTTTGGTAAAATTGACTATATCATTGAGCCGGGTGAGCCAGGCACTGGTTTCGTATTCGAATCTAAAGTCACCGGCGGTAATGTACCTAAAGAATTTTGGCCAGCTATTCAAAAAGGCTTTTATAGCTGCACCGACCAAGGCGTATTAGCTGGATTTCCATGTTTGGACTTTAAAGTCACACTGATGGATGGTGCATTCCACGCCGTTGACTCTTCAGCTGTGGCGTTTGAAATTGCCGCTAAAGCTGCTTATCGTCAGTCGATTCCTAAAGCCGGACCACAATTGATTGAACCGATCATGAAAGTGGACGTTTTCACCCCTGAAGATCATGTGGGTGATGTCATTGGTGATTTGAACCGCCGTAGAGGTATGATTAAAGCGCAGGAAGCAGGAGTCACAGGCGTTAGAATTAAAGCTGACGCTCCTCTGAGTGAAATGTTCGGTTACATCGGTGACTTACGGACCATGACCTCAGGACGTGGACAATTTTCAATGGAATTTTCTCACTACCTTCCATGTCCGAAAAATGTTGCGGAAGATGTCATTAAAGAAGTAGCTGAGCGTAACGCTAAATAAACCCTTCATTAGCAGTCAAGGCAACCCCTTGCCTTGACTGCCTTTTCACCGCTATCAAATTCTCAACACATTCAGTCAGCTATCAATCAAGCTTCCCAGTATTCATTCCTAATCACCACCCAGTTTAAATTCCCAGATAGACTCTTCCTTAAATTTATCTTTATGCGGTGTGACAACCAGAAAAAACACTACCAGCAGTGCGACAAAATATAACCCGCGCAATATCGAGATTAAACTAAAACCTTCAGCCCCCATAAACAAAGGTAACGGAATGAAAATCCATATGACATAAAACAGGCCAATACTCCATTTTTTCATATACCAAAGCCCGTAATAGCAATATAAAGCTATGATACTGGCTATTAGAATCAGGAATGTATAGATGCCGGGATTCATAAAAAAAATTGTCGCCGAGCGCAAAAACAGGGTTCCGCCCATCAAAAACAACACCACACATAAAATCGTAATTGTTTGTGGTCTCATTTACCCCCCTCCTCAATCAAAATATTATTAGTAACAGCTGATTATAATAATCTTCTTGATGGGTTTGTTCTATTTCTTTTTACAGATATATCTTTACTGCCATTAAGTTAATGGCGAAAACTGTAGGATGTGCTGAGGTACGAAGCGCATCTTTGTGACATTCATGTGCTTCGTACCTCAGCACATCCTACGAAAAGCAACACTATGTCAGCAGTGTTTTGAAACGTTAAGCATAATACTACTGCAACTGTTTGACACAATCGGCAATCTCTTCTGCATAAGCTTGCACTTCTGTAGCTTCACGCCCTTCCACCATGACTCTGATCAGCGGTTCGGTTCCCGATGCCCTTAATAAAACCCGGCCATTATCAGCAAGTTGTTTTTCTACTTTTGTTTTTAATGACTGAACGACGGGTTGTTCATCAATATTAATGCGTTTCTCCATTTTCACATTAAGCAGTACCTGTGGAAACTTATGAGTACCGGATTTCAATTCATTCAGACTTTTCCCGGTACGGTACATTTCTGCTAATACCTGTAAAGCTGACACGATACCATCTCCAGTGGTAGTGCGATCCAGGCAAATAATATGACCCGAACCTTCTCCACCAATTACCCCATCATGCTTGTTTAAAAGCTCCATGACGTAGCGATCGCCCACTTTAGCTCTGAGAAACTCAACACCCAGTGAATTCAAAGACTGTTCAATTCCCAGGTTGGTCATCAAGGTACCTACCACCGGGCCACGCAAGCTTTTTTCTTCAAGCCGTGAACGGGTAATAATATAGATCAACTCATCACCATCCACGATCTCGCCTTTGTGATCAACCATAATCAAACGGTCACCATCGCCGTCCAGCGCTATGCCAACATCCGCCTGGTTTTCTTTAACCGCTTTCACCAGTTTTTCGGGTTGAGTGGCGCCACAATGTTCATTGATATTCAAGCCATCGGGCTCAATGCCAATTTTGATAACCTCAGCGCCCATTTCTTCAAACACATGGGGGGCAATATGATAAGTTGCGCCATTCGCACAATCAACCACTATGCGCATCTTACTGAATTCAAAACGGCTGGGTACACTGGCTTTGCAGAATTCAATATATCGGCCAGCAGCATCTCCCACACGGTAGGCGCGACCTAATTTTGATGAATCCACTGTAGTCACAGGTTGATCCAAATAATGCTCAATTTCACATTCGACATCGTCAGGTAATTTAGTACCATCAGTGGAAAAAAACTTAATACCGTTATCGTAATAAGGATTATGTGAGGCGCTGATCACAATCCCGGCTTTAGCCCTTAAGGTCCTGGTTAAATAAGCAATACCCGGCGTTGGCATGGGACCTAACAAATGCATATCGACGCCTGCCGCAGTTAATCCAGCTTCCAATGCCGACTCAAACATATAACCCGATATGCGGGTATCTTTACCAACAATAACAAAACCATGCCCTTCATTGGCAAACACTTTTCCGGTTGCCCACCCCAGTTTCAACATAAAATCCGCTGTAATCGGATATTCGCCGACTTTACCGCGGATGCCATCGGTTCCAAAATATTTCTTTTTCATCGTTTTACTATTTATTGAGCTAATACTTTCCAACAATCATAAAAAAAGGGAGAAGCTTAAAGCTTCTCCCTTTTACAGACAGATACAAACTAATGTTGTCTGGCCGGGTCTCCAAGATGAGAATCGGACTCAGATCCGCCACTAGGCTTTGAGCCGTCTTTTTTGATACCGCCAGTCGGTGGAGGAAAATCATCCCAGCCCTGAGGCTCTCTAACCGGCTTCCTATCCATTAAGTCATCCAGTTGATATTTATCAATCGTTTCGTACTTCATTAATGCCGCTGACATGGTATGCAGAATATCTTCATTTTCTTTCAATATCCTTTCAGCACGTTCATAGTTACGATCAATAACCGATCTGACTTCTTCATCAATGGTATGCGCAGTGTCTTCTGAAACCGATTTATGTTGGGTGACCGAACGGCCTAAAAACACCTCGCCTTCTTCTTCACTGTAGGCCAATGGTCCCAGACGTTCAGACAAACCCCATTTCGTCACCATATTCCTGGCCATTTCAGTCGCCCGCTCAATATCATTCTGGGCGCCGGTGGTCACTTTTTCCCATCCGAAAATCATTTCTTCAGCAATCCGGCCACCATATAAGCTGGAAATCATGCTATCCAGTTTTTCTTTACTGGCACTGTATTGATCCCGTTCCGGCAGGAACATGGTGACACCCAATGCCCCGCCCCGCGGCATGATACTGACTTTATAAACCGGGTCATGTGAAGGCACCAATCTACCAACAATCGCATGTCCTGCTTCATGATAATCGGTTAATTGCTTCTCATCATCGCTCATCACCATTGAGCGTTTTTCAGCGCCCATAATCAATTTATCCTTAGCTTTTTCCAGGTCCACCATGCTGACCAGTCGTTTGTTGGACCTGGCAGCAAACAACGCCGCTTCGTTTACTAAGTTAGCCAGATCAGCGCCGGAAAATCCGGGTGTACCCTGCGCAATGTATTTAATGATTACATCTTCCGCAGCCGGTACTTTTTTCATATGTACATTCAGAATCTGTTCTCTACCAATGATATCGGGCAAGCCAACAGTCACCTGACGGTCAAACCGGCCAGGCCGTAACAGCGCCTTATCCAACACATCCGGTCTATTAGTCGCGGCAATGACAATGATGCCTTCATTACCTTCAAAACCATCCATTTCCACCAGTAATTGGTTCAGGGTTTGCTCCCGTTCATCGTGGCCGCCGCCAAGTCCGGCTCCACGCTGTCTGCCAACCGCATCAATCTCGTCGATAAAGATAATACAAGGCGCGTGTTTTTTCGCTTGTTCGAACATGTCACGCACTCTTGAAGCGCCGACACCCACAAACATTTCTACGAAGTCAGAACCTGATATGGTAAAAAACGGTACTTTCGCTTCACCGGCTATGGCTCTGGCCAACAAGGTTTTACCTGTACCAGGAGGCCCAACCATTAATGCACCACGAGGTATTTTGACACCCAGTTTTTGATATTTTGCCGGATCTTTCAGAAAATCGACCATTTCCTCAACTTCTTCTTTGGCCTCTTCTACTCCAGCCACATCAGCAAAAGTGACTTTAATCTGGTCCTCTTCCAGCATACGCGCGCGACTTTTTCCAAATGTCATGGCACCGCGTCCGCCTGCGCCACCGCCTTGCATCTGGCGCATAAAGAACACCCAGATACCAATTAACAACAGCATTGGAAACCAGGATATAAAAATCTGCATTAAGATCGATTGTTCTTCAGGAGGTTGTGCTTTAATTTGCACGCCATTGGCTAACAGATCATCAACCATGTGAGGATCGTTCGGCGCATAGGTGGTAAATGTATCGCCATCCTGCAAAGTCCCTTTAATTTTGTCATCATCAATCTCAACATCCTGAACCTGCCCTAATTTGACAGAATCAATAAATTGAGTATATGACATGTTATTATCACTGGATTTGCGAGGTCCGAAATTATTAAACACGGACATTAAAACAACCGCAATTACAACCCAAAGAATAATATTTTTTAACATATCGCTCAAATCACACGCTCCCGACCGGGATGGTCTGTGTTATATAAAGTCATTAAAGTATATCAGGAATTAATTTTCCCGGCTTTACTATTCAGATTGAATCCGCTTTGAATTCAATTTGAATAATTTGATTGAAGTGCTTACTGCTTAATCCTGCTAGGAATTAATAGGTCATTTAACCCTTTACAAAGCATTTTCAACTTTTATATATTTTGACTATTGATATAGGGATTCCAGGCTATTTTTTAAACCCTTTAGCTAAAATATAGACTTCATTACTGCGCGGCCGTGAAGCTTTCGGCTTTCGGATGAGTACCTGCTTGAATGATTTTCGAACTTCTTGAACATATGCATCGAAACCGGCGCCTTGAAACACTTTAACCAAAAAGCTTCCGCCTTCGACCAGAACTGTCACTGCAGTATCCAGCGCCAGCTCAGCCAAAAATAAAGATCGAGGCTGATCAACAGCCTTGTTGCCACTAAGATTTGGTGCCATATCGGATAAAACCAAATGAACCGGCGCTTGTTCCAGCACCTCATATAACTGATCCAGCACCTCGTTTTCAGTAAAATCTCCCTGAATGAAGTCAACACCTGATATGCTATCAATCGGTAAAATATCTAAAGCAACAACCTTGTCTTTACTTGAAACCAGGGTTTTTACATATTCCGACCAGCCACCTGGCGCAGCGCCTAAATCAATGACATTGATTCCAGGCCGGATAATTTTATCTTTTTCCTGTATCTCAATAAGTTTAAACACGGCACGGGAGCGATAACCTTTTGCTTGTGCCTGTTTTACATATTCATCCTGAAAATGTTCCTGTAACCAATGTTTACTGCTTTTACTGCGTGCCATATGGTGCTTGATTAATGCTTAGTGTAGAATGGAAGGCTTTTTTTATTAGGATAGATCGTGACAAAAGACCAGCAAAAACAGTTCAGAGCTCAAGCCCATACTTTAAAACCGGTTGTCATGATCGGTCAGGCAGGATTAACTGAGCCGGTTCTGGAAGAAATTAAAATCGCTTTGCTTAGCCATGAATTGATTAAAATCAAAATTCAAGCCGATGACCGGTCAATAAGAAAACAATTTGCCGATCAAATTTGCACACAATGTGATGCTGAGTTTATCCAGAGTATTGGCAAAATTTTAGTTATCTACAAATCAAATCCGGATAAATAATGCAAAAATGCTGCTGCACCAGCCGCTGAACGATTTACCGTTGCAGCGGATCAAAGCGACTACTACCGGGTGTCAATGTTAGCTGACACGATGTCAAATATATTTAACTTCCAATATTTCGTATTCGATTTCACCGCCTGGTGCTTTAACGGTGACCACATCTTCAACTTCTTTACCAATTAATGCACGGGCAATTGGCGAGCTCACTGAAATCCGGCCTGCTTTGATATCGGCCTCATCATCACCGACAATCTGGTATGTGACGGTATCTTCAGATTCTATATTTTCTAACTCTACAGTGGCGCCAAATACCACTTTTCCGGAAGCATCCAGTTTTGTTACATCAATAATTTGCGCATTGGACAATTTCGCTTCAATATCAGCAATTCGCCCTTCGGCAAAACTTTGTTGCTCACGTGCCGCATGGTATTCCGCATTTTCTTTAAGATCTCCATGTTCACGGGCTTCAGCAATTGCGGCAATAATCCGAGGGCGGACAACCGACTTTAATTCTTGTAATTCCTCACGCAGTTTTTCAGCTCCTGCAACAGTGAGAGGGACTTTGTTCATTTATAACTCCAACTAACAAATTTTAAACTCAATTATAACCGTTCATCCAATTAAGATTTCAGGCTTTTATGTAAATCATGCAAATCATTGACATCACCCGCATCCAACTCACCTAAGGCAAAGCAGGCAGCACGGGCTCCAGCCATAGTAGTGTAATAAGTCACCCGATGCTGCAAGGCCTCACGCCGCATAGTAAAAGAATCCGAAATGGCTTTTTTATCTTCAGTGGTATTTATGATCATCTGAATCTGATCATTT
>SPJK01021339.1_pt1 | contig 12051 bp, 5 predicted proteins | sample 3741771 | NCBI WGS metagenome assembly SPJK01 (sample SAMN10925997, study PRJNA522277) | cold seep metagenome | isolation source: Elba SIP-enriched marine methane seep metagenome, extraction at timepoint T2 | place: Italy: coast of Elba, Mediterranean Sea | reverse complement strand
TCCACAGCCTTGCAAATCGTACCATTGAAAGGAATGGTTCCGGAGAAGAAGAAGAAGGATATGCGCACCTTTCCGTCTATGCGCCACGGACCGGGACCCGTGAGTTTACCTTTAGCTCCGATGCCAAATAGGGTTCTTGTTCCGCGGCGGATGGCCAAAGTAGCTTCAAATAGGAAGATGACTTCGAAAGGCTTTCTGCGGAACAGGCCGTCGAGCTGCAATAAGCCGTACAGGTTAAAGCCCATGGGCCCCTTAGCCAGTAGTTCTAGTTTCAGCCCAGCCTGGATTGTATTGGATGTGAGGGCTAAATAACATTCCAGGTGCACCTTGAGTTTTTCTCGGTTGAACAACTGGATGGCGACGCGATCCAAGTCCTGGAAGGCATTGGGGAACGCTGCCACTTTAGGAAAGTCCTGGTCGTCGATCTTGAAATCCGGATGGAACCCACCGATGCTGAGGGCAAAACCAGTGGTGTTGGCACCATTTTCACCATCGCCCCAGCTGGCTACAAATGCGAGTGAACCGGTTAGCGGGAACCCGACCAGCTCCGAATCATACAGGTGAGCCTCAAAGTAGAGGTAATCGTTTTCAAAGTCGATGACGCCGAGGAAATTGACCTGTAACTGTAGGGCAGCCGGCTTCTTTTTCTTCGGTAATCTCAGGTCAACCACACCCAGAATTAACAATCGCTCGAAATCTGTACCTGATCCTTCAGTATTGAGTACACCAATTACACCCAGGTCAATGAACATGAAGGCCGGCTTGGAAAACTCCACCCTGGCCATGAGCCCGATCAGGAATTTGTTTTTCGCAACCGGGAAGAATTGCTGTAAGTCGCTAATGATCCGGTTGATATTGCCTACCACGTTTTCGGGGAACAATACACTTCTGATGGCATTGGTGCGCAAGCCCTGGCGAAGCGCTTCCACATTGGCATCGCGATCGAGCCCGATAATGCCGCCCAGGCCGGTAAGGAAAAAGCCGGACATAATGGTCCAGGAGAACCCGCGTACGGATATGATGATCACCATGGAGAAGATCTCTTCTCCATCAGCGTCCTTGGTGTTGATCACGCCGAAAGCCTGAACGGTGATGTGTTTGATCCGCAGTTCAATGGTGCCAAAATACTCTCCCTTGTCGGGATCGAGTTTAAGGAAGCCACCGCCTTTGACAGCAGTACTATTGACCTCAAGTCCTGCTCCTTGCGGTGGTTTGAACGTGACCTTGAGGTCGTCGAATTCCAACTTCTCACTGTCCTCTTTTTTTTCCAGCAGCACATTCGCACCAAGGCGGTTAACGGAAATGGTAACGGATTTACCAAACTTCAGGGCAAAATCAACGGAAGTTTCCAGCTCCCATTTTTTGAAGTCATCCAGCGTGCCTTCCAAGGAAGATTTTAGATTGAGGTGCTCAAAACGGAAGTAGTTCAGCACGTCCTTGTGAATCGGTGCTTGGATGTCTAATACGCTTAACAGGAATTCCAGGATATCTTTTCCCTGTTCTTCATCGCCGAGGGCTCTGGCGGTAACGGCTCTTGCTTGCGGGGCATTGTCTCCCGGTTCCTCCTCTTCTTCCCCCGTGTTTTTACCCAGGCTTCCGAATCCTTCGAGGAAAAGATCGTGCTTGGTGGAGTAGCCGATGGCTAGTGGAAGCTTTAGCTTTTGATCGTCTGGCATAAAACTGGAGAGGAACAGGCCGGTGCTACCTTTTTCAAACAACAGATGCAGGTCACCACCCAGTTTGATCTCCAGCTCGTTGGGTTTTAAGGTTAACCCCAAGCGGTAGCTTCCCAAATTGGCTTGTACCCGAGGGGTCGTCAAAATGGATTTCAGCTTGACATCTTCCCGCTTATGTTCGAAAGTAATGGAGAGACGAGTGTTCGGGCCGGCGGTAGAATCGCTGTCGACACCGAGCCTAAAGATGCGATCTCCGCCAAGATCAAATTGGAAGAATTTGTCTTCGTCGATAGCCAATTCATAATGGATGTCCCCATCGGTACGCATCACCTGGGAATACCCACCCTGATCCCGCGGTACCAAGGACCATGTATTGTAAAAAATTCCTTTTGGGAAGGTGTTTTCAGGGATGAGAGAAATTGAATAAGACAAGGTTCGATCGAGAATCCGATCTGATAAGCGCTTTTGAGGTACCTCTTCCTCGCCATCACCGTTTTCTTGTTCTCCTGGGCGATCAAAGGATTCAAAACCAAAAGCACTGCGAATCTCCAGTAGGTCGAATTTCTTCTTCAGAAGTAAAATGTCCAATAGTGATAAACCTACGGCTACCGGTACGAATATCACTTCTGAAAAGACTTTGATGTTTTCTTCGCTACTCTTGGCGGAGCCTAGTTTTTTCAGGTATGGGCCGATAACGTCGCTAAAGAGTTTTACAGAGCCGCCAGTAGCTACGGCTGTTTCATCGATGGTGGTCAGTAAGTTCAGCGTGCTGTGCAGTCGGGGAGAGCGGCGGCGAATGAGATCCATGGAGAGAATGCTCAGTAGTCCGCTCGCTATATCGGATGCGGCCTTGCTGCCATCATCATCAATTCTTCTAGCAGCGTCGATGATGGATTCGAGGGCCAGCATAACGGCACTCAGGTCTGCGAGGGCGCTTGCCAGCATAAATTCATCGGCCTTATCTGCTTCTTCCTCGACATAGGCCTTGAGGTTATCCATCGACGGGAGGTCAGGGATGTCCGCATCGGGATCAAGCCCCAGGGATGCCAGTAGTTCTTTTTTGGCATCGCCATCCTTAAAGATGTTAATGAGGGGATTGAAAACATCAATGAAGAAGTTCAATATCGTTTGCCAAAACCCTTTATCCTTTTTTTCTTCAGCCATCGTCTTAGGTGTTGTCGGCTTCATCTCCGGGGACTAACTCTGGGCGGCGCTGTGCGGCATCCGGAGTATCGAGCGGGATGAGGTGTACGATATGATTAGTTGGCTTATTCGCTTCAATTTCCTGTGGCGTGGGAAACCCGCGCAACCCTTTGGTGAAGTAGAACTCGTGTCGCAAACGAAATCGCCTGTTTATAAGCTGATCGCCCTCGTTTTCTTCGTCGCCCTCTTCCGGGTTCTCGACTTCCTCTTCTTCGGGTTCCTCTGGTTCTTCCGGTTCCAATTCATCAAAGCGAATGAGGCTGGTATGGGCATTCCAAACGATCCGCCGACCAATGCCGGAAACAAAGGTGTCAGTATGCAACTGGACGGCTTTGATGTAGCCTTCCCTTATTGATTCGGGATCATTCGGGTCGATGTCTTCGATGAATGGGTCACCCTCTCGGATGCGCTCATCGGCAACGATATCCAGTCGCCAGCGAAATTCGGGCTCCGGTTCAACACTAGCCGCTGGATCCCAACCTTTCACGGGGATCACGGCGGGGATTTGCTTCAAGCGTTGTTTGTTTTTCGCTGTGACGGGCCCCGATGCATTGACCACGTTTTCTTTCCAGCCTACTTTTTCCAGCCGGTTATCAAATCCGGTCAGGACCTTTTGGACAAAGCCAGCTTTGAATAGCTCGATATTCGGCGTCCATTCATTTTTGAAGGCGCTGGAGGTCAATTGTACGATCCTTGAAGAAGGCGTTTCTGACTGTGCTTTCCAATAGTCCAGGTGGGAAGAGAAACCATAATGAAGATCACCTGATAATATGATCACCCGCTGGTAGGTGTCGAGCCGGGCCAGAAGCCGTTCCAGCGCGGGAACGGAGAACCCCCAGGCTTCCAGGTCGAATTTGAGTTGCCCATTCGCAATTCCTGGATTCTCTGGAGTGCTATCGATAAGGCCAATGATCCGTGCTGCTGCAGGCTGGATCAATTCCTCAAAACTGGATAAGCCCAATGCAGGAGTGGGCGAAACGACGAATACAAAAGGTTGATCCCCCTCGGGAAGTGATTCCGGGGTTTGTTCTTTGAGCGATGCTTCGCTGATCAATTGCGGCGATGCATTTAAACTGTCGAAACCACGCCGGGTTCGAATATCCAGTACGAATGTGAAGGTCGGGCCTGTTTTGACCTGGTAGTGCCAGTCGATTTGCGGAGGTTCCGGGCCGATACCCAGAAGTGTGTCGATTGCTTTTATGGTGTCTGAACGCAGGCTGGATATATTCTGATTGGCTATCCGGTTGCCGAATTCTGCAATCTTTTGGAGTAGCTGGCGCCGGGGGCTGATCGTCAGGATCTTAAACTCGGCTTCTGGATCATCATCTCCATTATAAGCGTTGGTCAGGGAGATTTGGTTTGGCGAGGTAACGGAAGCAATCGTATGGTCTTCCGATTTGATCTTGATTTCCTTGCCTTCATCCGCTTTGGTGAAATTAGTATTGGTGCCGACGACGATATTTTCGCCTTTCTGTACCACTACAAGCCCGCTTCTTTCACCATATTCTCCGGGTACATTACCCCAGTCCTGGAAGATGGCGTAGGCCATCAGGGCATTGCGAATAATATCTCTGCCCAAGGACTTGGAATAAACGCTATTTACCCATCGTTGGCTAATGTTCCAGTCATCCGTCACCTCGTGATCATCAAAGATCATATAGGAAGGGACATTGGCGAGCACCCGGCTGATCTTCGGCAACTTCCGGAGGAATCGAGCGAGGCTCCTTAGTTGCACCTTCAGGTGATGATGAACAGTGTCTCGATAATCTTCGTAACCATCTTCCAGCTCAATGCCTTCCTCTATGGTTGCGAACATAAAGCCTTCGGCGGAACTTGGCTTAGACAAACCACCAGCAGGCATCAATTCTTCATGATATTCTTCTACCAGGGTTTTTAGAGCTGCCACATCATCCGGGTCGCGGATCAAGGGTTTAAGTTTGTTTATCAATTCGGAATTCCAGGCTTTTAGGCTCCAGGTATGGAGATACATCCCGCAAAATTCTTCGAATGAGATCAGGTGGCTTTCGGAATCGCTGCTAGTGAAGCTGGCGTGTTTAGAGACGAGTTGCTTCCGCAAGTAAGCAGGGAAGTGAACCGTATTGGCTTCCACATCAACAGCCTCTTGGGGAACGCCTTGCTCATTGATGGGCTGGACTTGAACCTTTTCCTTGCCGACTAGCCGTTCATTAGTGCCGTTGAGTTGTCCGAGAAATTGGAGTAGTAAACCAGCGGCATCGTCGGCATAGATCTGATCGCCGGTCAGGAACAGTTGTTGCGGGCGATTCCGCTGAGCATTGGCAAGTACTCCTGTTTCAGTGGGCTCCTCTTCCGTTTCCGCTGTTTCTTCCTCTTCGGTTTCCTCTTCCGGTTCTTCAGGAGCCTCCTCATTGCGGTGGCTACCGATGATGTCATCCAAATGCGCCATGGCATCTTCGCCTTCGCCATGTAGCTTATGGCAAGATCCCTGAGCAATGACCAGTTTTAGCGGGTCATCCTCTGATAAGACAAAGGTTGGGAGGGTGTCCTTCACGTAGCCGATCGGAAGCTGGAGCAGCACGAGGTCTTCCTTTTTTTCTTCCAAAAGGCCTTCGCTGCGCAGGTCTCTGGTCGTATTGCCTTCCTTAAAGAGGACATTGTAGCTATAGGTCTTGTCTGTTTGTAAGGCGGGCGCATTAAGTTGGGCTGTCACAACGACCACGTGCAGGTTCTTGCCGAAGCGGATGGTATCGGCTTGCGAAGAGGAACTAGGCAGCGGAGTGGCATCCGTCTGCAGTTTTCCGGCCTCGTCATTCTTATGTTTGATTTCGCCTTCGTAGACATTAAGCGTGACCTCCATTGCTGTGGTGAAGGCGCACCATACGGAAACCTTGCTTGGTTCCACGCTGCGGAGCAGGGGCCCGGCGATCAGGTTGGGAGGTGGCATGGGCTTTGGGTGTTAGGTGTAAAAGTAGCGGGCAATGCCCTTTTCCTGACTTCTGCTCGGGTAGAAAACGTTCTTTCAAGTTAGCGTTTTTTTCCCACTAAGTAAAGGGAGGGATATAGGGGGCTAGGGCAAACGTACTAAAATTTGTGTGTTTCAAAACGGTTTTTCAGAATGCTCTGAGTGCGCATTTTTACTCTTAATGCTGTTCATTTTGTCATTGCAACAAACCTGCCTGCCAAGCCCTGGCACGCTTGCCGGGCAGGCAGGAACGAACCAAAAAATGCTAGCCCCGCTAACTCCGAGCCGCAGGCGATCACCGAAGGTAAACTCGCTCCGCTCAACTCCGAGGAACGAAGTGACGATCACCGAAGGTAAACATGACCGGTGCAGGCCGCCCGCCCGTTCTTTCATGTACTTCACGCCCACTCTAAATTTGATGCGTTTGCCCTAGAGAGGGACAGGCAAATGATTGGATATCCAAGCATTTTGAATAAATACGGCCTTCGGTAGCAACACGAGCTTTAGTTTGCTTCCAAGTGCTCCGAAAAGAAGGGGAGCACCTTGGTTCCCATCCGCTCTGCAATACGGTTGACATGATCGCCTTCGTAGGTTTCAAAGACGTGCGGGATATCATAGGATTCCAGTATCTCATGCAAGGTTTTCGTCGGGCCGCTCATCCCAAAATCATAGATACCTACATCCAAGCCAATGGCTTTGAGCTGCCGTAGATTATGCACATACTGATCGATGATGTACAAGGTGTGGTTGGCCGTGAATTTGCCGGCAATCTCTGGGCGGAGTTCTCCATCTTCCCAAGGGACGTCAAGATAGAGTGGCGGATGCTGTGGGTTAGGTGCCCAGGCTGCCGCTGTAGCTAAGAGGGCGATCTCAAAAAAAGCAGCTTCATCAAGTAGTTCAGGACTATTGAATGCGGCTATGTTTTGCTTGAATTCCTCTCCGGCAAAAGGTAAGGTACTCTCTAAACAGCAAGGGCTAAGTAGGTATATCGACGACCATACTTCTGGAAACTTCATCCCCAGTCGAATGGTGCCGTAACCGCCCATGGAGTGGCCGGCCAACCCTCTACTTCCGGACTCGGGGATACTGCGGTAATGACTGTCGATATGGTCTACCAACTCCTTGCTCACAAAGGTCTCCCAATCGCCAATGGTGACAGAGCTGGAGTACATGCTTCCTTTAAAGCGGTTGTAAGCATTGGGCATTACTACGATCATTTCCTGGCTCTGCCCGGATGCAATTGCTGAATCCAACACGGCATGCAAATTGATCCAGTGCTCCTCCCAGCCAAACCATTGGCTATCCGTATTTGTGAAACCGTGCAGCATGTACAAGACGGGGTAGCGCCGGTCAGGTTCGCTATGATAGGAGGGAGGCAGGTAAACTGTCACATCCCGCTCTGGCGAATCGCCAATGAGATTGCCTTCAATAGCGTGGCTGTAAACCTTAATGCGTTCCTTAGTGCCACCTGGTGGCTCAGTGCTCGGAAGTGCGGTGCTGAGTAGGACTAGAAGGAGAGTAGGGGTGAACTTCATGAGGACTAGCTTCTTCATTGGGTGATGTGAAAGTAGAAAAATAGGCGAAATCTTCCTTATTTCACAAAGCGCCGAATGAACTCTTCCTTATAGGCACGACCGATGGGTATGACCATTTCGTTGATGAGATGAACCTGTGGACCGGCAATCTTCTCTATATGTCCGGTATTGATAATGTATGATCTATGTATTTGGGTGAATTGGTCAGGCGAAAGGGTTTTTAGCCAGTAACGAAGGGGTTCCGGGGAAAGAATCTTCTTCCCTTCGGTGTGAATCTCTGTATAGTCCGCATCGGATTTGATGTAGACAATTTGAGCAATCTTGACCTTCACAAATTCGTAGCCGGACTTGATGAAAACCTCCTGGCGAGCGCCCGGCTGCTCCTCTAAGCTGTCTGGCGGAGCCAGAGGTAGATTGCGGGCAGTCACTTTAGCGACGGCTTTAACAAAACGCTGGAAGGAAAAAGGTTTCAGCAGGTAATCAACGACATCGAGTTCATAGCTTTCCAGGGCGTAATTGGGGAAGGCGGTCGTCAGTATAACTTTGGGTGGGTTGGTAAGCGTCTTCAGGAAATCGATGCCCGAGATTTTGGGCAGGTGAATATCCAGAAATAGCAGGTCAATGGGTTCTGCCTGGAGGTATTCGAGCGCTTGCAAGGCATCGGAAAAAGTGGCCTTCAATTCCAGCGATCCGATATCTCCGATGTATTTCTTGAGTATGCGCTGGGCAGGGGGCTGGTCTTCGATGATGATGCAGGTGGTCATAGCGGGCTCAGCTTTTCTTCAACTGGATCAACAGTTCTACTTCGTATTGACTATCATCTTCCTTGATCCGCATTTCATGAGCGGCGGGATATATCAATTGCAACCGCCGCTGAACATTCTCCAGCCCGATGCCGTGCGAAAGTTTGTCATTATTGGCAAGTGGTTGAAAATTATTGCGGCAGACGAAACGAAGCCTTCCTTGTTCGGATACTTCAATTTGGATGTCGATCTGGATTCCCATAGACTGACTAGCCTGGCTATGCTTGAAGGCATTCTCGATGAAAACGATCAGGATCAAAGGAGCAATCTCGTAACCGGAAGAGATATTATGTGTTTGTTGACGAACTTCTCCGCGTTCTTCGATTTGTAATTCATTCAGCCGGGTGAAATTCTCCATCTGTTCAATTTCCTTGGTAAGCGGAACGAATTCCTCCCGACACTCGTACAGCATATAACGCAAGACGGAACTGAGTTCCAGAATGATTTCGGGCGTCTTCGGCGAGTTTTCGATTGCGTAGGAATAGAGGTTGTTCAGGTTGTTAAACAGAAAATGAGGATTGATCTGCGACCTTAGGAATTTGAGTTCACTTTCCTCCACGGTGGCGCGCAATTCTTCCACCTCCCGTTGTTTCATGATAGCGTCCCAGGCAAATTTAAAGCCAACCAGGATGGTGATGGGAGGCAGTACCTGGGTAAGCGTGAATAAGACACCAGGGAAGGATTCTGCACGCCGTCCAGAAAAATAGATCGGCTCCAGAACCCGCTCTTCAATGCCCATGACCAAAGCGAGAATGATCAGTAGGAAAAGAGCGAAAGGCAAGTATTTCTTGCGGTAAAAGTAGCGGGGCAAAAGCCAATAGTTGACAAGGGCTGCTGCTGTCACATAATTGATAAAAAAGGCGTAGTGGTAGTCGGCAATGCTAGGTTGGTTCCGATCGAAGGAATAGAAGATGAAGACCAGCACGTGCAAAGCAAGCTGGAACAAAAACTCTTGCTGCGGAAGACTGAGCCTTTTTGCCATTCTCCAAAACTAGACAATCGTATCCAAGTGGCCTAATGAAGTCTGTCAACGACCATTTGTTGCCTCTCAACGGCAAGTGCCCTCCACTTAAGCGTAGTCCTGTCGTTGACCGGGCTACTTTCGTCGTTCAAAGAAGATAGTTTCTCCTCTGCTCTAAAGGGTAGTTCTTTGCCCTTGCAGTTTTATCCGAAATCAAATCAAGTTTTATTTGCCCATGCGTCGCACGACCCCTTACCTCATTTTAGTATTCGTTCTTGCCCTTACCTCCTTTAGTTTAGTGGCTCAATCACAGGAAATTGTTATTTCCGGTACCGTTTTAGACAACAGTAGTCGGGAGCCGGTCGAATTCGCCACCGTAATGGTCCACCTGGCAGAAAGCCAGCAGGTGATCAATGGTACGACCACTGAAGTCGACGGCAGCTTTCAAGTACAGGTGGAGGCAGCAAGTAATGTGTCGGTAGAGATCAGCTTCATCGGTTTCACCAGCAGGGTAATTAGCGAGGTGTCGGTGGTCAATGGCAATATTGAGCTAGGAGAAATCCTACTAGCAAACGACAGCCAGTTGCTGGACGAAGTGGTCGTGCGGGCGGAACGGTCCCAAACCGAATTTCGGCTCGATAAACGCGTCTTCAACGTTGGGCAAGATCTAAGTAGTACGGGTGCAAGTGCCTTGGATATCCTCAACAACGTTCCCTCCGTGAATGTAGATATTGAAGGTCAGATCAGCCTTCGAGGTAGCTCAGGTGTACAAATCCTGATTAACGGCAAGCCTTCAGTTTTGGCGGAGGAAGGGGGCAACGCACTGGGTACGATCACCGCAGATATGATCGATCGCATCGAGGTGATTACCAACCCCTCGGCCAAATACGATGCAGAAGGTACCGCAGGAATTATCAACATCGTGCTCCGTAAGGAGGAGCGCAAAGGGATCAATGGGTCTGTTTCCGTCAATACAGGCATACCGCACAATCACAGCCTGGGACTCAGTCTCAACCGTCGGACGGAGAAATTCAACCTCTTCAGCCAGTTGGGCGTGGGCTATCGGGAACGGCCGCAGGATACAGAAGTGATTAATCGCGACCTGCTTAGTAATACGACTATCCTTAGCGCCGGCGAGGAGTTCCGGAACGAGACGTTCTATAACTTTATCCTGGGAACAGATTACCATATTGATGACTACAATGTATTGACGCTCTCTGGCAACTTTGCTTACGAGATCGAGGACCAACCCTCGGCCACGAACTTCCGCTTTTTGGATGCTGCTGACAACCTCGTCTCGACCTGGAATCGCAGTGAGGCTACAGAAGCCACCAACCCCAAATGGCAATACGAATTCCAGTACAAGCGGGATTTTCCAGACGACAAGGATCACCAACTGCTGTTCAGCGCGCTGGGCAACTTCTTTGGCAAGGACCAGTCGTCTGAGTTCTTTGATAGCACGATTTCTGGCGCCGACGCCGACGCCACCCAACGCACTCGTACTAATTTCCAGGAGACAGAAAATACCTTCAAACTTGATTACACTCAGCCCCTGTCCGAAGAAGTGACCCTGGAGGCGGGTGCCCAATACCTGCTCAATGATGTAAGCAATGATTTCGAGGTGACCGACCTGATCGACGGGCAGTGGGAGGTAGATCCTACCCAAACCAATATCTTCGAATACCAGCAGAACGTGCTCGGTATTTACGGTACCGGCGCCTACGAGGGCGAACAATGGGGCCTGAAGCTGGGCCTGCGCCTGGAAAACACCGACCTGAGTACGCTACTAACGAATACCAACGAAGCTAATCAACAGAACTATACCAATTTCTTTCCGAGCGTACATACCTCCTATAAAGTCACGGAAGCCTTTTCGCTGCAGGCTGGCTATTCGCGACGGATCTTTCGTCCCCGCCTCTGGGATTTGAATCCCTTCTTTAACATCCGCAACAACTTCAGCATCCGTACCGGTAACCCTAATTTGTTACCCGAATTCACGGATTCATATGAGCTGTCCAGTATCCTGATCTCTGGACAGACTTCCTTGAACCTGACGGTCTATCATCGCTACACGACGGACGTAGTAGAGCGAATTTCGATCTTCGAAGATAATGTCAATACGACCCAGCCCTTTAATATCGGTACCAACCGGGCCACCGGAGTGGAGTTTAACGCGAAATACACGCCGAACCGATGGTTGACCTTTACGGGTGATATCAACTACAGCTACTTCAATCGCCAGGGATTCTTGGAGGACGTCTCTTTTGATTTTAACGCCGATCAGTGGTCGACTAAGGTGACCAGCCGTCTCAAACTACCGGCTGATTTGGATTTGGAAATAACGGGCCAGTATCGATCGGCCGTGCAAACTGTTCAGAGCGTACGCTCTGACAACCTCTTCGCTGACCTTGGAGTGCGCAAAAAGATTCTGGGCGGTAGAGGTGTTGTCAGCCTCAGTATAAGAGATGTCTTTGCCTCCCGCGTTTTCGAAAATATAACGGATCAGGCCGAATTTTACCTCTACAGCCGTCGCCAACGAGGCCGTTTCGTGAGTGTCGGCTTCAGCTACGGTTTTGGGAAAGGCGAAGCCATGGAGTATTCCGGACAGCGTCGCCGACGCTAGGTGTTCCCCTTGCCATGTTCGGACTATGGCTTTAAATTTCACCAGGCAAGCCTGTGCTCAGGCTTGCTTTTTTTTTGGCGAGGATTGTCGATAGGGACTTACTGAAGCTCGCTGTCACTTGGTCTGAATCGACTTCTCGTCCGATGCATTGATGCTGCTCTTAACTGAAAAAGCCCACGACCAATCAAGATCGTAGACTTTTTCCTGAGCCACCCATCGGACTCGAACCGACGACCCATACATTACGAATGTATTGCTCTACCAACTGAGCTAGGGTGGCTGATTTTTAGTGGGGCAAATTAAATGGTT
>SPJK01104980.1_pt1 | contig 12057 bp, 10 predicted proteins | sample 3741771 | NCBI WGS metagenome assembly SPJK01 (sample SAMN10925997, study PRJNA522277) | cold seep metagenome | isolation source: Elba SIP-enriched marine methane seep metagenome, extraction at timepoint T2 | place: Italy: coast of Elba, Mediterranean Sea | reverse complement strand
CCAAAATACTACATTCACTAGGTTTTAGCTTTTTCCTGCGTCCAAGGCTGGGACTCTCTACATCTCAGATATAGAAAGGAACTCTATCTGTCCATCAGGGGCTTTTTAGCACCCCTGGCCGGTGATACCATCGAAGAGAGTAGTGTTTTCCGGATGAGCGGTGGGGAGATGAAGGAGTATCAGTCCTGGCTGATAGAGGCTCTTGGTAGTGCGGGAGTAGGGGCTTGGACGATGAACATCAAAAGTGGGGTGGTCGAATATACCCCTGCTTGCCAGGATATCTTTGGAACCGCTCCGCAACAGACCCCCTTTCTTTACACTGATTTTTTGGAGCTGGTGCATCTAGATGATCGCCATCGGGTTCAAGAGGCGATTCGTCGCTGTATCGAGGAAGGAGTTCCTTATGCAGAAGAATATCGGGTCCCTCAATCAGACGGGACCATTCGCTGGATAGAAGCCCGTGGGAATATTCAACGAGATAGTTCTGGGCAGCCAATGGTCTTTTTAGGGACTTTGGCAGATGTATCTCGCCGCCGAGTGGAACAGAATCGTCTAGAAGAGATTGCCTTGGCGGTTTCCTCGAAAACTGGGGAAGACTTTTTTGGGACGCTAAGCAGTCACCTGCGTGAGTTGCTCAAAGGAGACTTTGTTTCCATCGGACGCCTTCGTCAGGATTCTCGGGAGGCTGTCGAAGTCATTGCCTATGATAGCTCAAACCCAGACGAGAAGGATTGTTGGCAGGAATACCGGGTTTGCGGAACGCCTTGTCGGATGATTCTGCAACAGGGCATCAAGGTTTTCTGTAGTGGGCTACAGATAGAATTCCCCGAAGATAGTTTCCTTAAGCAAAGGGGCTTTCAAGCCTATGCTGGCGTTCCACTGAAGGGTTCCGACGGTACTATCTTAGGACTAATTTCGGTCTTTTGGCGCGCTCCTATTCGCGAGGAGAAGGTTCAGTCTTTAGCTACTCTACAGATCTTTGCAGCTCGTGCCTCTGCAGAACTCGAATTCTGGGTCCGCCAGGCCGCGATCCGCCAATGTAACCAAACTTTGGCTCAGATTAGCCGCAGCGTCTTTGATGAAAAGCAGCAGATGAGTTTACAAGACATAGTTGTAGCTGCGACAAACTCTTTAGGTGGCTGTCAAGGCTGTCTCACTATTGTTGATGAAAAGCAGAAGGCGACCCGCCACTGGGCGGTTCCGCTGGAGCAGGGGCAGCGGGCTTCACAGCGGCGGTCAGAGATCTGCTGGTTTTCTTCAACTACAGATCTAGGCCCCACCATTTATACTGACCTTAACCGTGATTCTAAGGACCCAGGCGTGGCTCTGTTGCGCTCTTTGGGAGGAAGGACGGCTCTGGAGGCCCCCATTCGTCGGGGGACCGAGTTATTGGGGGCGTTGACGCTCTGGAGCAAGGCGGGAGCGCGCGCTTGGAGAGAGCACGAGGTGGGGTTTATGTCCTCCTTGTCTGATCTCATTGTCTTGGTTTTGGAGACGGAAAAACGTCGGACTTTAGAGGCTTCGGCGGCCCATCTGGAAGCTCAGTTGTTACAAGCCCAAAAAATGGAAGGCATTGGGCGGTTGGCCGGAGGCGTAGCTCACGACTTCAATAATCTATTAACAGTGATACTGAGCTCTGCATCTATCTTGGAAGAAGAACTAGAGGACAATAGTTCAGCCCAAGAGGACGCCCGACTTTTGATGGAGGCGGCGGAGCAAGCTGCGGAAGTTACCGGACAACTATTGGCCTTTGCTCGGAAACAATCCGGAAAAGCGCAAAGTATCTCTTTAGATAAGGTAATTCTTAAAACCAAGCGCCTCTTAGATAGATTGCTTGGCGAATCGGTGGAGCTCAAAGCGCATGTTGCCGAGGAAAACTATCTAGTCTCCGCAGATCCGGTTCAAGTGGAGCAGATCTTAGTCAACTTAGCGGTCAATGCCAAAGATGCAATGCCTGGTGGTGGCCTGCTAGCCATCGAACTATGTCAGTGCTCTTTGAACGAAGCCGAGGCTACTGGTTTTAGCCTTAGTCCAGGGAACTACGCGCGCTTGCGGGTCGCCGATAGTGGTACCGGAATCTCCCCGGACGTACTCCCGCATATATTTGACCCCTTCTTTACTACCAAAGACCCAGGTCGTGGCACTGGCTTGGGCTTGGCAACTTGTTTTGGCATAGTTCGCGCAGCTGGGGGAAGTATCTCGGTGAGCACCCAAGAGGGCGAGGGCACTCGCTTCGATATCTATCTACCTCTGGTAGGTGGGGTCGCTAGCGAAAACAAGATGCGGGTGGCTAACGATAGTTTGGAGCCCATCAGAGGCAAGGTAGCAGTGGTAGAGGATGACCCTCGAGTACGCCGCTTGGTCGCACGGGCGCTGACTGCAGTGGGCTATGATGTTGAGGTCTATGAGTCGGCCCATGAAGCATTGGCTTGTCCTAAAAAGGGCCTGCACGAGTGCGATCTATTGCTCACTGACGTTTGGTTACCAGGAATGACTGGGATTGAGTTGGCGAGACAGCTCAAAGAGAACTATCCTCGGCTCCCCGTGGTGTACATGTCCGGACAACCTGCTGAATCCACTTTGATGCGGCCACCTCGAGCAGGAGAAGCCTATCTTCGCAAGCCCTTTACTCCGGGGCAATTGGCGAAGCAGATCGGTGAATTGATACATTAATGCTCGTGCGTTTCGGTAGGGATATCTAGGGTGGCGGTGCCATGCCCCAGGTAGATATTGATAGATTGGCTCGAGATTTCTGGTTTAGGTCGATAGCTCGGCAGCCGGCTCTTCCGGTGAGTAATGCTGACTTGGATTCGGTCCAGCGAGAGTTGGGACTAATACTTCCGGATTTCTACCGACGAGTCATGAGCCTGGAAAACGGAGGAACTTCAAACTATGTCTCCTTTGAGAGAGGCGAGTACTATGTCCCAATACCTTGTTTTGATAGTTTAGAAATGGTGGCTTCTGGCTATGAGGCCAACCCAGAGGAAGATGGCATTCCTGAGGGAATATTAGTTATTGGTAGCAATGGGCATGATTTCTTGGGCTTTGACTATCGAGAGAACCCGAGTAGGCCTGCGGTCGTATATCGCGAGGACTACGATTCAGGAATAGAGCAAGTTTCTCGATCTATTGATGAGTTTTTGTCAGGCCTTCAACGAGAGCCCGATTGAATGCCATAGAGAATCGAAATTCGGTCAACCCATTGTTACCCCCGCCATAGCTAAAGGCCGCGACCTCCCAATGATGTCAGTGGTCTTCTATGAAACAATGGGCATCTTAGGCTTCTAGTAAGCTCTGAAAACATCTGCGTTGTCTAACAGGTGGTTTTGAAAATTTTGGGAGCTTTTGGCTCTGTTTTAGAGGTGTCCAGCATTGTTAGATTGGCTACAGGAGAGAGCGATCATTGCTGATTTCACGTTGTGTCTATATCAGCACGACTTCCCCTCTTGCATCTATCTAGCATATATCATCAATACGAGCCTTATGCTTGAGCGTTTGTCAAAGGACAGAATCTCGCAAGCCCTCTACTCAGGGGAGATCGGTGAATTGATACATTAAACTATCTAGGGGTAGCTTTGTGCTTTACTTGGGCTTGCTGTAGAGCACTCCTATGGACGACCAACGATACGATATTCAAATGAGGGCACAGTTTAAGGGATTGGAGAAGATCTCCATCTCTGAGGCTGAGACTTTGAGTGACCATCCCTGGTTTAATCGCACTCTTTGTCAGGTTAACCAAAGCTTGGTGAGGATTGGTGTCTTCAAAGGGGAGTTTCATTGGCATGTTCACGAAAAGGAGGATGAGTTCTTTTTCGTGGTTAAGGGGCGTCTTGAGATAGAGATAGAAGGTCGTGATGCGATAGTTCTAGGACCGGGTGAGGGAACCATGGTTCCTCGAGGTGTGCGACATCGGCCCACGGCGCGCAGCGGAGCGACTGTTCTCATGGTTGAGAATGAAAGCATAGTCCCCACTGGAGAAGTTGAAGGAACTATCTAAGCCTTTACCTAGATAACTTCACGCAAAGAGCTGGTCTGAGGAGTGGGAGCGGTGAGGGCTGATTGTAGGCGGGCGACCACCGGGTCGAGCATGTCTAGATGGTCGACATGACCAGCTCCGATGATAGTTAGGATATATCTCGATTTGCCGGCGAGGAAGATCCGCTGCATAACTACGCGCTCAGCCGAGTCTTTGAGTAAGATCGAGCGAGGAGAGGGTTCTAAGCCTTCTTCCAAGCGATCACAATAAGTTAGCAGCATGGAAGAAGTCGCGGCCCAGGTTTCGGTGCCTCGGGCGTGCTGACTTGCAGCCACCAAAAAGCCCAACTCATCACTGAGTAGCATGCTTTCGAAGCCAGCCTCCGAGGCAAGAGCCTGTAAAGTATTGCTCAAGCAAGAGAGTTTGCTCGGGGTGAGGTCTTGAATGACCTTTTGTAACTTATGTTGGCTCAACAAAGGGTCAAGAAGGCGGTTTAACTTTGTTTCTAAACCGGCTCGGGCGGTCTTCTCATCGCTGATCTGACTAGTGCTGTGCACTAAGTTCTGATTCAGCAGCTGATTTTCCCGAGCTTTTTCCTCCAAGGATTGTTTGAGCCGCTGATTGTCGCGGACCTTGGCATCCAAGGCTTGCGAGAGCTTCAGACGCTCCTCTGTATGCTTGGTTTCCTGTTCAAGGGTTTGAGAGTATTGGGACTTCTGTACCTCCAACTCCTCTCCCAGCGCTTTGAGCTGGGTTTTGAGGGACTCCTCAGCTTGCTCCTGCTGCTCGAGCTGTTCACCTCGACGTTCGAAGCTCTGAGAGGCATTTTTTAGCTGGGAATCAAGGCCGTCGACCTGTTGCAGAAGCTCGGTTCTCTCCTGCTCCAGCTCCTTGAGCCGCCGCGAGAGCATGTGCAGACTCCTTTGCCGGGTCTCAAGGGCTTTTTTTCCATCGTCTAATCTTAGTCGAAGGCTTTCTATTTCATCCGACTGCGGGCCGCTGATACGGACGATGGCATAGATTGCCAATAGTATCAGCGCCACCACCACCAAGGTAAATTCAGTCATCCCGTCCACCTTTTTGTGTATATCCAAGTTCCGCCAATCGCTTAAGATTAGTTGTGACTTGCGGATGTTCCGGGTTGATATCTTTGGCTTTTGAAAAGGCGTCTAGCGCTTTGGCATAGTCACGACTTAATAAAGCGTCCAATCCTTGGTCGAGCAACAGTTCTAGGCTGGGCCGTTTCTTTATCGAAGGCATCTCGATGACTTCGGCTTGAGGCCCGCCATTTTGCCGGGCTTCATCGAGGGAGCAGGCAGCCTCCAATAATAGTCTTGTACTATCTGTAGTGATATTTCGAGGTCCAGCACTCCCAGTGAGTGCCACGCAGCGAACGCCTCCGTTAAACCTTTGAAAAGCCTTAAAAACCATCCGTTTAAAAGCCTCTTCGCCGTTGCCTTCTCCATCACTGGCCGACCAAAGCTTTCCAGAGTGCATGGTGAGCACCCCCGCGTGAGGTTGGCCATACTTCCCTAGATAGATCCGTACTGAGTGTCCGGTCATACTAGCGAGCTGTACATAATCCAGAACCGAGAAGGGCGCTGGCATTTCACTTAATACTTCGGGGTGCTGGCCTCGTTCTTCCGCCATGTCGAGTGACCCATCCTATTTATCGTGCAATGGTGATTACGTTCTCGATAAGTTTGCGGCCCATCCCGGTAAATTCGGAAATCCTATTCAAACGGTCGTCCTGGTAAGCCAAGTTGATAATGCTGCGGTCTAGGTCCAACACTTTGGAGACACTCCAATGGGTTCGAGCAAGCCGCTTGCCATCGAGTATTTCGATGGACAGTTCGGTGAGAATAAGGCCATTGATAATACTCATGACCGACTCAACCCATTCCGGAGGAAGACCCACCCGTACATGGGCTAATCCTATCTTCCAACGAGCGTTGAAGTATTCCTCTTGATAGTTTCCTTCGAAAAGGCTGTTAAACCAGGCTTCATGAGTGGCTTTTAACTTCTCAAGACGCCCATCAACGAATTTGGCTGTCTCAGGAGTGGCCAGAATTGTCTCATAGAAGCTATCGGTGATAAATTCTTGGCGAGCAACAAGTATCGGTTTCGCCTCCTGGACCCGCTCGATATCTTCGTTCGTAAAGCCAATGAAGGTTTTGACGGCGCTAAAACGCTCTAGATTCTCTTTCATGGTCCTCTACCTCATAAAACCTTGCGGATTTCGCTGACGGTGCGGCGCATATCCAGCATGACTAATCCAAGCTTGGCTTGTTTGCTGGCAAGGGCGAGCAGGGATGTGCCCGAACTTGCTGAAATCATTACTGCATAGCCTTCTGCACCCTTGACTAATACCTCTTGGACATCTCCTCGTTCTAACTCCCTGGCAGCACGGCTACCGAGGCTTCCCAGGGTTGCACTCATACCTGCGACACGGGCTTCGTCGAGGTGCTGAGGAAGGGCGCTGGCGATCATCAAACCATCTTCGGAAATGAGAGCACTGGCTTCGACGTCTGGGCTGGCGCTTTGCAAAGATCTAAGTATACGGCTGAGTTCATCTGAACGACTCAATTTATGCTCCTTTCGAGTGAGTTAGTTGGATAACTCGCTGAACACTTGAAAAACGCTAGCAGCTAAAATTGGAGCGACATAGGAGTTTGTTATCTTGTTCAAATATTAATTTTTGTGACGATATTTGTCAGTGCGAAAATAATTCTAGGGATGGTTTGGTAACGTTTGGGAAGTATCTGACAGTGACAAAGCTGAAGAGAAAATCTCATTTAACAACTCACAAATGACCTCGGCTTCACCATAGTTGTGAGACGACAACAATGCAGCTTACTTCGCCTTAAGAATACATACACACGGAGCTGTTCGGGGGTGTACGGCTTACTCTTTCGTAGCTTTGTCTCCATCCAATGTCTCATCTCAGCGAGGGGGGGCTCCCGTTTTCGAAGGAAAATTATGGTCAAAATGAAACGCGCTTGAGCTAGGAGACCGAGGGTCGGGCGAAGGCGGGACCGAGTTGAGTTTTTCTGCGTCCTTTTGTTTCGGGCGGCGTCTTCTAGGGCGTGAGCAGCCTTTTTCATTTGCTGAAACCCGCCCCTAGGCCTTCAATAGAGCCCACAGTGGATTGGGGACAGCTCAGGCAAGAGTTGGTGCATTGGACGCAGGCTCGGGTTCGAACGGCGGCCGATGCTGAGGATTTGGTTCAGGCGGTCCTCTTACGCCTGTGGAGGCGTCCGGTGACCACGGTGAGTCATTTCCGGGGACTGGCTTGGCAATCCACCAAGAATGCTGTGGTTGATTATTATCGCCGCCAGCAGCGGGACCAAGACCGCAAGCAAGTTTGGGAGGGGGGGGCTCTGCCTGTGGGCGATGAGCAGTCCTGCAGCAAGGCCCTTGAAGATCTTCCAGAGGACCTCACCGCTTGTTTGCCGCCCTTACTTAAGACCCTACCCGAGAGCTACCGAGAGGCCCTGGAGATGACCGAGTTGGGAGCCTATACTCAAAAGCAGGCTGCCGAGAACTTGGGACTGAGTGTCTCAGGGATGAAGTCGCGGGTGCAAAGAGGGCGCGTCTTGCTCAAAGCAAGCTTCGACCAATGCTGTCAGATAGAAGCGGATGTTTTTGGACAAGTCGTGGAATGTACGCCGCGCTCTGAAGAGGCGGCTCGGATGGCGGACAACTATCTCAAATAGCCTAGAACTGAATCTCGCTGACGATGGAGTGTCTCACCTTTACGATGACATAGAGGTTCTGCTGGTTGTTAGCAGGAACGACCTGGAGGCGCTTGGCGGTCACTCGCTCAAAGACCAGAGGGAATACTTCGCCTCTTTGGATGCCTAGGTTGTCTCGGAAGTTGGAGAGAACTCCAGCCAGCAGAGAGAACTGTTCAGCTTCTCCAGGACCTTCAAAGTACTCGCAGAATAGTTCGCCAGCCTGGGTGGTAATCCGCAGCACGACGGTTTCACCGGCTACTTCACCCGTATTGATACGATTCCAGCGGAAGGTGTAGTCGCGCCCCACACCGGCGTCGACCACGATGCGGTTTTGCAAAATAGTGTCGGTGATAGGGGCGGGAATGAGCTCAAAAGGCACGTGATGACCATTGGTATTGCCCTGGGTTTCCGGCCAGGAGCCGGTGGTGGTGGACCCATCGCCATCGCTGGTGACGTGGATGAAGCGTGGCATGCTGGTGCTGTTCATGTTGTTGGCCAGGGTGGAATAGTTGAGCAGCTGAGAGGGCAGGTTACCGGTCTGGTTGATATAGCGGCCAGTCATGGAGTTGTAGCCGAAGGTGATGCCTTCGGCGACGTTGAGCGAACCGGTGCTGCCGGGGTCATCGATGAGGACCTCGCCAAAGTTGGCGGGCACTACTTGGACGCCAGTGCTGGTAAAGGTGCGGATTTCGCAGTTGGTGTTGTCCAGAGGTTCTACGTTGGAGACCCAAGCAACATCGTTGAGGTCGAGTCGCCAGCTGCGCAATTCGGTTCCATTGCCCTCTAGATTAACCGCCCGCACCGAGACACTTCCGCCGGGCTGCGTGACGCCAGTACGGACGTCAACTTGGGCGACATCGATCAGAGCAGCGTGGGTGATCGGTCGAACGGGAACCACCATGATTCCTGCGTCGACCAACCGTTTAAAGCCGGTGGAGAGGATGCCTGCATCCCGGGGCTGAGGGGGCAAAGGGGTGCCCGCCACAGGCTTATCGGGAACCTCGGGCAGAGGGATGTCAGTGACCGGGCGGCAGACATCCAGCTTAGCAATGCAAGTCTCGCCCTCAGTGCAAGAAGAGCAACGATCGTTAATGCAAAATGGCCGTGCTCCACTGCAGTCGGAGTCGCTGGCGCATTCTTCCAGGCTCTCCTGGCCCGCATTGCAGGCTTTGGCGCAGGTGCCCCGATAACAAAGCTGGTCGGCAGCACATTCGAAGGCTGCGATGGGAGAGTCAGGCTTGCGAGTATCGTAGCTGCAGCTATTGGCCTTGCAGCTTTGCTGGAGCAGGATGCCGCTATACATGGCGAGGGAACCCAAGCCACCTAGTACTAGTAGAACTATCTGTAGATACTTTGATGATACTTTTTGAGCGGTATTCATAATCTACTCCGAAAGGGCTTCGCGGTTTCTAACACCCAAATCGATGACCGCTTGGATATCATAGCTAAACCTTAGTTCGATGCCGAACTGAGGACCGGTAACGTTATTTACCGAGCCCACCGGCAGTCCGGCCCAGATTGCCGGTTCGAGATAATCGAGGAACTTTCCTCGTGCGCCCACATAGCCGAAGAACTCGGTTCTCATGGGGCCGCCCAAAAGGCTCAAAGCCTTGGCTTCGAGATAGAAGGCAACGATGTCTCCCCAAGGGGCTGCACCTACTGAGGCTCCATAGCCCAGCGTGTAGAAGCTCGAACGATCAATGGCTACTTCCACGGGGAAGAGATAGTCGGCGAAGAACTGCATGCCGACATGGATATAGTTCCACTGCCAAGCCAGATTTACGCCCAGGCCAAGGTCGGTCTTTTCCAGAAAGAAGGCGTTGTTATCCACCACATAGGGGCTTTGGGAAAACTCCTCCGCAATGAGGTCAGAGGGAGGCAACTTATTGAGCGGAGTGGCCGCAATGCCCCAGCGACCCTTGATAGTTAGGACTGGCTCTTTGCCTTCGACCTTGGGCAGGAATAAACGATACTTGGCAGCCACCATGGGATTGCCCATGCGGTAGACTGACTCAGCACGTTCGACATCTGCATCCACATAGTGGGTTGGGACGGTGACTTCAAAACCTAAATCTCGGGTGATGGAGCCTTGAGCGCTGTAAAAGAAGGCGGGAGTGATCGCCTCTTCTTGTTTAGAGACCGTGGCCCAAACGAAACGAATCGCGCCGCCCCAACCAATATTAGGATCCTCTAAAACTAATCCGCGGTGATAGTTGGGAAGAGGGATGTATTTCGAGACTCGCCTAGAAAAGGGGTCCTCGGAGATAGTTACATTGGTATCATCTTCTTCCGTCGCTGGAACCGATTCTTTGGCTACGGCCTTGGGTTTTGGCTCTGGCTTTTTCTTCTTAGGACGCGGCCGGGCCTGGGGAAGGGCGCTGGTTCGGTCTTCGCTATCGACGTCATAGGAAGCAACAGGCTTCAGACGGCCACTATCGCTGCCAGTGCTACCACTGCCGCTGGCGCCCACATCGCTTTTACCGACGGGTTTGAGACGAACCACTTCGTCTTTGCCGTCTGAGGGCGGCGGAGGAGGAGGAGGGGATGAAGTCTCTTCCTTCTCTAATAAACTAACTTTGGGAAGTTTCTTCCACTTACTTTGGGAGCGGCCCAGGTTGCTAAGATAGATGTTGGCTGCGCCGGATACTTGCGAATCTGGATGTTTTGAGGCGGTCACCAAATGCCGGTGAGCAATCCACATGCGGCGCCGCTCTCGCTCAAAGGCAAATACTTGCTGCATGCCCTTGGTAGACACTTTGTTCATCGGCGGCATCGCGGAGTTATCGGCCATGCTCAAACCACTCAAACCGGCTCTTTTTAGGGCTGCCATGCGCTTTACAGCCCGAGCGCGATAGTAGTGATAGCCTCGGAAGTCGGCCATCAAATCTTGAGGACTAGGATTTTCTCGGGATAGTTTCACTTTGTGAGTGAACTTTTTCCGGAAAACGGAATTACCTAGCCCTTTGCGCTCGATGATCACCATTTCGCCTTGCACGGTGCCGCCGGATCTGGCGTTGGGTTCGGCAAAGATCGCATAGGTAAATTCGATCTTAGTTTGCCGGCCTACCCGGGAGATAAGCAATCTATCTCCACGAGTATGAACGCCGAGTCCGTTGGCAGTAAGTATACCGGTGACTGAAGGTTCATAGTCGAGGGTCGAACCTGGCAGGCGGTTGCTGGGGACCAAAGCAGTGTAGGTCACCAAGATAGTTCCGCCTCGGGGCACCTGCAGTCGCTTTTGGGAGGTGCTTTTGAGTTCGAGTCGTTCGCTGACTACGGACCGCTCTTCCTTGGTCAAAGGGGCTCCGTAGACGGTTTGCGCGCAAAAAATCGGCGAGGCCAACAGCGCGAGGATGCTCAGATTGCGCAAGACCCGCAGATGCTAGCAGGCGAAAAGAAATTGCCGCAACAAGCGCGCCTGCTTCCCTGGGATTGGGCCTTGCCACCATCCTAGCTTCGGTCAATAACCCCCAGGCATGAAGGTATCACTCTATACCGATAACTTGCGGAACGCTCCGGTTGAGCTTTTGGCTCTCGGTGTCTTTTCCGATGAGCCTGACCGCGGGTTGGCCTTTTCTTCGTTGAACCGCTGGTTGGATGGCGCTTTGGAGGCTGCTTGTCGTCAGGAGGACTTCAAGGGCAAGCCAGGTCAGACCTTGACCTTCAACGTGGCCAAAGAGGGCTCTGCGCAGCGCGTTTTGGTCTACGGCTACGGTGAGCGTAAGAATTATAGCCCCGATGCAGCTCGTAAATTCTCCGCTGTGGCTGCCCAAACCGCCAAAAAGGTGGGCGCCAAAGCCTGCGCCTTGCAGCTGACCGTTCCTGAGGTTCCTGCCCCCTCCGAGCAAATTCTGGGTCTCATGCAGGCGCTCTCCGAGGGCGCTTCCTTGGGACACTATGCCTACACCGAGTTCCTCACTAAGGAGCAGCGCGAGAGTGCCTTGGAAGAGGTCAAAGTGGCCTTTGTGGCCGAAGACGTGTTGGGCCTGAAGGGTGTGGAACTCAAAGATGCTCTCAGCCGTGGCCAAGGCGTGGCCAAGGGCGTCAACACCGCCCGCGATTTGGTCAACTGCCCTCCCAACGTGCTTACCCCCGCCGAACTGGCTGAGCGCGCCCGCAAGATGGCTAAGGCCAACGACCTCGATTGCACCATTTTGGGGCCTCGGGACATGGAGAAGCAGAACATGAATCTGCACTTGGCCGTGGGCCAAGGTAGCTCCAATGCGCCCCGGCTGATTCACCTCACTTACACCCCCGAAAAGGACGCCAAAACCTCCGATCGGGTAGTTTGTTTGGTGGGTAAGGGGCTCACTTTTGACGCCGGTGGTCTCTCTTTGAAGCCTT
>SPJK01036415.1_pt1 | contig 12060 bp, 12 predicted proteins | sample 3741771 | NCBI WGS metagenome assembly SPJK01 (sample SAMN10925997, study PRJNA522277) | cold seep metagenome | isolation source: Elba SIP-enriched marine methane seep metagenome, extraction at timepoint T2 | place: Italy: coast of Elba, Mediterranean Sea | reverse complement strand
GACGCGCTCGCCTATCTTCGGATCGTGCATCAACCGGCAGATGATCTGGCCTTTGAGCGGATCGTGAACAAGCCGGCACGTGGGATCGGCAAGACAACCCTGCAGGCGGTCATGGCAGCGGGACGGTTGGGCGGAGTGCCGCTCAGCTTCGCGGCCCGTCAGATCTGCGAGGACGGTGAGCTCAAGCCGGCGGCCAAGCGCTCCCTAACCGCATTTCTAGACATGCTGGATACCTGGCGGCAGATGGCAGGGGCAGTCGATCATATTGAACTGACAGAAACGATCCTGGATGAAAGCGGCTATACCACCTTCTGGAAGGACTCAAAGAAACCGGAAGCGCCCGGCAAGCTTGAGAACCTGAAAGAACTTTTGGTCGGTATGGAGGATTTCGAAAACCTGCCGGAGTTCCTGGAACATGTCAGTTTGGTCATGGATTCGGATCAGGCGAATGATGGTGCCTTGATCTCCATCATGACATTGCATGCGGCCAAGGGGCTTGAGTTTGACACGGTCTTCCTACCTGGCTGGGAAGAAGGGCTGTTCCCGCATCAACGCAGCATGGATGAGAACGGCATGGCGGGCTTGGAGGAAGAGCGTCGCCTCGCCTATGTCGGATTGACCCGGGCCCGAAAGCGGGCAGAGGTCAGTTTCGCCGCCAATCGCCGCATTCACGGTGCCTGGCAGAGTGCCATCCCATCGCGTTTCGTCGATGAAATGCCCGCCGATCATGTTGAGAATATGAGCGACCGTGGCCTCTATTCCGGTCCCGGTGGCGGCATGGCGGAAGATCGCTACAGCTATTCCCAATCCGGTCAGGGGAGGTTTGGCGGTGGCGGTGGCAGCTTTGTAAGCGGTGCGAAAGACGGCTTCGGCGGCTCAAGCGGTGGGGCTTATCGTGCAGCCGGGCGTGGGGGGGAGACCTATTCGACCCAAAGCGGCGGGGCAGGGTGGACGCGCCTGCAACAGGCCCGCGCCGGTGGCCGCTTCGGCAAAACGCGCTCTCCGGTGATTGAAGTGGATGCCGGGTCAAACGCTGCCGGCAATGACTTTGGTGAAGGAGAACGCTGCTTTCACCAGAAATTCGGCCCCGGCACGGTTGTGCGGGTTGATGGAGACCACCTCACCATCGATTTCGACAAAGCCGGCCGCAAAAAAGTCGTCGCCTCATTCGTTGAGAGCGGGTGACTCTTTAGGCTCTGTCCGCAATGAGTCTCGTTGTGCCTCGATTAAGCCCGGGTAGAAGACGATTGATTCAATATCTGCGGATGCAGGTGCGTCGGTGATGGTTTCTAAACTATCAGCCAGCAAGCTCGCCGCAAAACACGGCAGGATGCATGCTGCCATAATGGCTGAAAGCTGAAGGTCAAATCCATCCAGCCAACTAACAAGGATCAAGTTCTCTCGGACGACGCCACCCAAGGTCGGTAGGGATGGGTGACGAGTCGAGAAAATGAAGGACAGTGTGATCCAGATAATCAGAGAAGCTCTAATCCGTCTGGAAAAACCGATAATCCAGCAACTGATGGAAATCGGGTTTTGGGTTTCCCTTAATCTTGTGAAAAAGAGGTAAGATGGGGCTACTGACCATAGGAAGAAGCCAAGGCCCCACAACATCCACGACGGCATCTTGCTGGAAAGAACGGTCACTAATGGGATGACGAGAAGCGGCAGGGCGAAGAGGATTCTGGCGTGCAAGATTAATATGTAACGGAACGCGACCTCGGCCTTCCCACGAAACTTGGACAATCCCCATCCAGCAAATTGGGCAACAAGGATCGGCAGCGCCAAAGTCCAGATTGTATGCTGAATCGCAGACGCGATGCGCGCCAAAAGGCTTCGTCCCAAGTTGTCAGTGCCTAAGAATGACAAACTACCATCACGCAGGATCGAACCGGGAACCTCAAACTGGCCCCCTACCAATTGAGTAGGGTTAAGACCTAGCACATTCGTCGGGATCAAACCCGTCAGAATCCACACACCTAATAGGCAGGTAGACGCTATGACTGCCACACGATCATATATATTTATTTGCAAACTAATATTCCAAGGCTCATTCAGGTGATTCCTACAATGTGAACTTGCATGACTGTATGGTAGAGATACACGCAAGACAATCGCCTCAATAATAGTATGTATATACTTTAAAGGTATTTTGTGGTGGAATAATACCGTTTGCACAGTTGAGAATCGGTTTCGATGGCTAGGGGAGCCGATTTGGAGACAAACCATGATTGGGAGAGGTTTGTAGCCGTGAGTGTGCTTTAAGAGACCTGGGGGCAGGATATGACACGGTTTGAAGGTAAACTCCGCAGCGCGGCGGTTCTTGTTGCGCTTGCGTCTCTCGTTTTCGCGGCGGGATGCGCACGAACAATCAATCCAAAACCGACCGGACCGGAACTGAGTGCGGCCCATGACAAAGGGCCATCCGTCAAGGTCGAAGACTATACCTATGAACTGGCCATGGCTTACATCCAGACCGGCAAGAGCCAGATGCGGGAGTTTGCAGACTATCCGACTGAAGTGCGGAACTTGTCCGGCCTCGGCGCAATCGGGTCAGCGATCGGCGCTGCAGCGTCAGCGTTGTTCGATGCGCATCAGGACTACATCTTCGGTTTCGGTCTCGCGGGCGGGACCTTCCTGGCGGCATCGGAACTTTATGGAAATCCAGCCTTCGAAGAGGTGTATGAACAGGGGCTGGGTGCCTTGGTTTGTATCGATAACAAGCTGCGACCGTCGATCCTGGCCGGAGCGAACATCAAGGTTTCCGGACAAGCTGTTGCGGAACATGGCGCTGTCATGCGGACCTCAATGGCAAAGATCAGAGAATTACGCTATGGCGCGGAAGATGCCCAGGCTGCTCTGGAAATGCGCATCGCTGCATTCGCTGACGAGAAGTCGCTGCAACAGGCAACATTGGCGAACCTTGCCAGTAATCTGAACAAGGCGCGGTATGCCTTAAAACGCGACTATGATGAGTTCCTTGTCGCCGATACAGCCTATAACGCGCGAAAAACTGAAGCGGAAGGGGCGTCCGGCGCGGTTGGCGATCTGAAAGAACAGCTACAGGCCAAGGAGACTGAGCTGGCAGAAGCAAGTTTGGCGGTAGAGGCAGCCCAATCATCGCTGGCAGAGCAAGACACGGCGGAAGGTCAGGAAGCCGCGCAGTATGCGTTAAATGAAGCTCAAGGCATCTACAATCGCCTGGTGGGTGAGGTTGATGCTCTCAAAGCACAACAATCCAATGCTGAGTCCACAGAGTTGTCAGCGACAGCAAATCGACAGACCGCATTGGCTGTACGGAATAAGTCAGCAACCAAGGTAAATGAATTGACCAAGGTGTTGGCCAATGTGCTCTTGGCGCATGGGTCTGCTGAAGGGGTTCTGAAAGCCTTCACAATCTATGAGCCGAAGCTGGCAGGCTCCAAGACCAAAATGGACAAGCAGCTGACTTTCCTGAACACGATGTTTACTGCAGCAAAGACGGGGGTTCAGAATGCGCAGGCACAACGGCAATCTATCGCTGATGTGAAAAGCGCGGAAGCCCGTATCGTCGCCGATGTAATTGCCTCCGTGGATAATGTCTTTATCCAGGTCCGGAACAAGATTCGTCAGGCTGATCCGGGGACCCAGGGAATTTCCAACGCTGTTGCGTTCTTGAAAGGCTTTGGGGCAAATGCTGGCAATAATATGTTGTTGCCTCAAACTGAACTGGATGATCAGCCAAGCGCTGAGCCGGGGGGGGTAGTTGCCGAATTAGCGGGGGTAGATAATCCACCGCGTGACGGTGTTCCAATCGGTTTCTCCAGGCTTACTGATGTACTGAACCTACTGGTAGATACGAAGTCGCTCCCGGGCGGCGACGATCCGGTTGCCGTCGTTCCGGTACCGGATCACCCGACCATACAGGCGATCCTTGTCGAGGCGCCTAGAATGGATGTGGGGGCAGCGCGGGCGCAACTGGCGCAACTGAAGGAAACCTATCCTTTGATCGGGGTGGCCGGCTTCCAGGTCCCGCGTCCTGAAATTCTTGCGTTTGAGGCGAGCCAGGAAGCCTTGGAGGATGCGATCTTTGAATCCCGGCTTCAAACCGATGCGGTGAAAAGCGTCGCCACGGAAGAAGTTGATGTTTCCAGCTGCAATGTTCCGGGGGCTACGATCCCGCAATTCCGCTTCAAAAATGTACCCAGTGATGCCAATGGCAAGAACATCGTCCAAATCTATTTGGACGACACCGATGGGGCGAAAGTCTACAATCTGACCGTCGAAGGGGGGCAACCGCTTTACGCCTATAACATCGTCGGCGGAAAGCCCGAGGGAATCACGATTTCCTATGGTGGTGGCAAGAGTTTCGCGGTTGGCTACACCAAGGAGACGAAGGGCGATCTTTCGCTCGAAATCGTGGACTCTTTAAAGTCCACGCTGGAAGTGGTGTTGAAATTCACTAAACCAGAGACGTTAGCAGCGGAGCCGGAGGCTTTAGGGGCCGCAGCGGACAACGCGACCTTGGAGGCGACCCTGAAGGGCGGTGTGCCCCCTTATAAGATCGTCGGTGATGAAGACAATGATGTCAGAACCGCAAAGGTCGACGGCGACAAACTGACCGTGACCGTTAAGCAGGTTGCGAAACTCGCAGAATTGGATCCGATCAAAATTTCAGACTCCCGTCCGACCCCTGTGGAAATAGAGGTGAAAGTGGCCCAAAAGGCGGCACCTGCTCCTGCACCTGCACCTGCACCTGCACCTGCACCTGCACCTGCTCCTGCACCTGCTCCTGCTGGAGGAGCATTCGCGCTGACGGAAACCAGTTTCACGCCGACTGCGACCGGCGAAATGATTACGGTGACGATAAGCGGTGGTCAAACACCCTATGCGTTATCGGATGACTCCAATACAGCGGACGGGTTGACGGTTACTGAAGATTTGGGCCTGTCTACGTTCACGGTGACCGTTGATGACTTTGATGCAATGCCCGATACGCATACTTTTGACGTCACAGACAGCGCTGCCGGAACCTTTACCTTTACGGTGACAAAGCAACAGTGACGGTTCTGTCTCGAGGTTAGGGACTGGCTTTTCTCTCTCTTAAGTACGTGCGAGGTTCATCGCGGAAGAGGGAGAGACAAAATGGTTGGTGGGATCACGGTCGTCGATAGAGAGCCTAGGGTCACGACGCATGCCGTCCGTTGAGACCTGGATCATCACCTGTGCGGTTTTCCTGTTGGCAGGTGGTGTTAAAGGCGTTGTCGGGCTGGGGCTTCCAACGGTTAGTCTTGGATTGCTGACGGTGACATTGGGGCTGACAGAGGCGATGGCGCTGATGCTGGTGCCGTCCTTTGTGACCAATGTTTGGCAGGCGGTGTCCGGCGGGCATTTGCGTGGCTTGCTCGCGCGGCTTTGGCCGTTTCTTCTGGTCGCGTCCTTTATGATATTCCTGGGTGTCGCGGTTTTGAGAGCGGTCGATATCGCGCTGCTGACTGTCGCGCTCGGTATTCTGACTGCAGTCTACGGGGCGTCAGGCTTGGTGGGGGCAAGGCTCTCAATATCGTCGGGTGCTGAGCGTCTGTTCGGCCCCGTCTTCGGGGCGCTCAACGGCTTGTTGACCGGAATGACAGGCTCTTCCGTCTTTCCCGGCGTGTTGTTTCTGCAAGGCATTGGGCTGCCACGCGATCAATTGGTTCAGGCGATGGGCATCCTTTTTGGACTGTCCACTGTCATCCTTGCCATTGCGATGGGCGGCAGCGGGTTCCTCAGTCTCAATCTGGGGCTGCTTTCGGTCGCCGGCGTCCTGCCAGCCTTGCTGGGCATGAGCCTCGGCAAGCGGCTCCGTTCAAGACTTCCCGAACAGACTTTCAGGCGCGCATTGTTCTCCGCTTTGCTCATACTCGGCGCGTATATTGCGATACGAACTCTGGCCAGTAGCTGAAGGCCTATCACGTAGCAGGTTGAATTAGGAAATTGACTATTTCTTGGTTTTTGTCCGCTCCTGTCCCTCGGATCCAGGAGTTTTGTGGTCCAAACGTGAAATATGAACCGGTCGCCGATGGTCCTTCGGTACAAGTGGCTGTCCACCGCCATGTCTTGGCATCAAAGACCCCCTTGCAATCGCCATGGTTGGGGACGGTAACACTGAATTCGCCCTTTTGTTGGCCATAGCCTTTGATCGTGACTGGAAGGTCAGTGTAATTTTCCCCACTCCATTTGACTTCCGCGAGCATTTTTTGAGGGAAGTCGGCGGATACGCCCGTGAGGTTGCTTCTGAGATACGTCGCCTGTGCCTCAGTGTAACCCTCTCCAGTGTAATTTAAGTCCGTGACAGTTATTGCCCGCATAAGCGCTTTGATTTCGGAATCTTTCAACTCACGAATGCTACAAACGACGCCAATGATCATATTACGAAAGTGAATAGACAAACCTTCTACTGTGGTGGCGAACAACATCCCTGCACAATCCCGGTAACCGTCATCTCTGAAACGACCGAAAAAGCTTCTTGCAAAACTGGTTTCGACTACCGAGACAGAATCGATGGAAATGTTCGAAAATCCACCACCAAGTGTCTCTCTGATTTCCTTTTGTAGATTTTTGGCAGATTGCTGGGCTCTCCACCGCCACCCTTTGGGCAGCATGCGCAGCCTAAGTCGCAAGTCCGTTCCGCTGCCGCCCCAGTTGGATTGTTCGTAATAGCTGCGTGCGCCCTGATTTGTTGAAACTAAGACTTCGTATGTTTCTTTCGTGGGTGCGATCCGCTCTTTAATCGCTGGATCATTGAATTGAAGCTTCATGTGCTTCGCTTCGAGTTGCACCCATTTGTCGCGCGGTAGATCGGAGTTCAGAGCTGAGCAGCCGATGATAACTGTGAACAGCGCCAGGACTGGCAGTCGTCGTCCGATTGAAAGCATTTTTGAAGCTCATGATGTTGAGGTGGCAAACGTAAGATCCCTCTAAAGTAGTCTTCCGACCGCAACTTCACAAGAACCAATGGCGGTTCAGAAACCAAGTTCATTGTTTTAAGGCGCAATCAGCTCATGAGAACCATATAGACTCATGACGGAGACGGGTTCTAGTGTCCTGTAAACTCCGGATCGCGTTTGTTCAGGAATGCGTTGATGCCCTCTTTGCCATCGGCACTGTCGACTGCCGCCGTGATATTCCGGCCTTCGGCGGCGAGTTGGTCTTGAATGGGGTTGGAGAGGCTGTCGATCAGCATGCGGCGGACAGCGCCATAGGCTTTGGTCGCACCACTTGCGATTTCCGCGGCGAAGGCTTCGGCGGCGGGCATGAGATCTTCTTGCGGCAGAAGCCGGTTAATGATGCCCCAATCCAGGGCTTCCTGTGCAGAAAGGGTCCGGTTCGTCACCATTAGCTCTTCTGCCCGGCGCAGGCCGACGATCCGGGGCAGGTAATAGGTCGATCCACCATCCGGGGTCAGTCCCGCTTTTGTATAGGCCATGCAGAATTTCGATCTTTCAGAGGCGAGAACGAAGCGGGATGCAAGGGCCAGTGAGAAACCGGCGCCGCCTGCAACACCATCGACAACAGAGATCAGCGGTGCATCCATGGTGTCGAAGATTTCAACCGCCGGGTGGAAATCACCAAGCATACCTTCAATGCCTTTTGACGCTTGATCTCCCAGGGAGGAGAAGACGCCAAGATCACCTCCGGCGCAAAATATTCGGCCTGGTTCGGAAGACAACAGGACCGCCCGGACGCGGTCGTCATCACGGCAAGTCTCGGCAGCTTCCCGAAATTCCTTGGCGAAAGCGGCATTGACCGTATTGGCCTTGTCAGGCCGGGTCATGGTCAAATATGCGACATTGCCCTTTACCTCCAAGCGCATGGTTTCCTGGGTCATTTGGCTTTCCTCCTACTATTGGATCGTTTGTTGGCTGTGTTGCTTGCAATCAAGTCGACAGTTTCTTCAGAGGCACCGGGCCCCGCGACGGGGCGGACTTCTTTCGGTGAGACCTCCCGACCATCAGCGCCCAGTACCGCGATTCCACGGATCGGTGTGTTGGTCGCTTTGTCGATGAGGATCATGCGCTCTCCGTCTGGGTGGGGATCCCAGCGCTCCCCCCATTCCTTGAAGGCGACGATGATGGGATAGAGATCCAACCCGGCTTCGGTCAAGTTGTATGCGAAGGATCGCCCGTCTTCTTCGTCTCTTTGGCGTTGGAAGATGCCGGCATCTTCCATGCGCTTCAGGCGGTCACTTAAGACGCTGGTTGATATCTTCAACTGCTGTTGGAAGGCATCGAAGGTCCGCATGCCGTGAAACGCATTCCGCAGGATTAACAGGCTCCACGGATCACCGAAGACGCTCAGCGCCTTTGCGATCCCGCAATCCATGTCACGATAGGATGCCATCAGGCAGCATCCGCCGGTTTATCCGCCAGCAAGCCCCGCAGGCGATCCCGGATCATCGCATCGGCTTCCGACATGATCTGGTCGATAAGGTCCTTAACGCTGGGGATGTCATGGATCAGGCCGGCGACCATGCCGCAGGACCAGGGGCCGGCATCCATATCGCCATCCAGCATGACCTTCGGATAGACGCCGGAGACCTCTGCCGCGACATCCTGCAAACTCGTATCCTGGCCCTTTTCCTGCTCGATCTTCAATACCCGCTCGACAGAGGCATTGGTCAGGACGCGCTCTGTATTCCTTATCGGCCGCATGATCAGTCGTGTATCCAGTTCTGTCGCCTTCAGGATCGCTTGCTTCACATTCTCATGCACGGGGGCTTCCTTCGTACAGATGAAGCGTGTGCCCATATTCATCCCTTCCGCCCCCATGGCGAGAGAGGCGATAAGCGAGCGCGCATCCGCCATGCCGCCGGAGGAAATGAACGGCACGGTCAACTCATCAGCCGCGCGGGGCAGCAGGATCATATTGGGGATGTCGTCTTCGCCCGGATGACCGCCGCATTCGAACCCATCGATGGAAAGCGCATCGACACCGGCCCCCTGCGCTTTCAACGCATGGCGGACCGTGGTGCATTTATGGATCACCTTGATCCCATGTTCCTTCAACACCGGCATCCATTGGGTGGGGTTGTTACCCGCTGTCTCAACAATCTTCACGCCGCCATCGGCGATTGCCTTGATGAAACCCGGATAGTCCGGCTTATCGACAATGGGCAGGAAGGTCAGGTTTACCGCAATCGGCTTATCGGTCAGGCCACGGCATTTCTCGATCTCCGCCGCCAGTTTCTCCGGCGTGCCCTGGGTCAAGCCGGTGATGGTTCCAAGCCCGCCCGCATTCGAGACGGCAGCCGCCAATTCCGCAAAGCCGACATAATGCATGCCGCCTTGTACAATCGGATGCTCAATCTCAAACAATTCGGTGATCTTCGTTTTCACAGATGCCTCCCATCAAAATAACTTTGAATTTAGAAGTTAAATATCGATGACTCTTAAGTTTGTAAAGATTGCGATAATCATGCTCTGATTTCGGGGCCACAGGAGTAACCGAGGGAGATTGGGCGCATGCCACATGCAGAGCTTAAGTATTCGGCTGACTTAGCGCTGGATGCGGAAATAATATTGCAGAAAGTGGAGACAGTGATCCTGCGACATGACGGTCATTCGGGAGAGTGCAAAGGTCGCGCTTACCCAGCGGATAGGTTCCACCACTCTCACTGCCTGCTGAATGTCTCGATGTTGACCAAGCCGCATCGTGATAAGACCTTCACAAAGGCACTATTGGCTGATTTGGAAGCGGAACTTGCTGCCCATCTACCCAAACGCTGTTTTGTATCTTTGGGCATCCAATATTCAGACGAGAATTATGTAACGACTGAACACGTGCCCGTCGCGTGATCTGATCTCGGTTAGTGCGATTGGCGACAAAACTCTTTCCAGATGAAAAGCAGTCTTGTCTTGATCAGAAATTGTCAGCAGAGGTCTGCTAGGGTGGGCCGTTCGGTATCATCCGATGCCCCAGTGGATCCAAACACCAAAAAAGCCGAAAGCGATCAGGATCGGCGCCATGGCGACGACCGCAGCCAGGGTGTAATATTCCTCTTTATGGAACAGCAGGCTCAATAAGAGACCGGCGATGGCACAGACGGGGTAGAGATAGGCGGCATTTGCCATGAAGCCCGGCATCTCATTGCCATAGCGATCCCATACGAGGAGGACGATGGTTCCCATGCCTGCCGTAAGCGGGCAAAGAAGCGCCACACAGACAAGAATGGCATTACGGCAGCGGAGTTTTTCTTCCTCTTTCAGATCGGTTTTACCGGCGTCCTTCGCTTCCTCTCTGAGATAGCGCCACATAGGAAACTTCTATACCGTCCGAAACCCGCGCCCGGGCTTCCGTGGGGCAAAGCGGCGTAGGGACTTCAGGCGTTTCGGCACAGCCGCACCAATCTTGGAGACGCGCGCCGTTAGTTTCGGCACCTTCATGACATCCGCGATGCGCCGATTGAGGAAGGCTTCCGTGACGGCGAAATTCTCACTATCGTCATTCAGCCAGACCATGAGGGTCGAGCTGTAGACACCGCTCAGCAGACCGCGCTTGGTATAGAAGTTCCAATCGGTCGCGGTATCACCAGCAGCGTACCACATCGCATCGACCGTCTTGTAGAGAAGGCGAAGCGACATTGGTGCATTCTGCGGCATGGCCAGGGAGGAGAGTGCCCGCCGGATGGCTTCACGGGCCGGGGCGTTCTGTCGAAGCCGGGTCATGACGGCTGTTGCGATCCGCTCCCTGATTTTTAACGACGGCATGTCCATCTTTTCCAGCGCCGCGAGCATGCGTCGATCGCCGAGGTTACTATGCCAGGCGATCATATCCCGCGCGCCTGAAGGAAACAGGGCCCGCGCCTCGCTGATGGGGACCCCGATATCGGAAGCACCGGCCTTCAGGGCAGTGGTCGACCAACCATCGAAAGGCACATGGGCAATGACCGCATCGATAAGCTGGTCACGCTTGTCAATTTCCGGAAAGCTGTTCTTTTCCGCCGTTGTTGTCGCCATGCCTTATCTCCTAACCCCCCCGGTTCCTTGCCTCTCGGGCTCTTGATGCTTCGGGGTGGTCTTACCTGGCCTCCCGCTCTTCCTCTTTCGTCAGGAGTTCCTGCGCCCGCTCTGGTATGCCATGGCGCAACTCTTCGCGAAACAGCAATAAGGATAAATCTTCCATACGCTGAGGGTAGAGGATACCGTCCAAATGGTCGCATTCATGCTGCAGGACACGGGCGTGGAAGCCTTCTGTCTCCAATTCCAGCAGCCCACCATCAAGTGTCGTCGCCCGCAATCCGATCCGTGTGTAGCGTGGGACGAGCCCTGTCAGCCCAGGGACGGATAGGCATCCTTCCCAGTCATAAGCGCGCTCTTCCGACAGCGGTTCAAGTGTCGGATTGATCAACACAGTCAGAGGGATGTCGTCGGCGTCTGGCCCCATGCGGGAGCCGGATACGAAATAGACAACCATCCGCAGGGGCACATGGACCTGCGGGGCGGCTAACCCGGTGCCGGATGCATCCTCCATCGTTTCCACCATGTCGGCTGCCAGATGACGGACGATAGGGGCTTCTGGGTCAGGGACCGGTTCGGCAACCTGCCGCAGGATTGGATGCCCCATATTTGCTATTTTCAAGATCGCCATGGTCGGGACTATGGCCGGTGAGGAAGACGGCGTCAAAGGCTTGAATCTGCGACTTTTGAATTGAAAGCACAGAGTTTCGAGAATACGCAAATTGGCCCTTTGCCATTATGCACAGATGGTGCTATAGGACCGCCTCCTTCAGGGGATCCGGAGCGGTTCTGGATCTTCTACGCACCACTAACCTTGAAAGCGAGGTGAGGTACCGTGCAGGTCGTCGTTCGTGATAACAATGTTGATCAGGCGCTTCGGGCCCTTAAAAAGAAGATGCAACGTGAAGGCATCTTCCGGGAAATGAAGCTCCGTCGTCATTTTGAAAAACCTTCTGAGAAGAAGGCACGCGAGCGGGCCGAGGCGGTTCGGCGGCATCGAAAGCTGCTCCGTAAACGTCTTGACCGCGAGGGTTATTGATAACCCAACCTGACGGTCCGGGTCCTTCGGGACCAGATCAGCGAG
>SPJK01082953.1_pt1 | contig 12064 bp, 8 predicted proteins | sample 3741771 | NCBI WGS metagenome assembly SPJK01 (sample SAMN10925997, study PRJNA522277) | cold seep metagenome | isolation source: Elba SIP-enriched marine methane seep metagenome, extraction at timepoint T2 | place: Italy: coast of Elba, Mediterranean Sea | reverse complement strand
TATTGACCTTGATGCGGGTGGAGATACTGTCACTCTCTTCGTCAATGGACAAGAAGTAGGCACGCTGTCAGGTCAAAACATTAATGACTGGGCAGGAGGTAATCTTGCTGGCCTTGGTGGTGGAGCAAATGTAGCAACGGGCGTCACTTCCGGTGCTGGTAACCCATTCCATGGCGAGGTTGCGATTGCCCGTTATTATGTCAACAAAGCTTTCGATCAGACAGAAGTTCAGCAGAACTACTTAGCACTTACCACACCCTTGGAGCAGATAGCCAGCAGCTTCTTGGTCCAAGGTGATCTTCGCTTGGAGCAAGGTGGCCTAGTGCAACTAAACATTGGTGACGAGGGAACGGCTGATAAGTTCACAGTGGATAGCACGCTGAACTTGGTTGATGCCGGTCTTGAAGTTATCTCGCTTGCTACAGCTTCCTTAGAGGCCGGCGATTCGTTTGATCTGTTCGACGCAAACAACGTCAATGGACAGTTCAATTCGGTCACGTTACCAACACTAGATACAGGACTTAGCTGGAATACTAGCGATTTACATGCGAATGGTACAATTGCTGTCGTGATTGAAGGCGACTTCAATGCCGACGGAATGGTCGATGCCGCCGACTTCACCATCTGGAGAGATAACTCAGGATTGTCGGTTGTACCTTTCTCATCGGGTGACTCGAACGGCGATGGCCTTGTTGATGCGGTTGACTACGCAGCCTGGTCAAGCAACTATGGTAATAGCAGTAGCCAATCATCTGCGGCAGCTGTTCCTGAACCAACCACTTTAGTTATGCTACTCTCCTTAGTGGGAATTGCTTCGTCACGTCGAGCTATTCAATGATTACACGCAGGCAGTTTCATAAACTTGCACTAACAACCGCGGCTGTCACTTTACCGACCACCGCTTTTGCAAAGAGATCTAACAGTCCTGGTAAGCGTGGGTGTTGTTTTGTTACTAAGGAAGGCAGCAATTGGCAGAGGAACGTTGACCTTTTGAAGCCAGATTGGATGTACTCCTGGGGCTTGAATCGCCCTGAGGAGCTCGCTTCCGAAATTGAATTTGTCCCCATGTTTTGGGGCGCTGGCAAGAAAGAAGGCAGATCTACGCATATTCAGAAACTACAGGAACGTATCGAGACTGGCACGGTAAAGAGTGTTCTCGGATTCAACGAACCTGATCAGAAATCTCAGTCCAACATTCCTGTTGAGAAGGCACTGGAGATTTGGCCTGAATTCATGGAACTTGATGTACCTCTTGTTGGTCCAGCCTGTGTACATCCCGATAACGAATGGATACTAAAGTTTATGGAAGAAGCGAACCGCCGCGATCTGAGAGTCGATGCGGTTGCGGTCCATTCTTACGCCGGCGCAAGCCCCCTACACTTTCTGAAGAGGTTAGAGAGCATTCATCGTCGATTTGGCAAGCCGTTATGGATCACCGAATTTGCTGTTGGCGATTGGAATGTAAAGGATGTCAAAAACAACCGTCACAAGCCAGATAAAATTGCACGCTATATGAAGGATGTATTGCCGGTGCTCGATGAGCTTTCTTATGTCGAAAAATATTCCTGGTTCAGCGCTAAGCCAAGCAACCCAGCTTTAGGAACCTCGGCTCTCATCGATGAAGAAGGCGAGCTAACGAAGCTTGGCAAAATTTACGCCAATTACAAAAGATGAGCGTAGTTCTTAAGAACTACGCTCATACTCTGTTAGGTTTAGCGGTTTTCTTATCTCTCTATGTTCTTGCTTTGATCGCTGAGATGCCAAGTAGCATCAATAGGATTAGTGCCGAACTCGGTTCGGGGATTTCCGATGATAAGGTAAGGCTCGAAGCAAAACTTCCGGATTGGTCAGTAATAATCCAACTATGGAATCGGAAGTCAACGATTTCGCCCGAAGCATCAAAGATTGGCTCGGTGAATCCGCCCGTGTCTCCCACCGTTGGCGTGAGACCATTTTCAGTAAGATACTGTAGATATTCTGAATAGCTGTAATTAATGAAAGTGCTTCCTGTAACCAATGCCTCTACCTGGGCAATAAAGTCACCGGCGGTAATGAGTTGTAGGTTGCCAATACCAGAAGCTGTCTCTCGAATGCGAAGAATTGCTTGAGTAGCGGCTTCTTCGGCTCCGCTAGAGACTTCAAGGATCGACTGTGCTTGCCCTGAAAGTTGATTATTTGCTGCGTTTAGAATGGCATGCGTTACTTCTTCAGAGAAGAGTTCCACCGTATTTCCAATCTGGTTGATGCTACTGGGAACATCATCACCAATCACATCGTTGCCTAAGCCATCTAATCCACTATCGCCGAACAGGCTTCCTTCTGTGAAAGCTTTCGCCCCGATTGATTGTATAATGTCACCTACGGTCTCATTTGAAATAGGGATTTGAAAGAAGTCTTCTGCTTCACCAAAAGAGCTTTCCAAAAGCGACCGAATATCTGCCTCTGATAGTGGAAGGTTAGCATCAGGATCAGTGCTATTCGGATCAATTCCATTGTCTTGTAAAATTTGATTCGCAGCTGATTGAATAGCGTTTGAGATCTGACTGGTGGTTTCCATAATCAGGTTGCTAGTTTCATTCGTTGCCTCAACGATATATTGACCGGTTGTACTGTCACCTGTGCTAGAGACCGTATTGACTTCAATAATACCGCCAAGTGGTACTTCCTCTTCTGGGACGAATGTGCTTGGATCTTGCGATTCGTCATATTCAATAACAATCCCTGCCATCGGATCGACAGGGTTTGTTCGTAAATTACTGTCAGATGGGACGGTTGCTGTTACGCCCGTGGTTTGTGAGCCAGTTGGTGTTGGATTTCCGAGAATAGAAACATCAAATTCACCATCGGCAGCAGAGGTGGCCACGTCGAGAGCTTCAAATATCCCATCGGTAATTCCTTCGAAGGGATCGCCACTCGAATCATCCGTGACAAAGTACTGAGGAGTATTCGCACCTACTGGATCAAAGGGTGAAAAAGTTAATGGCTCCCGTAATGGATCGTTAATCGCGGGGGTTCCACCAAGAACAAAATTGTCCATCGCGATTTGGGTCGTTCCACCAAACGTCGTAATGTTTGCAAGATCGATATCGAAAAACTGAATCGGCCCCGAGACAAAACCGCCATCTCCAGGGTCTTCCTCCGGGTCTCCTCCTGGGTCTCCACCAAACAGATCGTTTTCATATTCGATCAGACCTTGCAGAAACGATTGATCGATACGAAATCTTGCTTCGTAGGCTGTGCGAGGGCTGCCAAGGGTGTTAAATGTTCCAACGGTTTCCGCAAAAATGGCACCTTCTTCGGGACCCGATGAAGCCCCGCTGGCAAATACAAGAGTACCTCTCGCGGTGTTGAAATTATCATCCTGAATTTGGAATGGAAGGAAGGGTGCCGTGATAAAGTTACCTGTTTGCTCGTCAAAGAATGACCCGGTCGGGAGATCCGTGCTAACGGATGCCATGGCAAGGTCAAAGCCGAAGTCGAGACCATCGGTAAAACCAGGTATGAAATCAAAACCAAAATGAGCGAGCTCAAAGGTGCCCCCACCGCCTGAAGAGAATTGACCAAATTTGGGATCGGTCCAAAAAGCTTCGTTGTTGATCAGAGTGGCAGGTCGCGTTAGCAGATTGTTGGCATCAAAGTAGGCAGGATTGCCATTGAGATTGTTAAAGCTCACGCCGATAGTGCTGAAGAATGAGCCAGGGGAAGCACCGCCGCCAGGAGCTTGCCGAGCAGGATTGAGACTACGGGGATAATCCTCAAAATCTCCAACCGGTGGTAAGCCCGAGGTAAAATTTAAGGCAAAAGCAAAGAGGGTGGTGCTAGAAAATGCTACCAAGGTGCAAGCCATGAGAATGGCTACTAGTCTAAATGCGCGCATAAGGACTGACTCAAAATTTAGGCGAGTTTTAAGTAAATCCTGCAGCGATGGTGATTCTAATGAGTTGTAAATCGGTATGCAACTAAAGTTTTGACGTAGGGATGATTAAATTTTCTCTTGCCTGCGCACCTATTCCATGACCGCCAATCCGAGACGCTAGCAACATCGGCTGCACATGGCAAACCGTTGTTGTCACAACCCTTTGATGCGCAGTAAGATGTGACTCCAACTAGGCTTTCAATCCTCTCAGAAGGACGTCAAGGATGACGCATATAATTGATTCCCAGTCACCTCGGATTCTCATCTCGCGGATGAGTGCCATTGGGGATACGATTCTTACCACACCCGTGGCCTGTCGCGTTCGCGAGCGATTTCCGAAGGCGTATATCGCGTGGGTCGTTGAGGAAAAGTCGTCTCAGTTTGTCGTTGGCCACCCTGCCCTTGATGAAGTTATCGTGTTGAAGCGTGGTTGGTATGTCTCCGCAAAAGAGATTCTTGCCGCCCGTAGCCGATTGCAAAAGCTTGATATCGAGATTGCCATTGATTGCCAAAGCACAACGAAATCATCCCTAGCATGTTGGCTCTCAGGAGCTAAGAAACGAATTGGGCTGAAGGGTCGCTACGGGAGTGAATTGAGTCCCTGGCTCAACAATCAACTTATCGAACCACGCCAGCCACATATCGTTGACCGTTCACTTGAATTACTTGGGGCGATTGGCATTTACCATTTCGTTGGCGATAAACTTGATACGAATCTTGCTTGGCGGTTGCCGATCGATCATCAAGCTGACGAAGCGATGAATGCTTGGCTCGACTCAAATCAACTTGAGCAGTACGCCGTGGTAAATCCTGGGGCGACCTGGGAATCGAAACGCTGGGAGATGGATCGCTTTGGCGAAATTGTATCCCGCCTTGGCCAACAGCGCGGCCTTCGCACCGTTATTGTTTGGGGTGGTGACAAAGAAAAACAGATGGCCGAAGAGATTCGGGCAGCCGGAAGTGGATGGGGAATCTTAGCTCCGAATACTTCTCTGCATGAACTCGGATCGCTTTTGAGCGGAGCACGACTGGTTGTTTCGGGTGATACTGGTCCAATGCATCTGGCAGTAGCGGTAGGTGCGCCAACCGTCGGATTGCATGGAGCCACTCATCCGCTAGATTGCGGACCGTATGGATCTCCCCACACAGGTGTTCTTAAAGAATTTGTTGAAGGGAACCGTCGTCAGCGCCGCAATGCCGACAATTCAGCCATGCGCGAAATCAGCGTCGATGATGCCTGGCGAGCATGCGTTGGTGTCTTAGAGCGAACTGCTTGCGATCACCCCAATCCACCGGTTGCGATGGCCTCTTGATTAAGAAGGTTGCAATAACGCTTATTGCCACCACCAATTTTTGGTAGCTTTGGCAGATGCTTCTTCGCGAACTGGGTTAAGCTCATCCGTTTCAACAATGCTGTCTGCAACCAGCCAAGGATGAACTTGAACACCACCCGAGGCGGTCATAACCAACTTACGGCCTTTCTTCAAGAATGTGGCCTTGGTGGCAACTTCCTTAGGAGCTGCATAAGCTTCTAGCTCAAACTTATTCATAAGATGGGGTACTTCAAACTGAGCTACGCCCTAAAGTCCTTCTTTCGTCATTAGGGCTCCAGCGACCGCCAAGTCGAGAGCATTGCGTAGATGGCCGAACGATGAATCGTGGCCAACAAGTTCATCGAATTGTGCCGTGAACATTTCAGCCCAGCGTGCCGAGCTATTTGCCTTTCGGCTGCCACGAGTGATTTTGCCTTCCGTGTCGACAAAGTCTTCTTCAGCAAGGCACTTAACCCCTTGGCCGCGTATTTCCCAAGCGAAGCCTTTGGCATCGCGAGCAAGCGATTCGTAATTAGCGGCCAACCACCAACGTGGAAGGATGTTTTGATTCGCTTCCGAGGTGCCAACCATGTCGAGGTAGCTAGGCAAATTGGAAACGGGTGCTTCTTCAAAGCCCATCGCAAGTCGCTTCATACGGAAGTCAGCAGCAACCAACGTGCGTGCAAAATGGCTTGTTTCGGGAACACCATTGACGGTGATCGTTTGACGTCCGAGTGCTTGTTCCAAGCGACGTGAGGCAACAAGTGGACCATCAGCAGCGGTCAATCGAGATTGAACGCGTTGAGCTCTTGCAAGCCCTTCTTGTGTCGGATCGATAGAGCAACTAAGGCCAGGGCCATTCGAAGACTCAGCAACGCGAAGTGCCACGACCAAGTCTTCCAGCATGAGTACTGGACGGTTGGTAGTCATACCGACAGTGTTACCCAGAGAGTCTACTTTCCAACCTTCTGCAGGGCCGGCTAGGACAATATCACCTGGCTTGTCGTTGGTTGGCGGATAAACCAAAACGTGCTTAACGCGGAGTAGTCCAGCAAGATAACGGACCGAGTCAGGAAGTGGCTCGCCAGATTCCTCTGCCTTTGCGAGTTGTTCTTCCAAACCGCGAAGAGATACGTAACGAAGTTCGGTGTAAGGTTCTAAATCACCAGGCACTGGCTCCAGACCTGCTTGCCAAACTGCTTGCAGAGATTCACTGCTCTCTAGAGCAGGCGAGCTGACGACGCCTTGGGCATCGATATACACACCACCAACAGCAGGTGCTCGAACCAAACCACCAGCTATGGCTTCAAGTGTGAAGCCGATCGCAAGTGATGCGACCGCCAAGAAAACTAAAGAACGTTTAGCGGACTGAAGCCGAGCAAGCATCTTCTAACCTCTCCGAAGGAAAGTCACTAATCTCACAGGACATTTTTACATCCTAATAAGATCTAGCTGACATTATCGATATCGATCTGATTGTAAGTTCCTACCTTCGTCGAGCCCAGACAAGCATCTGCCATTTGGCAAAATGTGTTGATTGGGCAGACTTATCGGTAAGCCTTGAGGATAGTTGGTAAGTCGAGTCGTAGCAAACGGTTTAAGCAAGAATCAAGCTGCAAAAGACACGGATATACGAAATTCATGTCCTGTTTGGTTTTTACCACTACAACCCTACCCATCAGCATGATTCGGCTGTTCCAAGCTCTAACCATAGATTTATCACAAACTGAATGCCTAAACCTAGAATATTTAAGGGCTTACCTTGCTTTTAGGGCTCGAATCGAATTAATCTAGGTAGAGGCCGAGTGTTCAAAAAAGCTACACTTGGAATAGTAGGGTCGTATTTGTAGCGAGATGCAACACCCGTGCCTGCTTAACGTGAATGTTCCTAGTAGCCACCTAAGGTCCTTTTTCAATCTGTATTGATGGCTGAATCACCACAATCTGCCGCCTACCTTGTGATCCGTGAGGGGGGAAAGTGGACTGACGTGTTTCGGCTCATGCCAGGTGAGACAGTAACGATTGGTCGCGCTCCTACCAATCGAATTGTTGTCAAGGACGAACGATGCAGTCGGAATCATGCAGAAGTTTTTGCTTCTCAAGGTGGATGGGTACTTCGTGATCTTGAAAGTCGCAATGGTACCAGTGCGAACAGTGAACGAGTCATTGGAGATCACCAACTCAATCCTGGCGACATAATTCGTGTCGGAAGTGCCTGCTTGGCATTTGTCGATGATCTTTCGAAGGCCTTCCCTGATTCGAAAAGCGTGCTTCGCGGTTCACGTGAGATTACCGGCTCAACGGATCTTGGTCCGAATGGCATGGGTATCGAAATCCCCGCCGACAGTGATGTCGATCTTTCTGACAATGAAAGTGTCTTCGACATCGATCCGGCTGAGCCAACTCACATTACCCACCGTCGTCAGCAAAGCAGGTACTTGGAGCCAGGCTACGATGCAACTGACTTGACCGGTGATGGACAGCCGCTTCCCTCCGATTCCACTCCTAAAGTTGGCCGTGCTGCTGCAACGCTTTGTCGATTAGCTTTTGAATTAGCAAAAGCTACCGACGTTAATTCTCTTGCGAGTATTGCACTGGATGGATTGTTTGATGGAACCCAAGCTGACTCTGGTTCGATCATGATTTTTGGGGAGGCCGAGGAAGGAAAAGAACCAACACTTCGCCAGCTTGCAGAACGGAGTGATTCTTCTCACCGTTATCAAAGAGTTTCAAAATTCTTAAGTTCGACCGTTTTGCGGGAAGGCCAGGGAGTTCTTGCTCGGAACATTATGGACGATAGCCAACTCGGAGCTCGTGACTCGAGTGGAGATATTTTGGCTAGCAGCGTTCTTTGCGCCCCTATTCGAAGCAAGACAGAACCACTTGGACTGGTTCATCTATACTCAACAAGTTCAGCCAAGCCGCTTGATCCAGAAGATTTGGAATTCACGCTTGCGGTTGCTGATACGCTTGCCGTTGCCCTTAGCAACTTGGAGCATCGTGAAGAGTTAGCAGAGAACCTCGATAAGGCCCGTGACGAAAATACACAGCTTCGTGAACGTCTTGGTGTGCAGAGTGAAATTGTTGGAGCCAGTGAGGCGATTGCACGCGTCACGCAAGAGATTGCCCGAGCAGCACCGAGCCGAGCGACAGTTCTCATACGGGGTGAAAGCGGCGTTGGTAAAGAACTTGTTGCCAGAGCGGTGCACTTTAGTAGCCCCAGGAGTGAAGGCCCTTTCGTTTGTCTGAACTGTGCTGCTCTGAGCGAGTCACTTCTCGAAAGTGAACTTTTCGGTCACGAGAAGGGAGCTTTTACCGGAGCCACCGATCGAAAGATGGGTAAGTTTGAAGCTGCTCATGACGGGACACTCATGCTTGATGAAATCGGCGAAATGAGTCCAGCCATTCAAGCCAAGTTCTTACGAGTTCTCGAAGGTCATCCCTTCGAACGTGTCGGTGGTAACAAAGCCATCAAGGTTGATGTTCGCGTCATTGCGGCCACGAACCGTGATCTTGAACAGCAAGTTGCGGAGGGGGCGTTCCGTCGTGACTTATACTTCCGGCTTCATGTTTTAGAGATCGTTGTCCCGCCATTGCGGAAACGTCCTGACGATGTTCCGGTCTTGGCAGATCATTTTCTCGAAAGGTACAACGCGGAAACTGGCCGACGTATTCGTGGGTTCACAAATCGTGCCATGGAAGCGCTTCTAACTTACCGCTGGCCAGGCAACGTGCGTGAGATGAAAAACGTGGTAGAGCGCGCGGTCGTGCTTTGCAGCGGCGACGTTATCGATGTGGATGACTTAGTCTTATCGACGCTGAAAACCAGTGGCGATACCGAAGCTGATCTTCCTGCTGGTGCCGTCGGTGCCTACGAGCCCGTTCCGTTATCAGAAATTGAACGTCGGCACATTTTAGCCACGTTAAAATCAACCGGCTGGAACAAAAGTCGTTCGGCAAACATCCTTGGAATTGAGCGTTCAACGCTTGACCGTAAGATCCGGCGATATGAGCTTACTCAGCAAAAAGAAGCAACTTCGGCAGAGTAGCCTACATTACCTTGAGCACGAAAATATCTCATGCTTCGGTATCTTGACGATCACCTCTTGGTCCCCGCCTTCTTTCGCCATTCTCACCATCCCGATTGCCACCTCGAGGGTTTTGGCCACGAAGTTGTGAGAAATCAAGTTCGATGGGTTCACCTCCCATTTTTATCAGAGCTTTACGCTGCTTTGAGTTGAACATGCGAAAGATCTGTTTATTTGTATCCTCTCGGAACTCTTCCATTTCTTCTCTAGGAGCACCACGCATGGATCGCATCTCTTGCATCACCTCTTGATATCTACTGTTGATCTTTTCGCGCTGGCGATCATTGACACCAATCTCGTCCGCAATGTCCCCTTCTAGATAGGCTATGGCGCCTACCGTTTGCAGCGTCGCTTGGATCTGTATTTGTTCGAGGCGTTCTAATTGCGAAGACGAAAGCGAATTGTTTACCCCTTCTTGCTCTTTCGTACGCATCTCTTCCATCATGGATCGAAGCTTGAATCTTGGGTCCTCTTCATCGGGCTCAAAATTTTCATCACGAAATGGTGGTTGTTGGCCTTGGCCTCTTTGAAACTGTCCATTCTCTCTGGCTTGGCGACGCTGCTCTCTGAGCGTGTCCCTTAGTTCGCTTACTTCACCTTCTATGCTTTCGCGCAGATTTTTGCTACTCGACGTTAATTGATTTATCTGTTCTTCAGAAATTCCAAGGTCATATTGAACCTCTTTCATTTGCAATAGCATGCTTTGGCTCATGGGCCTGGCACTTCCAGGACGCCCGAAACCACCGCCGGGTCCACCAAACCCGGGACCGCCTCTTCCTGGCCCTCCCGGTGGCTGAGCATTAAGGAAGGACATCGGGATTGCAATTGTTGCTGTAACCGTGGCTACAAACAGACGGTTGCTAAGTCGATTTAGCGAAAACATTTTTCTTCCTTGGCAATTGGATTTATGAATTAATTACGTTAGATCTAGTGTATCAATGCAGAAAAATCAGGTCTCGGTGCCCGACACACCAAGACCTGATTCAACGAGAGTGGTTGATCCTCAAACGGAATTAAGCATCGGGTGCTGGACGCTCACCCCTTGGACCACGACGCTGACCACGCCGTTCACCACCTCCACCTTCACCTTTTCTGCCAGGGCCACGATCTTCGAAACCGCCGGGCCCACGACGCCCTCGGTTTGGAAGGTCTAGCTCGATTGGTTCACCTTGCAGCTGGGCAAGTTTTTCTTGTTGTTCGGTCGAAAGAACAGCAAATACTTGTTCGTGAGCTTCCGCACGGAGCGATTCCATGTTCTCACGGGCTTTATCGCGAAGTCCTTGCATAGCAGCGCGACCAGCATCACGCATTTCTTCACGTTGCTCATCGGTAATATCAAGTTCTTCAGCGAGTGGGCCATGAGCAATCGCTCTTGGTCCTGCCATTTTGATCATTGCTTGAACATGAATTTCTTTTAGGCGCTCAAGTTGCGAAGTGGAAAGGATTTCTTGCAAACCAGCTTCGACCTTACTTTGCATGCCTCGCATCTTATCACGCATCTCTTCGCTTGGGCCTTCACCACGTTCACCCTTTGGACCGCGTTCGCCTTTTGGTCCTCGTTCTCCTTGTGGGCCCCGACGCATTCTTTCACGCATCTGGTCTCCAAATTGATCCCGCATTTCTTTCCGTAGTTCTTCACCTTTGTCCATGATGGCGAGAGCTTGTTCACCGGTAATGTCGAGTTCCTCTCGAACCGACTCAAGTCTTAGTAACATCCCCATACCCAACGCACCGGCATGGTGTGGGGGACCATCATGTCCACCGGGTCCACCTGGGCCGCGAGGAGGACCGGGTGGTTGGGCAACCGCAACCCCGCAAGCAATAAGAGCACCAACCGATAACGTAGCTGCGATCCATCCTGGTCGCTTTAAGTTTGAGATTTTCATTTTTCCATTCCTTAGACAGTTTTTTGTTATTTCCGCCAATTTCGGCGATTTGTTGACTTTCTAAGAGAATCAACTCCGCAACCGACCCCTAGGTATCGCAAGAATTGAGAATATCCGACTTTTTCTTAGCTAAACGAACTTGTCATCTACCCGATTTAGGCCTTAATCTGACGCATTATTAATGACACTAAGGAATAAGAAAGAACTCTTGAAGCTTGAAGAACAGACAGAGCTGGCAGTCGGTCAATGCCACGGTGGTTTCGATAATGGAAAATCATCCTTTGGCTGCACGACAGGTGCGGTAACTTGCGAACTAAGTCCAACTTATTCGGCAACGCCAAAGTTTTCAGTAATTGCTCGTCCTTTCCCGATCACATTGTCTTATGAGCTTATAGTTAGTTAACTATATTCAATAATCAAATAGAAGCCGTTTATGATTGACCCCGACAGCAACATCGTTACCAAAGAAGCTATCGCAAAAGATTGGCTGCCTCGCTACACCGGTACGCCGGTCGAAGAGATTGGTGACTATGTTCTTCTTACTAACTTTTATGCTTACGTTGACCAGTTTGCCGAACGCTTTGGTTGCGAAATAACGGGTCAAGATCGTCCGATGCAGGCCGCAACCAATAAGGATGGCCTTTCGATCATCAACTTCGGAATCGGTTCTACTAATGCCGCTACCATCATGGATTTATTGACGGCGAGCAAACCGAAGGCGGTCCTTTTCCTTGGGAAGTGTGGCGGTCTTAAGCATTCAACCGAGATTGGCCATTTTATCCTGCCGATTGGTGCGATCCGTGTGAGGGAACTTCGGATGACTATTTGCCGCAAGCGGTCCCAGCGCTCCCCTCCTTTAAG
>SPJK01048490.1_pt1 | contig 12079 bp, 14 predicted proteins | sample 3741771 | NCBI WGS metagenome assembly SPJK01 (sample SAMN10925997, study PRJNA522277) | cold seep metagenome | isolation source: Elba SIP-enriched marine methane seep metagenome, extraction at timepoint T2 | place: Italy: coast of Elba, Mediterranean Sea | reverse complement strand
GTGTGCTTCACCGATGATGCGGAAGGCCTGATGCCGGGAGTCGAACACCAGCCATTGCCTCCGATTGACATTCCTGAACCGTTGCAATGGACCCCATGGCGCAAGCTTTCGCTCTGGCAGCCTGGTCTCGGCGGTCTGGAGCGCGACGTCTTGTTTCTGGATATCGATCTGGTGGTCACCGGAAACATGGACCCGTTCTGGGACTATCACCCGGGTGAGATGTGCGTCGCGGAAAACTGGACGCAAAAGGGCAGAGGAATTGGCAACACTTCAGTGTATCGCTGGAATATGGGGAAACACACTGATATTTATGAGAAATATCAGCGCGACAATGCGGCGATCCACGCACAGCATCGCGTCGAACAGCATTATGTCTCGGCCATGGTCGACAACATGATCTACTGGCCGCCCGAATGGTGCGTGAGCTTCAAACACTCACTATTGCCGAAATTCCCGATGAACTGGTTTCAGGTCCCCCCTTTGCCGGCAGAGACTAAAATCGTCGCGTTCACCGGTCGTCCGGATCAGGATCAGGCCCGCGACGGCAAATGGCCAGCGCCCTGGTACAAGAAATTCTACAAGCACGTAAAGCCGACGCCGTGGATCGCGGAACATTGGCAATAGAGTCAAAGGACGCGGGCCCGGGGCGAATCAGGTCTATTCGAGAGCTATCGCGTAACGCTTTTGTGACTTCGTTTCCTGTCCCGACGCAATAAAAGGTGATCATGGCCGATACCCAGACTCTGACGCAGAAGTTCTCAGATCCCCAGATCACCGCTGCGGGTGAACCGCGCGCATACGTGGACTATGGCGCGACGAAAACCCTGTGGTTCAATACCGGGACGCTTTGCAACATTGAATGCGTAAATTGCTATATTGAGAGCTCCCCCAGTAATGACCAGTTGGTCTACCTGACGATGGCGGACGTTTTGCCATTTCTTGATGAACTGGACGAAGCTGGAGAAACCGCAATAGAGATCGGCTTCACCGGCGGTGAACCGTTTATGGCGCCACAAATGCTCGCTATCATGCAGGTTGTTCTCGAGCGCGGTCATGCGGTCCTGATGCTGACCAATGCGATGCAGCCCATGATGCGCCCTCGCGTGCGCGAAGGTTTGCGGGCTTTACGCGATGAATTCGGCGCGCGTCTGACCATGCGCGTCAGTCTCGATCATTATGATGCGTCGCATCATGACGAAGAGCGCGGTGCTGGCTCGTTTGATCTCGCGATCAAGGGTTTGCGCTGGTTATCTGAGAACCGTTTCAAACTCGCCCTTGCCGGCCGAACCGTGTGGGGCGAGGAAGAACCGATCTCGCGGCGGGGTTACGCCGATCTGATCGCCGCAGAAAACCTTGCGGTCGATCCTGAAAATTCGAGCGAACTCGTGCTGTTTCCCGAAATGCGCGCCGATGGCGATCCGCCTGAAATCACGACGACATGCTGGGATATCCTGAGCAAAGATCCAAACGAGCTGATGTGCGCATCCCAGCGCATGGTCGTAAAACGAAAAGGCGCGAAGCGCGCGAGTGTCGTGGCTTGTACATTGCTGCCTTACGACGAAGAGTTTGAGCTTGGACAGACCCTCAAAGAGGCGCGCCAGAGTGTGTCGCTTAATCATTCCTATTGCGCGAGTTTCTGCGTCCTTGGCGGCGGAAGCTGCTCGGCCTAAGTTTTTGCCGTTTTCAATCCGGAGTATCGCGGCTGATCGATCTCGACCTGCGCGATCGTGGTCGTTTTCAGGTGCTCGAACAGGCCTGGCGTGAGCGACGTTAACTGACCAGATTGTATTCGTTCGCTGAGAGTGCGGTTGAGGGTTTCGAGATCCGACTCTTCGGTGCTGAGGAGGACTTGTAGACGGGTGATCTCTTCATCCTCGCTTCTATCTCTGCTCTCAAGATCGCGCAGCACTGTCGAAAGCGCATTGCTGGCGACACGGGCGTGAAACGCGGCGTGGCCTTTCAATTGCGGCCCGGCTGTTTCATCGATGAAATTCTTCACTGCCTGGACCAGTTCCGCCACGCTCGGTTGGTTATGCATGGGAAGCCTCCAGCAAGTTGATCAGGTCGATCTCGGTTTCAGATACGCGGCGACCGATTGCGGCACGCTCAACACTTGGATCCGAGCCTGAGCGAAAGGCTTCGTACATGATCATGCACATAATCCCCCACTTGAGAGAGCCCAGCGTCTCCCACCAATCGATCTCGTTCGACGTGATGTTCGTACCTGACCTTTCATTGTAAGCGGCCAGCAGATCGTCCAGCTGACCAAATCCACCGACGCGGTTCTGCGTCTGTCCGAACCGCCAGGAATTGACACAGAGCCAGGCAATATCTTCACGCGGGTCGCCAATATGTGCGAGTTCCCAATCAAGCACCGCCGCCAGACCCGTCTCGCCGATCATCAAATTTCCCAGACGAAAATCGCCGTGTACGAGCACCGACGAACTTGCCTTTGGCGCTTTTTCCTTGAGCCATTGCAGAGCGAGTTCAAAAACCGGGCGGGGGGCGTCAAATCCGCGATAGATCTCTTCGTATTGAGCGATCTGCGCGAGACCATCGCTGGTCTGAAGTTCCGGTGGCATGTCTGCCAGATTGATGGAATGAATATCCGCGAGGGCGGCTCCGCATTGCCGCGCGAGCACCGACCGTGCAGTCGCAAACTCATCATTTCTCAGGATCGGTCGAGCGATCGTCTCGCCTTCGATCAAGCTCATCAGGAAACCATCTCCGATCTGGTCGTCGTCCCCGAGTACGTGGAGCACTTCAGGCACCGGAACCCCGGCTAGACCTGCTGCGTCTATCAGCTTGGCTTCTGCGGGCAGGCCGATTGCCGCAGACGAACGCGCCATGCTGGTGCCGCCGGGTGCGCGCCTGAGAATTGCTGATTGATTACTGCCGTGCAGCGCCCAGGTTTCCTGGCTTGCGCCGCCGGATAACCGTCGAAACGAGTCGAGGGAGCAGTTTTCTCCAAAAACTCTTGTGAAAAGAGTGCGAAGGCTGTTTTCAAAGTCGGATTTGCTTCCCATCTTTGCCACAATTAACGTCAAACTAGGTTACGCCAAGCTATAACCCACCGGAAAGCCTGGCTGAGGAGTCGATAATGCCCAAGGGAAAGACCCCTGACGAGATGATCCCGGATGTCGGGAAGCCTAAACCGCTCGGCTTATTCGCATGGTTGCGCGGTCGATTTTTTGCGGGAATGGTGATTGCGGCACCATTGGCCGCGACCTATTTCATCCTGCAATTCCTGATTACGTTCATCGACAATCGAGTGAAGCCGCTGCTTCCGCCGCTGTTAAAGCCTGAAACCTACACCAATTACGCAATCCCAGGGTTTGGCGTCCTCGTCCTGATCATCGCCCTGACCGTTCTGGGCGCGGTGACGGCCAACCTGATCGGGCGTTCGCTCCTGTCGCTGACGGATCGCGTTTTGAGCCGCATTCCAATTGTTCGCAATGTCTACGCCGCTCTCAAACAGCTGACCGAGGTGTTGACCAACAACCAGCAGGCAAGCTTCGATCGCTGCGTGATGGTCGAGTACCCAAAAGCAGGATCATGGTGCATCGGCTTTGTCTCATCGCACGCGAAAGGTGAAATCGGCGCGAAGCTGGGGACGCAGAAGATCGGCGTCTTCGTTCCGACGACACCCAATCCGACGTCCGGGTTTCTGATCTATGTCGATGAAACTGAAACGATCCCGCTGCAAATGACGGTGGAAGAGGGGGCCAAGATGATCCTCACCGCTGGTCTGGTCGTTCCGGATTTTGAGCCGCCCGAGGTTGCGGACCCGCCATCAATCGCTGAACCTGAGGTCCGGACTGAGAAGCTGACTGAGCAGGCCTAGGCCCTCGGCACGGGCCGGATCAATCTTGTCCGCTGTTTCCGTCGCAAGCTGTGCATCCTTGGCAGCGATCTCGATCAACGCGGCGTGTTCGGTGAAATCGATCAGCCGATAATCAATCATCCCCGATTGCGCTTTGCCAAGCAGATCACCTGCACCTCGGAGTTTAAAATCCGCTTCGGCAATTTCAAATCCGTCTTCTGTCTGTCGCAATGTGTCGAGGCGTTCGCGAGCCATTTCGGTGAGCGGCGCTCGGTAGAGAAGAATACAGTAGCTCGCTTCGCTGCCGCGACCGACACGGCCTCGCAACTGATGAAGCTGAGCCAGGCCAAACCCTTCCGCGCGCTCGATCACCATGATCGTGGCCTCTGGAACATCGACACCGACCTCGATTACCGTAGTCGCGACCAAAATGCGGGTTTTACCGGTCCGAAATGCCTCCAGCGCCGAATCCTTGTCTGCGCCTTTCATGCGGCCATGGACCAGGCCGACATTCGCGCCGAGCGCATCTCTAAGCATGGCTGCGCGCGCGACGGCAGAGCTGCCATCTTCTTCGTCGGCATCAACGCGCGGACAAACCCAAAAGATCCGTTCGCCACGCTGCAAGGCGCGTCCGACAGCGCTTATCACGTCTTCGATCCGCGTATCCGCGATTGCGCGGGTTTCGACCGGTTGTCGTCCGGCCGGCTTTTCATCCAGAACCGAAACGTCGAGGTCGCCATGAATGGTCTGTGCCAGGGTTCTCGGGATCGGAGTTGCTGACATGACCAACATATGCGGGAACTTGCCCTTGCTCATCAGCTTCATACGATCTGCAACCCCGAAGCGGTGCTGTTCGTCGACGATCACCATAGCAAGGTTTTTGAAACTGACCCCTTCCTGAAAGAGGGCATGTGTCCCCGCAACCACCTGAATTGTGCCGTCTGCCAGCCCCATCAACGTCGCCTCGCGGGTTTTTCCTTTGTCCCGGCCGGTGAGAACCGCAACAGTGTAGCCAAGCGGTGACAAGAGCTGATCCAAAGTATCGAATTGCTGACGCGCGAGCACCTCGGTTGGCGCCATAAAAGCGGTCTGGAATCCGCCCTCAGCGGCCTGAACGGCTGAAAATGTGCCGACGAGCGTCTTCCCCGATCCGACGTCACCTTGCAGCATGCGTCGCATCGGAAAGGGCTCTCCGAGATCTTCCATGATTTCTTTGGTTGAGCGGATCTGCGCGCCAGTGGGCTTATAGGGGAGCGTCGCCACCAGTCTGTTGAGGGCGTCGCTCTGGGCCGGAACCACATTCGCTTCGCTGGATCTCCGCGCTGCGCGCGCCCGGGCAAAGGTCAGTTCTCGCGCCAACGCTTCATCATAAGCCAATCGGGTCCGCGCGGTCTCGATGACGGTCTCATCCCAGGCCTCGGGGGCGTGTACGGTTTTCATGGCGTCCTTGAAGCTCGGCCATGATTCTTGCTTGATGAGGTTCGGATCGATCCACTCAGGAAGATCGTCTGAAATCAACTCAACTGCAGCTTTGGTCGATGTGTGTACGCGCTTATTCGTAAGCCCCGCCGTCAGAGGATAGATCGGTTCGACCGGCGGCGGCAGCTCGCCGCGCGCCGGATCCATGACAAAGTCGGGATGGCTCATCTGGCGTTCGCCTTGCCACTCGGTGACTTTGCCAGAGACGATCCGCTCTTTGCCGACCGGGTATTGCGCCTGCAACCAGCGCGAGTCGGCACGAAAATAAGTGATCGTCAGAAACCCGGAACCGTCGAAGAGTTGGATCCGGGTAGGGGCTCGATCATTGTAAGGTGCTTTTACGGCGTGAACTTCCCCGCGAACCGTTGCAATTTCTTCGGCGATCAAATCGTCGAAACTGTCTCTGGGTCGACGATCGAGCCAGCGTTCGGGCATGTGCAGCAAGAGATCCCAAACCGTTTCGCCGCCGACCAGACGCTCGAGCAACGGCTTGAGCTTTGGCCCAATGCCCGGCAAGGCATCCAGGGGTTGGAACAGAGGAAACAGGCGTTCGTCGCGCATGCCGTCTTATGGGCCAAACTGCTCACATGTTACAAGCCGTGATCGCTTGCGCGACACCATAGCCCTGTGCAGAGCAAGCAGAGCGACCTAGATTGTCATCATCAGGAGTAAGATTATGAGCCAATCCCCCCTCGACGCGCGACGCCGTAAAGTCAAATTCCGCGCCTGGCGTCGCGGATTTCGAGAAATGGACCTTCTCATGGGCTCATTTGCCGACGCGCATCTTGAGGGCATGAGCGATGACGATGTGGCGGAATTCGAACGCTTGCTCTCAACCCCGGACTGGGAAGTCTATGCGTGGTTGGTTGGGCAAAAACAGGTGCCGTCCAATTTCCAGAGCTCGCTCCTTACTGAGATGATGGAATACCGGTATCAGGCGCACGCCGGCTGACGCAGCGACAAGTACTGACCGGGTTGGACCTGCGCCGTCCGCGGCTTATGCTGGCTGCGGAGGAAGTATCATGAGTTTTCAAATTCGCTCGACAGGATCGATCTGCGGCGCCGTCGCAACGGGCATCGACCTCAGCAAGGATCTCTCGGCCGATCTGGTCGCCGAAATTCGTTCACATTGGGTCGAGAATAAACTGCTCGTGTTCCCGGATCAGCATCTCAGCGATCACGACCTGGAACGGGTGACCCGGTGTTTTGGTGAGTTCGGTGAAGATCCGTTCTTCGGGCATATTGACGGTCACGAAAACATCGCAGCAATCCAGCGCAACGCCGATGAAAGAACACCGATATTCGCTGAAACATTCCATAGTGACTGGAGTTTCCTCGACGTGCCACCCGCTGGAACTGTGCTGTATGGGATCACTATTCCTCCGCATGGCGGCAACACGCTATTTGCTGATCAGGTTGCCGCCTATGAGCGCTTGCCCGATGCGCTGCGTGACAAAGCTGACGGGCTGACGGCCATTCATTCCGCAGAGCTCGGATATGCACCAACGGGTGCATACGGGGATGATGATCAGGACTCCGGACGCAGTATGAAAATTATTCCAAGCGAACGCGCCCTGGAAAAGCGCGAGCATCCGTTCGTGCGGACCCATCGTGAAACAGGAAAAAAGGCGCTGTATAGCTCGCCGTCATATATTCAGGGCTTCGCTGGCTATGACAAAGCCGAGAGCATGGCGCTGATGATGGAATTCTATCAGTACCAGACCGCAGACGATCTGATCTATTCGCACCCATGGGAAAAGAACATGCTGGTGATGTGGGACAATCGCTCGCTCTTGCACGCAGCGACCGGCGGATATGACGGATATGATCGCTTGCTCCACCGCCTGACCATCGCCGATACGGAATTCTGATCGACGACAACCGAGCCAACAAAAAAGCCGCCCCGGTTAGAGCGGCTTTTTCAATTCATCGGACTGAATTCGACTATTCGTCGCCTTCAGGCGCTGTGTCGAGTTCTGATGCGGCTTCGGCCATTTCAGAGGCCTGTTCGCTGTCTGCAGCCAAATGTTCAGCCTGCAGCGTTTCGATGATGTTTTCACCGGCGGCTTGACGCTCGGCTTCATCTTCGGAACGCGCAACGTTAAGCGTGATCTCAACCCGCACTTCAGCGTGAAGGCGAATGCCGACCTCGTGGAGGCCTAGGGTCTTGATCGGAGCGTTGAGACGGACGTGCTCACGCTTGATCTTGTGACCTGCTTCACCAGCAATTTCGACGATGTCGCGTGCATTGACCGAGCCATAAAGCTGACCGGTGGCACCAGACTGGCGGATCAGGACGAATGTTTGACCGTCCAGGTCATTACCGGCCGTAGATGCGGCGTCGCGCGCTTCGGCGTTACGCTTTTCGATGGCTTCGCGCTCCGCTTCAAACCGCGCGCGGTTCTGGGCATTGGCGACCAGCGCCTTGCCGTTCGGGAGCAGGAAGTTGCGAGCAAAGCCGTTTTTAACGCTGACTTCGTCACCGAGACCACCAAGGTTTTCCACGCGTTCGAGGAGAATGATTTGCATCGGACTGTCTCCCTATTTCACAGTGAATGGCAGAAGCGCGAGCATGCGGGCACGTTTGATGGCCTTGGCAAGCTTACGCTGGTTCTTGAAGTTCACAGCCGTGATCCGGGACGGGACAATCTTGCCCTTCTCGGAGATGTAGCGCTGCAGAAGCTTCACGTCTTTATAGTCGATTTTCGGCGCTTTATCGCCGGAAAACGGATCAACCTTGCGGCGGCGGCCGAATGAACGGCGGGCCGGAATGTTGGTGATGTTGATGCCAGAGGTGTTTCTGGAAGCCATGATCTTAGTTCCTTCCTCTAGTCGTCGCGACGATTTTTGCGGCTCATCATGGGAGATGGGTTCTCGTCGAACTCATCAACCTTGATGGTCATGTAGCGCATGATGTCATCTGACAGGCGGTGCTGGCGTTCCAGTTCGTGGATCGCGTCGGCAGGACCGTCAATGTTGAACAGGGAATAGTGTCCCTTGCGCTGCTTGTTGATTTGATACGAAAGATTACGCAGGCCCCAATATTCGGACTTGCTGACTTTCGCGCCTTGTTTGTCGAGGAAGCTTGAGAGCTCTTCGATCAACGTCTCGACCTGTGCAGGTGAGATGTCCGGCCTCGCGATGAGGACGTGCTCATATAATGCCATATTGTCTTTCCCAAAGTTCTGGTTCGCGGCGCAAATGGGCGGGAAGCCCCTTTCACGATGGCCCCTCTTATCCGGCTCATTCCGGGGGTGAGGACCGCAAACCTTGTGAAGCGGGTCGTAAAGCGCAGCCAGACCAAGAAATCAAGTCAATTATTGCACGTTGCGACGGTGCTAACTCGCCGATTTCCCGAACATCAGCTCGATGATCTCAGAGGCGGGTGTCACACCATTGAGAAACCCAAATGTCCCCGCGCCGAGTAATTCGCGCCCAGCCTTGATCAGAGCATCAACGGCGACATTTGCCAGCGCACCGCCGACACTGATGCGGCGCACCCCCATTTCGGCGAGTTCGGCGACCGGAATGAGGCCTTCTTTCGGGCCGAGCAGCACGTTCACGGGGCGATCGACCGAGGACAGGACACTGGCAATATGCGCTTTGGTTTTCAGGCCTGGCGCATACAGCACATCTGCGCCTGCCTCTTGGTAGGCCTGCAGCCGGGCGATGGTATCAGCGAGATCGCCATTTCCGGTAAAGTGGTTCTCAGCGCGTGCGGTCAGGATGAAATTGTGTGGCAGGGCTCGGCCGGCTTCAACCGCTGCAGCCACTCGGTCTTTGGCGTGAGCAATCTCATACTGCTCGCCCGGAATGCCATTGAAATCTTCAATTGAGCCGCCGACGAGACCCACCTCGGCGCCAAGTTTGATGGTCTCAGCGCAGTCTTCGGGACGATGCCCGAACCCGTTCTCAAGATCTGCAGATACCGGCAGGTCCGTCGCGTTGCACAGGTCGCGGACATGATCGATGACTTGCTTGCGCGTCAATTCATAGTCATTAACCCCCGTGGACCGGGCATATCCGGAACTGGTCGTCGCCAGCGCTTCAAAGCCCAGGCCAGCCATGATTTTGGCAGAGCCCGGATCCCACGGATTGGGTATGATAAAACACCCGGCCTCGTGCAAGGTGCGAAACGTTTCGCCCTTGGTGGATTGATCGGTCATCTTGCTGCTCCTCGCTCAGAGGTGAATTTAGGGCTGGTCAAGCCTCATCGCCACCCGATACTTGCTTATGTCAGCAGACCGTCTTAAGCGGGCGCGAATTGGAACTAAGGAGCGGATATGAGCGATTTTGCGTTTATCTTTCCAGGGCAGGGCAGTCAGTTCATCGGCATGGGCAAAGACCTGGCCGACGCATTCCCCGCCGCAAAAGCTGTTTTCGAAGAAGTCGACGAGGCGCTCGATCAGGATCTTTCAAGATTGGTGTGGTCTGGTTCAGAAGATGATCTGAAACTGACCGCAAACACTCAGCCAGCTTTGATGGCGGTCAGCGTCGCCGCGATGCGGGCCTTGGAAGCCGCCCACGGCGTCAGCGCCAGCCAGGCAAAATTCGTAGCGGGCCACTCGCTCGGCGAATATTCCGCATTAGCATCCGCAGGTGCCATATCCGTCGGCGATTGTGCAAAAGTGCTCCGCATTCGCGGCAATGCCATGCAAGACGCTGTTCCAGCCGGTAAGGGCGCGATGGCAGCACTTCTCGGGGCCAGCCCAGAACAAGCCGCGGCCTTGTGCGCGGCTGGCGCGTCTGAAGGCCCGTGTGAAATCGCTAATGACAATGCGCCAGGCCAAATCGTTATTTCTGGTGCGAAACCGGCTGTAGAGCTCGCCATCTCCGGCGCGAAGGCTGCCGGGGTAAAGAAGGCGGTCCTATTGCCGGTTTCAGCGCCGTTTCATTGTTCTCTGATGCAGCCTGCCGCCGACGCCATGGCGGAAGCGTTGGTGAATGTGGACATCAAAGCACCGTCCGCGCCGCTAGTCGCGAACGTCACAGCGACGGCTGGTCAGGATCCCGATGCGATTCGCCAACAATTGATCGATCAAGTCACCGGACAAGTGCGCTGGACAGAATCGGTTCAATTCATGGCCGCACAAGGCGTTTCGACGACAATCGAAGCAGGTGCAGGAAAAGTTTTAAGTGTGATGAACCGACGGACGGTTCGCGAATTGGAAGGCCTGACCATGGGCACGCCTGAACAAATAGCAGCCGTGGCAGAACGCCTGAACGGCGCGTCATAGAGGCAGGAGAGGGTTTAAATGTTTGATCTTAGTGGAAAGTCGGCGCTCGTTACTGGCGCAACAGGCGGAATTGGCGAATCGATTGCGCGAACAATGCACGCGGCAGGCGCCGAAGTGATCTTGTCCGGGCGCCGGGTCGAGAAATTAGAAACCCTGGCTGCAGAACTTGGCGGGCGCACCCATATCGCGCCATCTGACCTGTCAGACCCGGATCAGGCCGACGCGTTGATTGGTCAGGCGATTGAAGCTGCGGGCAAGCTTGATATCGTCGTCGCCAATGCTGGCGTCACGCGTGACAAGCTCCTCATGCAGATGAAAGATGAGGATTTTCAAGACATTATCCGCGTAAACCTAGAAAGCTACTTCCGGCTTTGCCGCAAAGCTGTGCGTCCGATGATGAAAGCCCGTGGCGGCCGGATCATCGGAATTACCTCGATCGTCGGTGTCACCGGAAATCCGGGACAATCGAATTATTGTGCGTCTAAAGCGGGCATGATCGGATTTACGAAATCTGTTGCGCAAGAAGTCGCGAGCCGGGGCATTACCGCCAACACGATTGCGCCCGGATTTATCGAATCACCCATGACGGACGTACTGCCAGAGGCCCAAAAAGAAGCGCTTCTGAGCCAGATTCCTTCCGGCAGGCTGGGACAGGGCGGGGATATTGCAGCAGCAGCTGTTTTTCTTGCCTCAGACGAAGCTTCATATGTGACGGGACAAACCCTACATGTGAATGGCGGAATGGCGATGATCTGATTTCATAGCACTTTCCGCAGTAAGCGGGGCTTGGCGTTGTCACAAAGTGTGTGCTAACGGCAACACCATGGCTCCTCGAGGGCCTATCCATCAGGCAGTATCAGAGAGGTATCCATGTCTGACGTTATTGAGCGTGTTAAAAAAATTGTTGTCGAAAATCTCGACGTAGAAGGTGACAAGGTTGTTGAGAGCGCAAGCTTTATCGATGACCTGGGCGCAGACTCACTCGACCTGGTCGAGCTGGTCATGGCGTTCGAAGAAGAATTTAATATCGAGATCCCGGACGACGTGCAGGAAAACATCCGCTCTGTCGGTGACGCGGTGTCTCACATCAACGCTCACATCGGTTAAGAGGCTGATATATGCGCCGCGTTGTCATTACGGGTATTGGAATCATTTCGCCACTCGCTGCTAATCGAGAGGCGTCATGGGAACGTTTGATTGCTGGAGAATCTGGCGCCGGACCGATCGATACGTTTGATCCGGAAAATACAGCCTGCAAGATTGCCTTCCAGGTTCCATACAAGGATGGCCGCGGCGGCGGATCGGAAGATGATCCGCACGCATTCGACCCCGATGCGGTGGCGAGCGCGAAAGAGCGTCGGCGAATTGACGAGTTTATCCTGTACGCCATCGGGGCATCCGAAGAGGCGGTTCAGGACTCGGGCTGGGTGGCCGAAACTCAGGAGCAACAAGAACGGACAGGCGTTCTGATTGGCTCCGGCATTGGTGGATTGCAGAGCATCTACGAGTCGTCGATCAATCTTTACGAGAATGGGCCGCG
>SPJK01094749.1_pt1 | contig 12104 bp, 7 predicted proteins | sample 3741771 | NCBI WGS metagenome assembly SPJK01 (sample SAMN10925997, study PRJNA522277) | cold seep metagenome | isolation source: Elba SIP-enriched marine methane seep metagenome, extraction at timepoint T2 | place: Italy: coast of Elba, Mediterranean Sea | reverse complement strand
CCAATCACCTACCGATTCAAAAAACAGACCAATTGTCCAAGCAATCAGACCCAGTAATAAAAGAAGACTTGAGATACTACCAATTTCTTTCGCTAATAAGGCATATTGAATCGGCAAAGCAACAAACCACATGATGACGCCTTGCAAAAGAAAGACGGTTAAAAGGCTGACCCACCAAAAATTTTTGCCGTGATGCTCTCGCATAGCGCGGTAGCGATAATCTTCTTCGGGCTCTTTTAATTTTCGCCAAGTGAGGTATCCAGCAAGCCGACATCCCCAAAGCACAACCATCATCAATAGTAATGATTGGTAATTTTGTAATCCATTTTGAAAAGAAGAAGCGATGGCGACGAAGACAAACCCAACTCCCCAAACAGGATCAACAATGCTCACGTCTTTTCGCCAGACGCTGACCAGCCAAGTCGCGATCATCAAAGCGGCAACAACAAGTGCATTGATTAAGAAAGGGCCAATCATTAGAAGAATTATCCTGCTTTGACAAATCGATAGTGTGCTACGCCCCAGACGTCACCCTCTGGTTTATCAAAACTAGATTGATAAGCGAATAGTTCTTCGCAAGCCATATAAAACATCCGCCAGCGCTGCAATTGGATTGCCCCACCGTCGGGATGATCGACAAGAACTTGAAGCGATTCGGAATAATTCTGATCCAGCTTATTGAGCCAAGCCCGGCAAGTTTTTGCGTAGTGAGTTCCTGAAATCCACCACTGTTCGGCGATTCGCAAATGGTCGTTGTATTCGGCAAACAAGTGCTCGCTTGGCATCATGCCACCTGAAAAGAAATGGTGTGACATCCAGTCGTTGCCTTGCCCGGTTTCGAACAAGTAAGGCATATGGCGGTGGCAGAAAACATGGACGACCATCTCTCCATCGTGGTTTAACCACCCTGCAATCTTTTCAAAAAGCAATGCATGATTACGAACATGTTCAAACATCTCAACACTGACAACCCGATCGAAGGTTTGGTCTGGATCAAAGTCGTTGATGTCAGCAGTAATTACCTGAAGGTTTCTAAGGTTCTTAAGTTCAGCCTGCTCGGTGATGTACTTACGCTGGGTCGAGGAATTCGACATAGCGGTGATCTGAACTTCGGGATAATGCTCCGCCATCCAGAGGGTTAGCGATCCCCAACCGCAACCAAGTTCAAGAACCTTCATGCCCGGCTGAAGATTTAATCGATCCGCCGTCAGCTTAAACATCGCCTCTTCTGATTCGTCAAGTGTTTCGACACCTTCTGGCCAGTAACCAGAGCTATACTTCAAACGCGATCCCAAGCAGAGTTCGTAAAGCCTAGTTGGAACTTCATAGTGTTGCTCGTTAGCTGCGTCTGTTTGAATAGCCATCATCGATTGATGGCGCATTTGGTCGGCAAATTCTTTTGTCAACGTCTCCGTAGAGTGCTTTGCCACTTCCTGGACTGCTAACTGAGCACGCTTGCCAAGCAATTGCCGAATACCATAACGAATTAACGAATCAGGCAACCAACCTCGTTCGGCTAAGGAATTGAGATTCATGATGCATCCTAATCGCGCGACATTTAGACTTTGCGAAAAAGAATTTGTGCCACGTTCAGTTTTCGCTCTAAGAATCCTACACGACAGAAGCAAAGGTAATAGTCCCAAAGCCGGATGAATCGATCGTCAAAACCTAGTTCGTGTATTGCTTTGAGTTGGTCATACATTCCTTCGCGCCAAAGTTCTAAGGTACGTGCGTAGTCAAAACCGAATTCATGAAAATCATTCATGACCAGTGAAGTGCGATTGGCACATGCTTGTGCGATTGCTCCGACCGAAGGAAGCATCCCACCAGGAAAAATGTGCTTTTGGATAAAGTCGGTTGAACGTCGATATTTTGCGTAGCGATGATCGGGCATCAGGATTGCTTGCAAAGCAAACATTCCGCCAGGTTTCAAGCGATCGTTGCAAACTTGAAAATAAGTCGGCAAGAACTCCTCGCCAACGGCTTCAATCATTTCAATGGAAACGACTTTGTCATATTGCCCTTCTAGCTTGCGGTAATCGGTTTCAAGCAGTTCGACTTGTCCCTCAAGTCCAGCTTGCTTGAATCGATTCGCTGCGTAATCGTGTTGTTGCTTTGAAATGGTTGTGGTGGTGACCTTAGCACCGTAGTTCTCAACAGCATGCTGAGCAAATCCACCCCAACCGGTGCCTATTTCAAGTACCGTGTCTCCTGGCTTAAGCTCAAGCTGCCGACAAATATGATCGTATTTGTTGGTGGAAGCTTCTGCCAAAGTTGCTTCGGGCGAAGGCCATAAAGCCGATGAATAGGTCATCGTCTTATCTAGCCAAAGCTTGAAAAATTCGTTGCTTAGATCGTAATGCGCAGCAATGTTGCGTCGGCTACCAAGCAAAGAATTCTTGTGTCCAAAGGTTTGCACTCGTTGCCAAAGATTAGTTAACCACTGATAACGATTATTTAGTGTGGTTGTTGTCTCAAGATTCTTTGCAAAGAGTTGTAGCAAGTCTGGCAGATTGTCTGTTGACCAATCGCCGTCTAGGTAAGATTCGGAAGCTGACAAGCTGCCACCCAGAGCGGCTCTTCGATAAAATCGTTCGTCATGCACTTGAATCGTGGCAGTGATATCTGAGGAATCGCCCGTGATAATTTCAGCATGAGAATCGATCAAGCGAATCGAACCGCCCTGCAAGGCTTTTAAGTGCTGAATAACTTTCTTACGGAAGAAGCGGTTAATCAAGCCACTCGATTGGGTCTTACAAGAAGATTCCGTTGCCGAGGCAAGGTTAAGCATCTCTTGATTGCCAGTTAGTTGACTCATAGAAAATCTTTGCTTGGAGAGACTTAATCAAGGATGTGGATGATATTGGGCGCGCTTGAGCCACATGACTAAAGCTTCGTAGTAAATCGCCGAGAGGATGCTTAGTGAAGCAAAAGGTCGGCGGAGGCGTTCCGCAGCTAAAGCTTTGGAAGAGATCGGCTTCCTCTGAAGACGAATGGTCGAGGTAAGCATGCAAGATTCATTCTGTACGCAGTTGATCGCCAAGGTGAGCCATTCGTCAGGTACCAACAGCCGCCATCGATATTCCATATCCATGGGCAAAAAAGGTGATACATGAAAATCTTTCTTCGTTGTGCAATTGTAGGCATCTTTTGCTGTTTCCCCGGTAAGATCAATCACGTAATCATGACGTTCTTTCCAGGGAGTGTTCGTCACTTCAGCAACTATCGCATTGAGCCGACTGCCGGATGCATCAAAACAGTAATAGACGCTCAAAGGACAGAAAAAACTGCCTAAACTCCGTGGTTGGGTCAACAAACATATCGGCCCTTTCTCAAACTCAATGCCTGCGTTTTTCAAACGCGCTCGAACGATGTCGGCTAACGAAGCTTCCCTTAGATCGCTGCTTGGATTTTCATAGTGATCGGGCTCATAGAAGCTGATGAATCCAAAGCGCCTGGTAGACAACAGACTGGTCTGTGAGACGCATTGTTCGACTTCATCAAGATTCAGATAGAGCCATTGCAGTTGGTAGCTAAACCGACGTTTTTGAGGTCGATGCCTATGATGCATCACCATGCCACGGTAAAGCGCGCTGGTTGTTTGCATCAATCACCTAACCTTCTACCCTACGCTCACGTTCGAGATCATCCATTGTGATTCCGAAACAGTTCGCAACGTTTACTGCACTACGGGTTCCATCCTCATGGAAGCCAGCTCCAGTATAAGCGCCCGCAAAGTAAAGTTGGCGATATCCTTGTAAAGATTCAAGACGTTTCTGCGCATTTATTGAGGCCATTGCGTAACAAGGATGGGCATAATTGAGTCTCTTGATGACCTTCGCCGTTTCGATTGGGTGAATTGGGTTGAGTGTAACAAAAATTGGTTTTGGCGAATGAAAGTCCTGTATTCGATTCAAGTGGTAAGTTACTTGAACTCGTTGCTCGTCACCCTCTTCGTTAGGTGTCGTTTGGTAATTCCAACTCGCCCAAGCACGCTTTCGTCGTGGCATGACCGATTCACAGCTGTGAACAAAAACATCATTCTCTTGATACGGAAAAGATTGTAAGAGGTTCTTCTCGGTTTCATCCGCATCGCTTAGCATCTGCAGCGACTGATCGGCATGACAAGCAAGAACCACCGCGCCAAAATTTTCTTCCCCGGCACTGGTTGTAAGTACGACTTGCTCGGAGTCATCTGTGGCAATACGACTAATTATTTCAACGGGCGTTGATAGCCGAATCCGATCTCGAATTGGTTCAAAAATTTTGGCTACATATTCTTTAGAACCACCTTGGACAGTCAGCCATTGCGGCCGATCTTTTACTTGTAACAGCCCATGATTTTCATAAAAGCTAAACAAAAATTGAGCTGGAAAATCTTTGATCGCTCTCGGCTTAGCAGACCAAATCGCCGCGGTCATCGGCCGCAGGTAATAGCGGAAAAAAGTTTCGCTTAAGTTCTCTCGTTGAAGAAATTCGCCGACGGTGATTTCTTTATCTTCTGTTCTTGAGACGAATTCTCTTGCTACTCGATTGAAACGAACGATGTCGGCAAGCAATCGATAGAATTTGGGTCTGAGTAAATTTGATCGTTGCGAAAAGATTCCATTGAGCGATCCTCCTTCATACTCAAGATTATCCGCATCAGACCGAACGCTGAAGCTCATGTCACTCGGCTTTGAGTCAACGCCCAGAATTCTTAAGAGGCGACAAAAGAGTGGATACGTCCGTTCGTTAAAGACCATGAAGCCAGTATCGATGGTGACCGATTCGCCTTCGATATTGACCGAGTGCGTATGGGCATGCCCGCCAAGACGATCGTTGGCTTCGTAGAGAGTCACCTCATGCTTTAGCGAAAGAAGCCGAGCGGTAACTAACCCACTCACTCCTGCACCAACGACTGCGATTTTCAATTCAAGCCACCTCAATGTATCGGGAAATAACCCGATGCGTAATTCGCCTGCCGTGGCGAATTAGATGCAAATCGTACTACCCAAGCGAACAATTTAGTCGATCAACTCCAAGGCCGAAAATGGGCACTTTCTATTAATTTCTGCGCAGGAAGGCTTTCAGCCAATTTTCGGTAACATCCCATATCAAAAAAGGGTTGATAGTAGTCCCGGAATGATGTGGATTTTGCTTGCGAATCGACCTAAAAGGGTCATAATCAGTCAAGACTTTTTCGTTGTTTCTTAGACATTTGCCTACGAACTTCTAGTAACCAAGATTTCACGACGGCACGAATGCCATATCGCAGGAAAGATAACCGATCTATGCCAGTTGCAATTAAGTCATGCTTGGGTCTTTCCGGGCTAGCCTGGCTATTGCTGTTCATGGCATTCTTCTTAACGAACCGAGCTGACGCTCAGTTCTCCACGGTGATAAATATCCCTGGTGTAAGATTAGGCGCAAGCATCACTTCAGATACTCAGTTAAATGTAAATGAAGGTGGCCGGGTAGCAAGCAATTTTGATTCCGGCACTCCAGATGGTCTGAGCTCAAATATTGAAGTAAACCTGATTGGAGGCATCTTAGACGGAAACTTTAATGCCTATTCCGGTAGCACTATTAATATTCTCTCTGGATTGGTTAGAGATAACTTCAATGCTTATTCAGGCAGTACCATAAACATATCCGGTGGATCTGTAGGAAGTGGTTTTAATGCTAATACGGGAAGTCTCGTAAATGTCTCGGGTGGAACAATCGGTGACAACTTCGATGCTAACACAGGCAGTACGATCAACATATCCGAAGGAACTATAGGGCAGTCTTTTCAAGCCAACGCAGGAAGCACTCTGAACATATCTGGCGCGACATTTGGGCAATCTTTTCAAGCTAACTCGGGGAGTACGGTCAATATCGCCGATGGAACTTTCGGAAAAGGTTTCGTAATCAAAGAAGGAAGCATTGTTAATTATTCTGGTGGCTCATTTGAATCGTTTGCAAATCTCTCGTATTCGGATCCTCATGTCCTTACTACTGAGGTCGGGAGTGAATTGAATATTTCGGGCAGCAGATTTTTTTTGAATGACACTCCGATCACTGTGGGTACTAATGAAAACCCTACTTTGGCAGTTGAATTATCTACCGGTAGTGCGCTAAGTGGATATGCAGAAACTGGCACCCCTTTTCTATTTTTACAGAGGATTTATTGGCATTCACCTTCTTTTGCTGCAGGCACTTTGACCATTAACGAAACTGAAAACATTGCTCCAGAATCAAAAACGATTGTTATTGATAGCAATTCCCTAGCTTCTTATTCAACACAAAATCAAAACTACATCGTTACAGAGAATGGACAACTAGAATCCCCTGTGTTCCGAGTTGGTAATGGTAATTCGATCAGTATTGAAGGCGGGGCAACAAGGACTTTGGAAGCTCACCCAAATACGAACCTGTCTGTCTTGAACGGAACTATTACAGGTGGTATCTATTCGTATGGAGGAGTCGCATCAATATCAAATAGTGAAGTTAATGGAGATATATGGGCAGATTTGGGCGCCAATGTAACTGTTAATGACTCAACAGCCGAATCTGTCTTGGCTAAATCTTTTAGTACAGTAATAGTCAACGGAGGCAATTACGGGTCTGTCGTTGCCAGTAATTCAGCCGAAACTGATGCAGTCGCCGGAGGAACTCTCTATTTCAATGATGGAGTGGCTGAGAACTTGAGCGCCGGTGGCAATGGTAAAATTTACATCCGCGGCGGGAATATTACTGGTAGTAACATCTATAATTATGGTGGAGAGATAGTTATTTCGGGAGGTGAAGTATCCGGTGATTTAAATCTGTACGGTACAAAGCTGACCATCGAAGGTGGGAATATTAACGGGCTAAATATTAATGATCATGACAATTCTTTCCCATCTTCTGAGGTAAGCTTCCGAGGTACCCATTTTTATTCCTTTAGCAATATCTATAGGGATAACGCCAGTTACTTCTTGGGCAATGAAGCAGGAGAAATTGTTCAGCTACCCAAGGAGGATGTAGGCCGGAGAGCCTTCGACATCTATGGCGTCTTTTCTGATGGCACCCCATTCCATAGATCAATTAACAATAATGATGACTACTACATTGATTCCGCTGTCACTTTTGAAAAGACGGAACTTGTTCCAAGAGAGCGTGTCACCACAGTACTCGTCAATGAATCGATCGAGCGAGATATTTTAGGCCACGAGACCATCGATTTGTTCGAAGGGGGAATTGGAAGTTTCGATCGAGATTTACTCGCTGGAACAGGAAGCATGATAAATATGAATCGAAGTGTTATTTCCGACAACTTTGTTGGAATTGGAACCACTCTGACCATGAAAGACAGCGATATTGGTTATCACGTACAGCTGGTGGGAGGTTCTAAATTAGACTTCGATGGTGGAACTATTCGTCAAAACTTTAAGGCCCATGATCACACTATACTAAATATCCAAAACGCAGAGATAGAACCAGACTTTGAGATATTTACAGGGTCGATAGCCAACATCACCTCCAGCCGAATTACAGCATGGGCTCGTTCATTTTCTGGAAGCCAAATTAATATCTCAGATAATTCTTATGTTGAAGGCATTGATGCTCAGCCAGGTGGAACCGTTAATATCAGAGACGGACGCGTCGATCATGCCGTCGTTTATGGGCGTAACGAGGAACTCAATAATACCGATCCGGGAGTTCTAAACATTTCTGGAGGTGTTGTTGATCAAGTCTCTCTCTATAGGGGCTCTTTTAGTGGTGCCGGAGGGACTATCAATGCCTCTCTGAATATCTCCGGAGGCAAAATCAATTCTTTTTTTGACAACAGCATCTTTGGCAAAGTCAATGTAATTGGAAAGCAATTCTTAACTGACGGCTACGATGTTCCAGAACTTCTACCCGGCGAATCAATTACTTTAGATACAAATCTGCCAAATTTAACTGCTATCCTGGCAGATGGCACAGAAATGGATTTGACTTCGACGTTCTCCTTTAGCAGATCATCGCTAACATTGACTCTTCTCCCAGAAGATTTCCTAGCAGGCGATTTCAACGCTGATGGCAAAGTTGATGGAGAAGACTACTACGTTTGGCAAGATCATATTGGGCAAGACTCCAGCCTGCTACCAAACAATTTTCATTCTGGAATTGTCGGTGATGCCGAGATTCAAACTTGGCTGGACAACTTTGGATCAGTCCTTCCCGAACCTATCGCTATGCCGGGGGACTATAACGATGATGGCGTTGTCGATGCCGCTGACTACACAGTCCTGCGTGACCACTACGGCCACGATGCCGGTACGTTGCCCAACGATCCAAACTTTGGAAAAATCGGCGACGCTCAATACCAAACCTGGGTTGTCAACTTGGTTTCAGGTTTGAAGGAATCAATCGCTATGCCAGGCGACTACAACGGTGATGGCGTTGTCGATGCCGCCGACTACACGGTCCTGCGCGACCACTACGGCCATGATGCTGGCACGCTGCCTAATGATCCAAACTTCGGAATTATCGGCGAAGCCCAATATCAAACCTGGGTTGCCAATTATGGCAACACGCTAGAAATTCCAATTGCTTCGTCCGTCGCTATTCCTGAACCATCAGCATTGCTGCTCATGGCTTTGAGCACTCCGCTTTTAGCTGGCAAAAGACGGTAACCGCATATCGTATCCGCTAACCGCCGGCACGGCTGGCGACTCGCTTTTCGCGGCGCTTCTTTTTCTTGGCAGGGCTCTTTTTTGACTTAGGCTTGCCAATTCGAGCGTTGGTTTTTGACTTCCCCTTTTCAGACTTTGATCTTTCACCCAGCGTTTGAATTATCTTACCGTTGGATTTTGGTTTCCGTTTTGTCTTGCTTTTCGAATTCTTTGGCCGAGTTGGTTTGCGAGGCTCGGAGGAATCTCTGGAATCGGCCGACTTCTCGGGGTTGTCAGTTTTGGCAGTAAGACTGGCTTTAGCCTTTCTTGGTTTGGAAGGTCGTTTTGATGGTCGGCTGGAGCGGGGCTTCTCTCCTTCTGCTTCAGCTCTTGGCTTGTCAGGGCCTCGTCGACCATTTGAAGGACGACTATTTGAAGGACGACCACGTGAAGGACGACGTCGGCGGTTGGATTTCTTATCGGCCGGTACGACAAAATTTTCGGTTGGTTCAAAACCTTCAACCGCCGGTTCCACCTCAATGGCTTCTTTGACAAGCCTTTCTATCTGCTTCAGATATTTTGCCTCGGATGCTGAGCAGAAAGAGATTGCCGTTCCCGTTGCGCCGGCTCGGCCTGTTCGGCCAATTCGGTGGACATACGTCTCAGGTGCTTCAGGAAGATCAAAATTCACAACATGCGAAACATCACGAATATCCAAACCGCGGGCAGCGATGTCGGTCGCGACAAGTACGGGAGGGTTATTCCCCTTGAAACGCTTGATTGCTCGATTTCTTGCCCCTTGGCTTTTGTCACCATGAATGGCGTCGGCATGAAGGCCCGACTTAACGAGCTTCTTAACGATCTTGTCCGCACCATGCTTTGTGCGGCTAAAGACCAACGTCCTTGAGCGAGCGGTCGAATGAAGATAATGAGCCAGCAGCTCTTGCTTCTTACCCTTGTCAACTAAGTGAACCGACTGCTTGATTCGCTTCTCGATATCAGTCGCAGGTGTCACGTCAATTGACTCAGGCTTCTTCAGCCATTTCTTCGCTAGCTTGCGAATCTCATCGGGCATCGTGGCTGAGAACATCAAGGTTTGGCGATCCTTAGGGACCTGGGCAACGATCTTCGTGAGATCGGGAACAAATCCCATATCGAGCATTTGGTCAGCTTCATCAAAAATCAGAAGCTCGATTTTGGAAAGATCAATGAAACCTTGTCCCATGAGGTCAAGCAATCGGCCAGGCGTTGCTATCAAGGCATCAACGCCACGTCGAATAGCATTTACTTGCGGGCCCTGTCTAACACCACCGAAGACTAAGGCAGATCGGAGGCCGGTGAAGCGGCCGTATCGACGGAAGCTTTCTTCAATTTGTGCCGCTAGCTCACGAGTCGGAGAAAGCACAAGCGCACGCAACGGACGATCATCCCCCGAGTTTCGACGTCGATCGCGACCATACTTAGACTTCTTCTGAGGATTTTCTTTTGGCTTGGGATACGATTTGCCGGTGACATGCAACTGATGAAGCATCGGCAAGGTGAAGGCAGCTGTTTTACCAGTACCGGTTTGTGCACAGCCAATGAGGTCGGCTCCGGACAGGACAACGGGAATAGCCGCCGATTGAATTGGCGTCGCTGTTTCATATCCCAGCTTGTCGGTCGCGCGTTGGAGTGGGTCGGCTAAACCTAACTTTGAAAATTCCATCTTTGATTTGTCTCGATTCAAACTACTAGCGAATATTTAAGTACATTGCCGTGCTAAAGCTAGAATCCTCGCTACAGAAGATCTGCGCAGACAGTCTTCCTTCTAAGTCGAATCAATTAGCTAAACGGCTTTGCCTAGATATCAGCTCAACAGCAATGGCAACTCACCATCTTGTTGCGTTCAAAAAAAGTGCGAACGCAGCTGGAGCTGTCAGGGGCAAGATAATCATTCGCCGTCGAAAGAGGTTGCGGTCTCACTGGATAGCCAAAATTAATTGGCTAGGAGATGCCTGCTTCGAAATCGAGTGACCCAACCAACACGCTCTTGGCGTGATTTATGGAAGGTCCTACACCTAAATCTATGGCAAGAGAGTAACACGCCCAGACATCATTCACAATCGATAAAAGCTTGGTGAATGGGCTAATTTTTGGCTGTTTCCCCTGATAGCAACGTTTTATCCTGCAATTCTTGCCCATTCGTCACCAGAAAAGCTCTCAGAAACGACGGCCAAGATTTTTTAAACCGGGCAAGTTCTTGAAACCCGAGGAAACTCATGCGAAACTCTTGATCCCTAAAAATTAAATTAGACAAGACAAGTAGAAGAAAAGAAAGCGAGTCACTATGTCTCTCCCCACCCTGCAAGTACCCGAGCGCATTCTCCACGGCCCTGGCCCCTCGCCCGTTGATCCTGAAGTCCTCAAGGCAATGTCTCAACCGTGCATTGGCCACATGGATCCGGTGTTCCTGAGGATTATGAACGAAGTGCGTGAGATGCTTCAGGCAGTCTTTCAGACTAAGAATGAAATGACGCTCGCTTGTTCAGGTACTGGCTCCGCTGGTGCTGAGCTATTAATGGACAACCTTGTTGAGCCAGGTGATACCTGTTTGGTTGGGATAAACGGAGTCTTCGGTGGACGACTGGCTGAGAAGGCTCGTCGGGCTGGGGCTGAAGTCCATGAAATGAATGCCGACTGGGGTCAAGTTTTTGACCAAGATGAAATCATTGCCAAGGTTAACGAGCTTAAGCCCGACGTGGTTGCGTTTGTTCATGCTGAAACTTCAACCGGAGTTTGCCAACCGTTTGATAAACTTGGCGAAGCGGTACACGCAAACGGAGGTCTTCTCGTAATGGACTGTGTAACGTCCTTCTCGGGAATGCCTGTTGAGATTGACAATTGGGGAGTCGACGCTGCTTACACCGGCACACAAAAGTGTCTCTCCTGCCCTCCTGGTCTTTCACCGGTTACCCTCTCGGCAAAGGCGATGGAGAAGGTTAACAGCCGCAAGCATAAGGTCAACTCATGGTATCTCGACCTAAGCTTGGTTGGTAACTATTGGAGTGGCAGCCGAGCTTATCACCACACTGCGCCGGTGAATATGAACTACGCTCTGCATGAATCTTTGCGGTTGGTTCTTGAAGAAGGCTTGGAGGCACGTTTTGCTCGCCATCGCAAAGTTCACGAACTACTTAAAGCGGGCTTACAAGAACGGGGATTTGAATATGCTTCGGATCCTAACAATTCACTGCCGATGCTTAATCTGGTAAAGATTCCGGCTAAGGTCGAAGATGAAGCTGCCATACGCACAACCTTGCTCAATGAGCATGGCATCGAAATCGGTGGCGGATTGGGTGCCTTGGCGGGGGTCTGCTGGCGTATCGGCATCATGGGCCATGGTGCTCGCGAAGAAAATGTCGAAGTGATTCTGTCTGCACTCGACAAAGTCATGGGCTAAAGAGTTATAGCCTAAGCATCAGCCAATCGATCGCGCTCAGCAAGAAGCTGAGCTGCGATGCT
>SPJK01052605.1_pt1 | contig 12104 bp, 9 predicted proteins | sample 3741771 | NCBI WGS metagenome assembly SPJK01 (sample SAMN10925997, study PRJNA522277) | cold seep metagenome | isolation source: Elba SIP-enriched marine methane seep metagenome, extraction at timepoint T2 | place: Italy: coast of Elba, Mediterranean Sea | reverse complement strand
TATCTATATCGGGCAAAATTCCAACATGGGCAACAATCGGACGCGCTGATTGCCTCTAAGTTACTATGGACTTCGGATAAATCACAACCCTCTGCCTGTGACCCTTTATTTAAAAAATTAAAGCAATCTAAATACTTTACTGCTGAAATGGTCTGGCAACGATTTTATTCGGTCATGAAAAATCGCAATATTCGTCTGGCAAAGTTCCTGCTTAAAGACATCTCAAAATCTGACCGTAAAATTGCTGAGACCTGGTTAAAGGTTGATCATAACCCCAGATTGATCAAAGATAATAAAATTATGGCTCGTGCCAAACAACAAAAAGGACTTATGTTTGCACATGGAATAGACCGACTGGCCAGCAAAAATTTAAAATTTGCCATCAAATGGTGGGATCAAAAAAACAATCACTATAAAATAGATTCAGACACTCGAAACCGTATCGAACAACGATTGGCTATGTCATTAGCATACCGTCGCGACAAAGATGCTTACCAACGCCTGAGTCAGTTAAAAAAACCGGATATTTCAGCCCAGGAATGGCGTGTCAGAACAGCGCTGAGAATAGAAGACTGGCCTAAGGTTGAAGCTTCGATTGATGCCATGAACAAAGTCAGTCAGGAAAAAGAAAGATGGCAATACTGGCTGGCAAGGGCTTTAGAAAAAAATGGTCACCCCGATGTTGCTGCATTCAAATTTAAAAACTTAGCAAAAACACGTAGTTATTACGGTTATCTTTCAGCTGACAAACTGCAATCAGATTATGAACTGGAAGATGACCCGGTCAAAGTGACAGACACCGTCTATCAACGATTCAAACAACAAACTGACTATCAAGTTGTTGCCGAGCTGGATGCCTTGAAAAAGCATAGCGAAGCCAGAAGACAATGGTGGTATGCCTTTTACAAACTAGATAAAAAGAAAAAACCGATTGCTGGAAAATATGCCCAGGAACTGGGCTGGACGCAAACAGCCATTTTTACTCTGGCAAGAGCAAAATACTGGGATGATATAGGCATTCGTTTCCCGATCGAGTATAGCAAGCAGGTCAACAGTAATGCCAGACTGCGCAAACTGGACCCAGCCATTATTTATGCTCTAATCAGGCGAGAAAGTGCGTTCAATGCAAACGCCAGATCACATGTTGGTGCTACCGGACTCATGCAAATCATGCCAAAAACCGGAAAAGGCATAGCACGCCAATTAAAACAACGCTGGCAAGGAAAAAAACAACTGTTACAGCCAGCAACCAATATAAAGTTTGGCAGTTACTACTATAAAAAACTGCTAAACCAATTTAATGGACATTATGCGCTGGCAGCAGCGGGATACAATGCAGGTCCGCATAGAGTAAAAAAATGGCGCCCCAAAAATAAATCCATGGATGCAGACATCTGGATAGAAACCATCACTTTTAAAGAAACCCGGGAATATGTCGCGGCTGTTTTAACCTACGCATTGATTTATCAAAAGAAATTAAATCAAAATCAATTCAAACTCAGTGACTTGTTGACGCCTGTCAAACCGTAACATGTGATCACTGGCCCGGCTATTTCATCCAGGCCAGTGAAAAAGCAGTCATGCATCTTTCTTAGATGCAAATACTCTGGTTTTTATTTCAGCTTATCTTTCAACATTTTATTGACTTCACCTGGATTAGCCTTGCCTTGTGTCGCTTTCATAACCTGACCAACAAAAAAACCAAAAACCTTTTCCTTGCCACCCAGATATTGCTGAACCTGATTCGGGTTATCAGCAATAATTTTGTCGATTATCGCTTCAATAGCGCCACTATCACTGATTTGCTTTAACCCTTGTTCGTCAATAATCTGATCAGCACTCTGTCCTTCTTTATTCCATAATGCCTCAAACACCTGTTTAGCCATTTTGCCTGAAATCGTGTTATCGGCAATACGTTTTAATAACCCTGCCAACTGCTCAGCTGAAACCGGGCTTTCAGACACCGTTAAATCCGATTTATTTAATGCCGCTAAGAAACTACCGGTTACCCAGTTAGTGCATAACTTTGCTTCAGAAGAAGACAAACTCACCACTTGTTCATAAAAATCAGCCAGTTCAGGTGAAGAAGTCAATATCACTGCAGACTCATCATCATGCTGATATTGCTCAATAAAACGATTTTTCTTCGCTTCAGGTAATTCAGGTAAATTCGCCTTGATTTGTGCCAGTAATTCAGCCGACACTTCAACCGGTAATAAATCCGGGTCTGGAAAATAACGGTAATCGTTCGCCTCTTCCTTACTACGCATTGAACGGGTTTCATTTTTATCCGCATCATACAAACGTGTTTCCTGAACAATGCGGCCACCTTGTTCAAGAATATCAATCTGTCTTTCGACTTCGATATTAATCGCTTTTTCAACAAATTTGAATGAATTAATATTTTTTAATTCTGTTCGCATACCAAGCTTTTCCTCACCTTTCAATCGGATTGAAACATTGGCATCACAACGAAATGAACCTTCCTGCATATTGCCATCACAAATCTGTAAATAACGTACCAGTTCGTGAATTTTACGCATATAGGCGACCGCTTCTTTAGCTGATCTCATATCTGGTTCAGATACGATTTCCAGCAACGGTGTTCCTGCACGGTTTAAATCAATACCCGTCATCCCATGATAATCTTCATGCAGTGATTTTCCCGCATCTTCTTCCAGATGAGCACGGGTAATGCCTATCGTCTTGGTTTGGCCGTCCAGCCTAATATCCAAATGTCCCTTACCCACAACTGGCAGATCCATTTGGCTGATTTGATAGCCCTTAGGCAAATCAGGATAAAAATAATTTTTCCTGGCAAAAACGGAATACGGTGCAATTTCAGCCTCTACTGCTACACCAAACTTTAAAGCCATCATCACAGCTTCCTGATTCAGTACGGGTAAAACACCCGGCAGTCCCAAATCAACAGCACAGGCTTGCGTATTCGGTTCAGCACCATAAGCTGTAGAAGCAGAAGAAAATATTTTAGATTTTGTTGCCATTTGGGCATGAATTTCCAGCCCGATTACTGTTTCCCATTCCATCCTGTCCTCCTTACTCGTATCCTTTGGGAACCTGTCTATGCCAATCGGTCTGTTGCTGAAATTTATGTGCAACATTTAACAAGTGAGTCTCTTCAAAATAATGACTGATAATATGTAATCCCACCGGTTTTTGATTGACAAAACCAGCAGGTACAGAAATAGCGGGCAACCCGGCCAGATTCACAGCAATGGTATACATATCCGCCAGATACATTTCGATTGGATCTGCCGTTTTCTCATTTAATCCAAAGGCAGTGGATGGAGCAACCGGCCCCATTAACACATCCACTTCCTGAAAAACTTTTTTAAAATCTTCACTGATCAAACGTCTGAGTTTTTGGGCTTTAATATAATAAGCATCGTAGTATCCGGCTGAAAGTGCATAGGTGCCAATCAGAATCCGTCGTTTCACTTCTCTGCCAAAGCCTTCTTCTCTGGATCGAATATATAAATCATTCAAGTCTTCAGCATCCTGACAACGATAGCCAAATCGAACACCATCAAATCGAGAAAGGTTTGCTGAGCATTCAGCAGGGGCTATCACATAATAAACAGGGATGGATAAATGCATATTCGGCAAGGAGACTTCCTTGATCTCCGCCCCCATTTTGACATATTCATCAATCGCCGTTTCAATGGTACTCGCTATTTCAGAATTTAAACCTTCAGCAAAGAACTCTTTGGGTAAGCCTATCTTCAAACCAGACAAGTCATTATTCAACCCAACACTGTAATCTGGCACTTCACGATCGACACTGGTTGAATCCTTTTTATCAAAACCGGCCATAGCTTGTAGCAACAAGGCTGCATCCTCAGCAGATCGTGTCATCGGCCCTGCCTGATCCAAACTGGAAGCAAAGGCAATCATGCCATAACGCGAAACCCGGCCATAGGTGGGTTTAAGCCCGGTTATACCGCACAAAGCAGCAGGCTGTCGAATTGATCCCCCTGTATCTGTTCCAGTGGCTGCTACCGCTAATTGAGCAGACACGGCACTGGCTGAACCGCCGGAAGACCCTCCAGGCACTGTTGTTAAATCCCAGGGGTTTTTGACCACACCATAAAAGCTGGTTTCATTGGATGAGCCCATGGCAAACTCATCCATGTTCAACTTGCCTAGCATCACGGTTCCAGCCTGGTTTAACTTGCTGACGACTGTAGCATCATAAGGCGAAATAAAATTATCCAGCATTTTAGAGCCACAACTGGTTTTTATGCCCTGTGTGCAAAAAATATCTTTTTGTGCGATGGGAATACCTGTTAATGGGCCGGCATTTCCATTTGCTATTGCTTGATCAGCCTGTTTTGCAGATGCTATTGCTGCTGCTTCAGTGACACTAATGTAACAGTTTAATTCCTGATGTTGCTGAATCCTATCTAGATAACTTTGGGTCAATTCAACACTGGAATATGTACCTGTGCTTAGATCCGCTGCTAGTTCCTTAATTGTTTTGTTCTGCATAGTTTCTTACCTAACGGCCTCTTCTGCCTGTCACCAGGCCACCAAAGTGAAATATTGCGAAATATATAGGGCATCAACCCTGAGTTTTTGACAACGTAGCTGTTGACTGTCCTTTCAGGCTTATTCAATCACTTTGGGCACCAGATAGAGCCCATCTTCTACTTTAGGCGCAATCGCTTGAAATAATTCTCGTTGATCAACCTCATGTACCTCATCTGCTCTCAAGCGTTGAGTTTGATCCATAGGATGTGCCATAGGCTTAACCTGGTCTGTATTTGTTTCAGCCATTTTCGTCATCATTTCCAGAATATTATTCAAATCTTCGGCATAGGACTCCACATCATTTTCTTGAATTCCCAATCTCGCCAGATACGCAATTTTTTTTACTTCGTCAGGACTTAAAGCCATTGATTTCTCCCAATTCAATCCAGCCAAACCTTTTTAACCCCTCCTAAAAATTCAGTCACGGTTAAATATTTGTTCATTTAAACAGCAAAGCTTTTTATTTTACTATAATTTGCGACTTTAAATCTTGCTCAAATACCTGTTTGATTGTTAAAGTAAGAAAATTTTACACATCCAAGGATCATATAAACGATGCTAAAAAGAATTCGTGGACTTTTTTCTAACGATTTATCAATTGATTTAGGAACAGCCAACACACTGATTTATGTTCCTGGACAAGGAATAGTCTTAAATGAACCTTCAGTTGTTGCTATTAAAGAAGACCGTGTACGTGGAGCAAAAACCATTGCTGCTGTAGGTGCAGATGCCAAGATGATGCTGGGCAGAACACCGGGAAACATTACTGCAATTCGACCACTGAAAGATGGTGTGATTGCCGATTTCGCAGTGACCGAACGTATGCTGCGTTTTTTTATTGAAAAGGTTCATGAGTCAAAACTATTACTTCCCAGCCCCAGAATATTGATTTGCGTTCCTTGTGGCTCAACTCAAGTTGAACGTAGAGCCATTCGAGAATCAGCAGCAATGGCCGGTGCCCGAGAAGTTTATTTAATCGAAGAGCCTATGTCAGCAGCCGTTGGTGCAGGATTACCTGTGGACGAAGCTCAAGGCTCCATGGTTCTGGATATTGGTGGAGGAACGTCAGAAGTCGCCGTTATCTCGCTAAACGGAATTGTCTATTCAGCGTCTGTAAGAATTGGCGGGGATCGTTTTGATGATGCTATTATCAACTATGTCCGTCGAAACTATGGAACCTTGATTGGAGAAGCGACAGCCGAACAGATAAAACATGAGATTGGTACTGCCTATCCTGGCAGCGAGGTTAGAGAAGTGCAGATCACTGGTCGTAACCTCGCTGAAGGAATACCGAGAAGCTTTTCTTTGAACAGCAATGAAATTCTGGAAGCACTGCAAGAACCCTTATCAGGCATTGTGGGTTCAGTTAAAGTTGCTTTGGAGCAAACACCTCCTGAACTGGGTGCGGACGTAGCCAACAGGGGGATAGTCTTAACAGGCGGAGGCGCACTCTTAACAGACATAGACCGATTGATCGCAGAAGAAACCGGCTTACCTGTCTATATAGCAGACGAACCCTTGACATGCGTAGCCAGAGGCGGCGGTATGGTCCTTGAAATGCTTGATGAAAAAGGTATTTCTGCATTTTCACTCGAATAAACATCAAATCATTCTGCTGACCGGAGTGTCACCAAGAAAACTAATTTTTCAATAGACAAAAAAAATTTCATAAGCTTATAAAATTTTCGGGCTAAATTTGCTCTGCGCTATTTTTTGCAGAGTTTTAGCCCAAAGTGTCATGAAATATAGACTTTCTGGATAATCATTCAGCTACAAACTGTGTTTTTGGAAAGGGATAAATAATATCTCGTTAGCTTTTGAATAGATTTTATTTAGTTAAGCATATCACCGTCTTCATGAAATATCCGGATTCGTCCGTTTACTCCATAATGAAATAATTTATCATGGCTAAGTCCTTTAAATTATTTTTATTTTAAAAAATAACGACTTGCTACCCTGATGAAATACCCAGCTCATTAGCTCAGCATGAAGATTATTCTCTGACTATGGATCAAACTTACAAACTGATCTAAACTCCAAACATGGCTGTAATATCAAAACTTCTAAAGATGCTTATTTGGTATGTTTCAGGTTTGCAAATATAATAAATCAGTTAGAATTTTCGAGGTCTCATCATAAAACTCTTATTTGCTTCCGGCCCTTCGCTGAATACACGTTTATTAATCGTAGTCATCGCATCAGTCATCCTGCTTGCTATGGATCACCGCGACTCGAAAATGGATCAGCCCCGGTCGATAATATCTGTGATGGTCTACCCCTTACAACTCTTGGTCAGCTTGCCGGTTGAATTGGTTAAGGATGGTTTTAACACGGTTATGTCATACAACGCCCTGATTCAAGAAAACAAACATCTAAAACAGGACCAACTCAAAAACAGCATCAAATTATTAAAATATGATGCGTTGGAAAATGAAAACATCCGCTTACGCAGATTGCTGGAAAACTCGTTTAAACTAGGTGAACAAGTTCTTATTGCAGAACTTTTATCTGTCAATCTGGTTCCCTACGAACACCTGGTAGTCATCAATAAAGGCTCTCGCTTTGGAGTACATAAACAACAACCGGTCATTGACGCCAATGGTATTGTTGGTCAGGTTGTTCGCTCCTTACCTTTAAGCTCTGAAGTAATGCTGATTACAGATCCCAATCACGCAATCCCGGTTCAAATCAATCGAAATGGCCTGCGAACCATAGCTTTGGGCACAGGCCATATAGAAAAGCTCAGCTTACCCTTTCTTCCTAACAACGCCGACATTGTGCCCGGTGATCTTCTTGTCACCTCTGGACTTGGAGGAACGTTTCCTCAAGGCTATCCAGTCGCAGTTGTTGAAAATTTCACACCTCAGCCCAATAAACCATTTGCCAATATATTTGCAGTCCCTAGAGCCCAACTGGATAAAAGCCGTGAATTACTTATTGTATGGAGTGATTCTACGCCGGTCCCACTGAACAACGCACAACCTGATTCAGAACAGACAAATGCCAAGCAATAGATCTGACATGCTGTCCTATATAGTCTCGATAGGCTTAGCTATGTGCCTGAAAATATTACCCTTACCGGGGTATTTAAGTCAGCTCAATCCCGATTGGGTCTTACTTGCTTTAATATACTGGACACTTGCAATCCCTGAAAAAATTGGTGTATTTAATGCGTGGTTTCTGGGAATCATTATCGATGTACTCACAGGCAGAACCCTGGGCCAGCAGGCATTAGCCTATTCATTAGTCAGTTATGCCTGCCTCAAATTACACAAACGTTTAAGACAATATCCGGTATTCCAACAATCATTTTTTATATTCTGTTGTTTATTATCAGCTCAAGTTATGGTGTTTTGGATAGAAAATATTCAATCCTCCAGAGATATGGGGGTCAGCTTCTGGCTACCCGTCTTTGCCGGAACACTCTGCTGGCCGCTCGTATTTACCATGCTGCGTATTTTCAGAATTAAAGGTCTTTAATATATGGCAAGAAACCATACGATCAAAGATCCTTTGCTGGAAAATCGAATATTTCTGAGCCGCATCGTTTCTATTTTTGCTTTTATTCTGATCTTAACTGCAATACTAATCGGCCGCCTGATTTATCTTCAAATCGCAGGTCATGAGCACTATGCGACTATGTCAAAATCCAACCGCATAAAAATGATGCCGATTCCGCCCACGAGAGGCATTATTTATGACAGACACAATCGTATCTTAGCTGATAACGTTCCCTCATATAGCCTCGAAATCATCCCCGAACAGGTTAAAGATATCAATGAAACCTTGACCAGACTTCAAGAATTACTGGGGTTTTCAGATGATAAAATCAAACAATTTATGAAACAAAAAAAAAGGGAAAAACGTTTTACCAGCATTCCATTATTGTTGCGTCTAAGTGATGAAGATGTCGCCAAGTTTGCAGTAGTACGTCCTTTTTTTCCAGGGGTAGATGCCAAGGCACGCCTGGTCAGGCATTATCCTTACCAGGAATTAACATCACATGTAGTTGGTTATGTCGGACGTATTAATGAAAAGGAGCTAAAAACGCTTCCTGAAGCCAATTATCGAGGCACTTTCCATATTGGAAAAATTGGCATTGAAAAAACCTATGAAACTGAATTACATGGCCAGGCCGGCTATTCTGAAGTTGAAACAAATGCTCAGGGAAGAGCAGTCAAAACGGTCTCTTCCAAAAACCCTACCCCAGGAATTGATATTCATTTAACGCTCGACGTCGATTTACAAAAAACGGCTTATGATGCCTTGGCTGATTTTAATGGTGCTGTTGTTGCCATTGAAATTAAAACAGGGGATATTCTGGTTTTTACCAGTCGTCCCGGCTTTGATCCGAACCCATTTGTTAATGGCATTTCCACAAAAGCTTATCGGGCTTTACAAAAATCCAAAGACCAGCCGTTATTTAATCGAGCATTAAGGGGACAATATCCCCCAGGTTCGACCTTAAAACCTTTTGTAGGACTCGCAGGTTTGGAATACAATGTAATTGATTTCAAACAAAAATTATTTTGCCCAGGCTTTTACCAATTACCCAAAGTTAAACATAAATACAGAGATTGGAAAAAATGGGGGCACGGTATGGTCGATTTAAATGCATCAATTACCCAGTCCTGTGATGTTTATTTTTATGACTTAGCCCGAACCTTGGGAATAGACAGAATCCATCAGTTTTTAAATCAATTCGGTTTTGGACAAAAAACAGGGGTTGACCTGGTCGGAGAGAAAGCGGGGTTATTACCCTCAAGAGCCTGGAAAAAAGCTGTACGAAATCAACCTTGGTACCCTGGAGAAACCTTAATCACAGGAATTGGCCAGGGATTCATGCAAGTTACTCCCTTACAACTAACCTATGCAACTGCAATACTGGCAAATTCAGGAAAAATGATCCCTCCTAGATTAAGCAGAAATCAGACACCAAAAAAATTGAAAGACTTAAATCTATCACCAGAAAACCTAAACAATGTCATTAGCTCAATGATTAATGTCATTCATGGTGCCAGAGGCACAGCACGTAGTTTACAAAAAGGGATTGATTATCAAATAGCCGGTAAAACAGGAACTGCGCAAGTAATTAATATTAAGCAAGATGAGGAGTACGATGAAGAAAAAATAGCCAAAAAATTTCGCGATCATGCCCTCTTTATTGCATTTGCACCAGCGACTGACCCACAAATTGCAGTTGCAGTGATCGCAGAAAATGGCGGTCATGGTGGTTCCGTTGCAGCACCTATTGCCGGCAAAATAATACGCCAGTATTTAACCTCTTCTGATTCTATTCAAGACCATGCAGAATGAAACCAGGGGTGAACATTTTCATCCACCATCAATCATTGGCACACTGCTACGAAAATTACACATAGATATCCCTTTGTTTATTGCAATTGGTTTGGTGTGTAGCGTCAGTTTCATGATCCTTTACAGTGCGACCGGGCAGGATATTAATTTTATCATCCGTCAGGCAACCCGCATTGGAGTCGCTTTTGTCCTCATGATCATTCTTGCGCATATTAATCCACAGCAATTCCATCGTCATTCAACCATACTTTATACCATCGGACTAGTATTGCTGATTGCAGTGCTGCTGTTTGGCCAGGTTGGAAAAGGCGCACAGCGTTGGCTGGATCTTGGTTTTTTTCGATTCCAGCCATCTGAGATGATCAAAATTACCACACCTATGATGATAGCCTGGTTCTTATCAGGCTATGCCTTGCCGCCTCGACCTAAACAATTATTCATTGCAGCTATATTGATTCTGATACCTACATTATTAATCGCAAAACAACCCGATTTAGGCACTTCACTACTGGTCGCCAGCTCAGGTCTTGCAGTATTGTTTTTTGTCGGACTTTCCTGGCGATTCATGTTAATTACTGCCGGGATACTAGTATCTCTGACCCCGGTATTATGGTATTTTATGCGTGACTATCAAAAATCCAGAGTACTGACTTTATTGAACCCTGAAGCTGACCCATTAGGCAAGGGTTACCATATAATTCAATCGAAAATTGCTATTGGCTCAGGAGGATTACACGGGAAAGGCTGGCTGGGCAGTACCCAGGCCAAACTTGATTTTCTCCCTGAAAGTTCTACAGATTTTATATTTGCTGTTTTCGCCGAGGAATTTGGGCTATCTGGATGTTTAAGCCTGCTCCTGCTATATCTGTTACTCATCTGTCGCTGCCTTTATATTGCAGTTCAAGCACAAGATACATACTCCAGACTACTGGCTGGCAGCTTGACATTTACCTTTTTTGTATATGTATTTGTTAATATAGGTATGGTAATAGGCATTTTACCTGTAGTAGGTGTTCCGTTACCATTGATTAGCTTCGGAGGCACATCAATGGTCACTTTGTTAGCTGGATTTGGTATTTTAATGTCTATCCATACGCACAGAAAATTCTTGCCAACCTGATTGCAATAGATAACAGCCTGACCTGCTTGCTTTTTTAATTAACCTTTTTATCAAATGAAAACTCTATTGATCTGTTTACTTATCTTCTTCAAGCCTTTATTCCAAAACCCAGCATTTGCTGCTATAGAAAAGTCTGATACGTATCATGCATTTATTAAAAACATGGTCGAAGAACATAACTTTAATGCCAATGATCTTGATCAATTATTCCAATCCGTTGACATAAAGCAGTCTATTATTGAAACCATGCAACGACCCGCAGAAGGCATGCCTTGGCATAAATATAGAAAAATATTTTTAACGCAATCTCGAATTAATAGCGGCGTTAAATTCTGGCAGGAACATGCATCTACATTAGATAAAGTAAGTCAGGAAACAGGGGTTCCAAGCGAAATTATAGTTGCCATAATTGGGGTAGAAACTTTATACGGCAAACATACGGGTAATCACCGTGTCATTGATGCGCTAGCCACTTTAGGCTTCAACTATCCCAAAAGAAGTAAATTTTTTCTCAGTGAATTAAAACATTTTCTGATTCTATGTAGAGACCAGAAAATCAACCCATTGAAACCAACAGGTTCTTATGCCGGCGCAATGGGAATCCCTCAATTTATGCCTAGTAGTTATCGTCATTATTCAGCAGATTTTGAAAATGATAATAAAATCGATATCTGGTCCAACCCGGCTGATGCCATCAGCAGTGTAGCCAATTATTTTATAGAACACCGTTGGAAGAAAAACCAGCCCATTGCCTTTCCTGTAACTTCAAAATCTGACAAATACGAATCCCTGTTAAGCAAAGGATTAAAACCGGAAAACACATGGAAACAGGCATTAGAACTGAATATCTCTGCAAAAAATTTGATAAATCCTGAAGAGAAAATTAAACTTTTGCAATTTGAACTTGAAAAGGGTCAGTCACTGTGGGTAGGACTGCATAATTTTTATGTCATCACCCGGTATAACCACAGTCCTTTATATGCCCTGGCCGTCTTTCAACTGAGTGAAGAAATCAGGCAATCTAAAAATGGAAAATAAAATCACTAACATGGATTATCAAAACAGGACGTTGATACACATAACCGTATTCAGTATCCTCATCTCTTTATTATTTTCG
>SPJK01082988.1_pt1 | contig 12111 bp, 6 predicted proteins | sample 3741771 | NCBI WGS metagenome assembly SPJK01 (sample SAMN10925997, study PRJNA522277) | cold seep metagenome | isolation source: Elba SIP-enriched marine methane seep metagenome, extraction at timepoint T2 | place: Italy: coast of Elba, Mediterranean Sea | reverse complement strand
GCATTCATTTCCAGACGCCCCAAATCCATCCGTCGCCACCAAACATGCTTGCTATTGAGTTTAATCAACGGCTGTTGCCGGATCGGCTGTTCTGCTTGGAAAACCTGTTGCAATGCCGATAACCGACTCAGATCCAGGGTTTCCATGTCCAACACGACTTTCTTGTTTTGCAAATCAAAAGGAATTTCAAAATTGCCTCTGGCGATTTCATGAACAATTCGCCCTGAAAAAGCGTTATCACTCCGTTGCGCTTGTAATGATAAAGCACCTCTCGCGGCATTTTTCCAATGTACTTGTCTGACATCAATATCAATCGATTCTAAGACCGTTGCTTTATCTTTAACTTTATTATCGTCAAACAAACTCAACCAGGCATCCAAATCCAAGTCGCGTCGCTTCACCCGTAATTGAAATCCGGCTTTCTGAAAAGACCGCGCAACCCCCCCGCCATAAACAATATCGCCGCCATACAAAGCCAGTTTGCGCTTATCCGCCAGCAGATTCAGTTTTAACTTTTCCGCATATTCAACAGTCACCGGCAATAAATTGTCTTCCGCCAGGGTAATTTCTACCTGTAATGGCCGCAGCTCGTCCGCTTGCTTGGACAAATTATCCGGCAAATCCAGCGCCATTCCTTTTAAATCACTGGCGATGGTTAATTTCGCCGGTTTAGCATTCGCCGGAATTTTCAACACGCTATTAAAGCTCGCCACCCCCTCGCTGAATTCATTTTTCAAATAAGGGAAAGACTTCGTCAACCGACTAATCTCCGCCTTTCCGGAAAAATCAATCCATGTTGCTTGCCGATCAGTGTTAATCTTGGTCTGCACAGGATTATCGAACATTTGTCCCAATATCCCCTGACTGTAAACGCCGTTTTCTGTAAATTGCACTTTACCTTTAAGCCTATCAGCCTGAACATCAACCACATTCAATGACAGACGCGCCTTATTAAGATGCACCGTCCCGTCTACATGTGATTCCGCATCATCCACCAGCGGCAACTGCATTTTTAAATCCACCCGACTCAAGCCGCGCACTTTAGCTGACTCGATCAAACCGGCGACTTTATCCGCCTGCGGCGTTTTTTGCATAAAGCTTAAGGCATCGGCAATATCAGTTTGCAAAAGCCCATCAACTAATAAATGTTTGCTGAACTCCATATCCGGAATTTTCACTACCGCTTGTTTTATTTTGACCTTTTCACTACGGCCGCGGCGAATGTCCACTTGCATAGATTTCCCCCAAAAACGGGTATGCGCGTTTAATTCATAAAGGTAAGGCCAATCCGGGTGATATTGTAAAATGCCGTTTTGCACATCAAAAGAGGCCTCAAAAACGCCGGGCTTTTGATGATAAGGAAAATGTTCCAGAGAGCCGTTAATTATCACTTTACCGTTGAGCAATTCACCGGCTTTAAAAGCTGGGTTCAACCAAGCCGCCGTTTGCTTGCCCATAATTTTCAGCGGCAAAACCTGATTAATCAAACTTAGATCACGATTGCTCTGTAATTTCATTTGAAAATCAATCATTGATTCCGGCCAATTTTCCGCTAATTTGAAACTCAAGGAAAAATCGCTGTTAAACCCGGCCGCATCCAGTACAACATTTTTAGATTCAAGAACAGTGGCCGAATCTCGCCGAAACCAGTTGAGCCGACCGTCAACTTTATCAACGGCGATAGCTTGATTAAACAAATCCTCGGCAATCAGTTTCGCCCCATTGGTTTGTAGCTCAATGACGCCCTGTTCGGTAACCCCATGCAAACGACCTGAAAGACCACTCAGACGGCTGCCGCCGCCTAACGGCAGCGTCAAATCTGAAAAAGCGCCTTGCAAAGCAAAGTCTTGATTTAATCCATCCCAAAAAAACGCCCAATCGTTCAATTGTCCGGAAAAATGTGTTTTCTGCGGTAATCGCCGCATTAAGGTTGGCTGAAAGAAAGCCGCCAAAGGTTGCAGCATTTCCAACTCCAGGCGATTCAGCAAGCCGAAATAACGCTGATTTTCAGCAACAGTCAAGCTGAATTCAGCGGTCGGCCAGATAAATTGATTAAAGGCTAAGGCAATATTTTGTCCGCGAATACGCCAATCTTGCTGCCGCCTGATTGCGGCGAAATCCAAACTTATTTGGTCTAATAAAAGCTGTCTATTTTGTTGCTTTAAATGGAGGTTTTCCGCTGACAGTTTTCCGGCCAGTTCAGTCAGCTCAACGCCCGACCATGCCCCCCATAAATCAAAATTTCCGCGCCCTGATTGAAATTGCAGTTCGCTTTCTATAGCGGCAAACTTTTCAATTTCACCCAACAAATTAGCCAAGTGAACATCTTTAGAATGTATATAAAATCGTCCGGATAAACTGTCCGGCTGAAAAACATCGCCGTTAACATTGATGGAAAAACGCAGCCTTCGACCCAGCGAATCCGGCAAGTCAGCGAGTAAATGAACTTCATGATAGCGCTCGGACAAATCATTCACCAAAAACAAATCGACATCGCCAAAACGGCTCTGTTGTTGTTTTTGGTAATGATCTATCCATGTAATATCACTGTTCAACAAAGCATATTGACCGCATTCCAACAACCACTCCGGCGCCCCGTCGTCGTCTTCCGGAAACCCTTGAACCGTTATCTTTCCTTGTTGGTCGCGCTGCAGAGTGAATTGCGCACCCTCTATAGCAAATTGCGTCGCTGCCAAGAAACTTTGTTCTGTAATCAGTTTAAAAATATTCAAGCCGATACGGGTCTGAGCGATTTTAACAGCAGCTTGCTCCGGGTCAGCAACGGATTTTAAAGCGACTTGGTGTAAAACAATTTCCGGATTGAAGCTCTTGTTATTGGCGGTCAGCAAACCGACCTCTAAAGGAATGCCGGTTTGCTGAACAAAAGCTTTTTGAATTTGCGGCCTGTATTTATCGATTTCAAACAACAAAAACCGTAAAACCGTTAAAACGATAGCGCTGAGGACTAAAATAGCCAATAAAAAGCGACCGGCTAACCTTTTAAACTGTACTAATAACACGCCAATATTTTAAAGCAAAACCACATCGTACTGTTCCTGGTTATATTGCGCTTCCGAGCGGAATTTAATAGCGACTCCCAAAAACATTTCCAAATCGGCCAGCATATCGGCCTCCTCATCCAACAACATCTCCACAACTTCATTAGAAGCCAACACCAGGATATTTTGTACATTATATTGCTTAACTTCGCGGATAATCTCCCTGAAAATTTCCAGGCAAATGGTTTCTGCGGTTTTTAACACGCCCCTACCGCCGCAAGCGCAACAGGGCTCACATAAAATATGTTCCAGACTTTCCCGGGTTCTTTTGCGAGTCATTTCCACCAAACCTAAAGAAGACACCTCAGTGATTTTGGTTTTCGCATGATCCCTGTCCAAATGTCTTTGTAAAGCGCTTAAAACTTGTCTTTTATGCTCTTCGCTTTGCATATCGATAAAGTCGATAATGATAATGCCGCCTAAATTGCGCAATCTCAACTGCCGACAAATCGTTTGAGCCGCCTCTAAATTGGTCTTGAAAATGGTTTCTTCTAAATTGCGACCGCCGACATATCCGCCGGTATTGACATCCACAGTCGTCATCGCTTCGGTTTGATCGAACACCAAATGACCGCCTGATTTCAGCTTGACCTTGCGCTCTAAGGCTCGAGTAATCTCGTCCTCAACATTATAAATATCAAACACAGGCCGCTCGCCGGTATAGTGTTCAATAACTGGCACAATCTCAGGCACGAATACCGCCGCAAAATCACATAACTTCTGAAAAGTTTCCCTAGAGTCAACTCGGACTTTTTCGATTCCATCTTTATATAAATCACGCAAAGTACGGATACTCAACGGTAAATCTTCATGGATCAAAGCCTTGGGCTTAGAGTTTTTGATTTTCTCCAATATTGATTCCCATAACTTGGTCAGGAATGTCATATCCGAAAACAAGATGACTTCTTCCACGCATTCCGCCGCTGTCCGGGCAATAAAACCGCCGGATTGATGCTTTTCCTGATAAGCCTCGATGCATGCGCGCAAGCGCGCCCGTTCGCTTTCACATTCTATCCGCTGTGAAACCCCGGAATTAGTCGCATAAGGCATATACACCTGATACCGCGAAGGAATGGAGATTTCCGTAGTTAAGCGCGCGCCTTTACTGCCGAGAGGATCTTTAGTAACCTGCACGATAATCTTTTGGCCTTCACGTAAAAAATCCTCGATATTTTCTGAATCTTTGGACTCTTTTTCGCGCCCGCTAAAATCGGATAAATGTAGGAAAGCAGCCCTTTGCAAGCCGATATCGACAAACGCCGCCTGCATCCCCGGCAAAACCCGGCAAACTTCGCCTTTATAAATATTGCCGACCAAGCCTTTTTGCAAAAAACGCTCAATGACCAATTCTTGCAAAACGCCGTTTTCGATCACGGCGACGCGCGTTTCCGGCGGCGTCACGTTAATTAATATTTCTTCACTCATCTGAGTATCTTAATTCCCTGTTGTTCTAATAAACGGGCTGTTTCATAAATCGGCAGTCCCATTACCCCTGAATAACTACCTTTAATCTGTTCAATAAAAACCGCGCCATAGCCCTGAATGGCGTATGCTCCAGCCTTATCGCACGGTTCTCCGGTGCGCCAATAATCGGCGATTTCTTGCTCGTTTATTGAACGAAAACTGACCTCTGTTCGGCTCACTAATTGATGATTTTGCCCCTGCCGCAAAGTGACCGCGCTAAAAACCGTGTGTGTATTATCGGCCAATGTTCTCAACATATCTCGGGCATGCTCGAAATTTTCAGGCTTACCCATAATTCGGTCGCCCAATACGACCGTAGTATCGGCCGCCAACACCGGTAAGCTATCCGTCATTGCATTTACGCAGCTTAGCGCTTTTTCATTAGCTATACGCTGAACATAAGCCAACGGCGCTTCATTTTGATGCGGCGTTTCATCAATTTCAACCGGCTTCACCTCATAATGGACACCGATTTGATCCAACAATTCCCGGCGCCGCGGCGATGCTGAAGCCAATATAATTTGTTTATCCATAAATTATCGGTGATAAGGGTGATTATTCAACAAACTCCAGGCGCGATACATCTGTTCGGCGACAATCACTCTGACCAAAGGGTGAGGAAAAGTCAATTTCGATAAACTCCAGGATTCACGGGCTTGTCGTCTGACTTGTTCGGCCAACCCCTCCGGCCCGCCGATCATTAACGCAACTTGCGGCGTATTTTCACGCCAACGCCGCATGGCCTCGGCTAAATCTTGGGTAGACCAAGGCTTGCCGGGAATATCTAAAGTGATTATATGCGCCTTTGCTCCCGCTGCGGCTAACATACGCTCCCCTTCATCTCGCACGATACGCTCGGTATCACTATTTTTTCCGCGCTTGCCCGGCGCAATCTCTTGTAAGGTCAATTCACAACCCCGATTAAGGCGTTTGGCATATTCGTTGTAGCCTTCTTGCACCCAAGCGGGCATACGGTTTCCAACCGTTATTAATTTAATCTGCATGCGCTTGAGAATACACAGTTGCCGCTCGGGTTGCAATGCTGTTCCCCAGGAAAACGCTCAACAATTTCCCCTAACAACATCTTCACCTGAAAAACCAGTCACTTACACACAAACCTGGTAGCGACAATTTGTCGCGCGACACTATGCCACATTTTCACAACAAACATTTACGACTAAAATACATGCAACTCTTAAATGCGCTCCCAACTCCTAGGGATTCAGAGTTTTTTATCCTTCTTATATGCGGCCTTTTGCGCCGCATTTTTTTTGCCCGTCAAAAAAAATCTTCAGTCCAAGCCCCCTCACTTTGTATTTTGCTCTGAAAAATTCATCAACAGTTCTATACTTTTTTTATCGCTCATTGCAAATTTTTCACACACCACAATGAATTCCTCCCCGTCGCCTGAAAATATCAGCGCTTTATTACTAAAAAGCATTTCCAAACTGCTCTTGGAAAGCGTCAATTGCGAGAACCTTACGCCGCCTTTCAACCGTGTTTTGGAACGCGCTTTAGATTTGACCCACTCAGAATTCGGCTTCATCAGCGAACTATCGCATGACCGGGAAAAGCAGCCGATTCTGAAAACACTATCCATCGTCGGCATCAATGAACAAGTTGAAAAAAAAACGTCACCTTCAATCAATAATCATCAACAATCCATTACTTTCAATTCATTATTCGCCGAGATAATAAAAACTCGAGAAACCATCATCCGCAACATTCCTCAAAAAACCCCTGACGCAGATAACGTTAAAGCCCCACTTGAATTCAAAACATATATGGGGACGCCGATTTTCTTCGGCTCCGAACTAGTCGGCATCATTGGCTTGTTCAACAGCCCCAGCGGTTATAATCAGGAAGATGCGATTTTTTTACAACCGCTACTGCTTGCTTGCGGTCATATTATGGTGGCCGTCAAAAATAAAAAATCCCTGCAAAAAAGCGAACAACGCTTTAGAGCGTTATTTGAGAAATCGGCCGAAGCCATTTTATTAATAGAAGACGAATATTTTATTGATTGTAACGCCGCCGCCCAGCACATGCTCGGCCTGGAAAACCGCCAAGCTATTACTCAAATTCATCCTTTCGACCCGTCACTATCGCCGGAACTGCAACCGGACGGCGAACGGTCAGCCGAGAAAGCCTTGCGAATGATCGAAATAGCCAATCGCCAAGGCAGCCATATGTTTGAGTGGGAACATTTAAAAGCCGACGGCGAACCGTTTTTAGTCGAAGTGTTGTTAACCGCTATTTTCGACCAAAACAAACGCATGTTGCATGTAGTTTGGCGCGACATTACCGAGCAAAAGAAAAATCAACAAGAATTACATAATTATCGTCAACAACTGGAAAAGCAGGTCAAACAACGCACTGAAGAGCTGAATTCAGCCAAAGAAGAAGCGGAGCGCGCCAACCAAGCGAAAAGCATTTTCCTGGCCAATATGAGCCATGAAATACGCACCCCGCTAAACGCTATTCTAGGCATGACTCAACTGGCCTGCCGTCAGTTGGATAATAGGCAGAGTCTACAAAAATATTTACGGCAAATTTCCGATTCCGGACATTTATTATCGCAATTAATTAACGATATACTGGATTTTTCCAAAATTGAAGCCGGAAAGCTGGAATTGGAAAATCGTTATTTTGTGTTGGCCGACTTGTTGGACAACATTATCAAAATCATTTCGCCCGCCATTTACGCCAAAAAACTCAATTTTTATGTTTATGAGAACCGGGACATTATCGGCGAATGCCTCGGCGACACTTTACGCATTAGCCAAATTCTCATTAATCTATTAAGTAATGCCGTCAAATTTACCGAACAAGGCCATATCATTTTCGCGGTGGACAAAATCGACGATCATTTGATTTTTCAAGTTCACGACACCGGCTTAGGCATTCGCCAAAGCGACCAACACAAATTATTTTTACCTTTTTCCCAAGTCGATGTTTCCAACACCCGAAAATACGGCGGTACGGGGTTGGGTTTAACGGTTTCGCGCAGACTGCTGGATCTAATGGGCGGTGCGATCACCGTCAACAGCCGATTAAACGAGGGTTCCGTATTCACCGTTACCTTACCCGCCCTTTTCAACAACATATCCCCGCCACAATATCAACAAACGATTTATCTTGATCAACAAGCGCTGGATTATGATAAAGAAATTCTACGCTCTCTGGAAAACTGGAACGTTGAAGTTAAAACCTTCAATAATTTAAATGATTTAACTGAATTACCCGAACAATCCACTGTCCTAATTCTGTTAAATAAAGCACATAATCAACAAAACATTATCCAAACCTTATTTCAAAAAAGGTTAAAATTAATTATTCTTGCCGACAATGGATTGGAAGCCGAACTTCCCAAAAATTGGCAAAATCGACTACCCTTAATAGAACTACCTTGGCGGCCCCGGCATATTATTCAAGCTTGTTTAGAAAATGTAGAACAATCAACCGAAATGAACACCAATGAACCACGATTGCAAAACGTCAGAATTCTTGCCGTTGAAGATAACCCGGTCAATACCGCAGTCGTTGAAGAATTCGCTGAATTAGAAGGCGCAACCATTTACTGCGTTGAAAACGGTCAGGAGGCGATCGATTTTCTGCAACAGCAGCTTAATCAAGTTGACATTATCCTGATGGATGTGCAAATGCCGGTTATGGACGGTTACCAGGCGACCCGTTGGATCAGAAGCCAAAACATTCAAATTCCGGTTATTGCCCTAACCGCGCACGCGATGACCAATGAACGTCAGCATTGCTTTGCCGCCGGCATGAACGACATGGTCAGCAAACCGGTTGATTTTGATCAACTTATCGATGTCATCTTAACCCAACTCAGTCTTAATAAAAATAACACCACTATGACGACAGACTCCGAAGCGCTAAACAGCTCCCAAGCGACAACTGCTGATGAACCGGTTTTAGAAATTGAAACGTTAATGGACCGTTATCAGGGCCGGGAACAATTTGTTCATAAATTGCTTAATCTGGTTGTCAAAGACCAGGATAAAAATATTGAACAATTAGATTCTATCATCCATCAAAAAGACTATGATGGACTCAAGGTGTTTTCTCACACCATTAAAGGCATGAGCGGCAACATTTGCGCTTTCGCGCTACAAAAACTAGCATCGGAAATAGAGCAAAAAGCAAAACAGCATGATAGAGACGCCTTTACTTTAACAGACCGACTGACTGATGAACTGAAAGCCTTATATGAGGAAGTTAGCCACGTATTAGGAGACCAATAATGTCCGAAAAAAGCTATATCGTCGCTGCTGATGACCAGCTCGATAATCAACTAATACTGGAAGAATTACTCTCGCCTTTTTATCACATCAAAACCTTGTCCAACGGCCAGGAATTGATCGACTACATCTCTACCGACAATCCTGTGGATTTAATTTTACTGGATATCATCATGCCGGTAATGGACGGCTTTACTGCTTGTCAAAAAATAAAAAGCATGGACAATTTTAGCGATACGCCGATTATCTTTCTAACCAGTCTGGAAAGTTATGCCGATGAACAACATGGTTTAACCTTAGGCGCCGAAGATTTCATCCATAAACCTTTTACCGAACCGGTGTTGCTGGCCAGAATCAACAACCATCTGCGAATCAGCGAAATGTCCAAACAATTACGCATGCGCAATGATGAATTGGAAGCCAAAATCAGTGAGCGCAACAAAGCTTTACTAGCTGCTCAAGATACCGCAATTGCTGCATTTTGTTCACTGGCGGAGAAAAGAGACAACGAAACCGGCAACCATATTTTACGCACCCAATCTTATGTTAAAGTCTTGGCGGAAGGCATGAGCAAACTCCCGCAATACCATAATGAACTCACCGAAGAGAACATTAACGCCATGTACCGTTCTTCGCCTTTACACGATATTGGCAAAGTCGGCGTTCCAGACGCCATTTTAAACAAACCCGGCAAATTGACCCCCGAAGAATGGGAAATCATGAAGCAACACAGCCAAATCGGCGCCGAAGTGATCAGCCAATCCGATCAGGAATTAGGCGATAACATCTATTTAAAATACGGTCGTCAAATCGCCCATTATCACCATGAAAAATGGGACGGCAGCGGATACCCCAGTGGCTTAATAGGCGAATCAATACCGTTATCGGCGCGCCTGATGGCAGTCGCCGATGTTTATGACGCCCTGATTTCCAAACGTTGTTATAAAGAACCTTTTTCACATGATAAAGCCGTCAGCATTATCAGCGAAGGCAAAGGCAATCATTTTGACCCTACCGTGGTCGAAATTTTTCTCACCATGACTGATAAATTTCAAGAAATCGCCAATAAATTTGCCGACTAGCCGCTACCGTTATAACAGCGAATCAAAACACGCACCCTTTTCCAGAAACTCTCCACATGACAGAAGAATCTCTAAAAATTTTCGTCGTTGATGACGAACCTACCGCCCGAACCACGCTGATGGCCTTCTTGCATGATACACCCCATAAAGCCACCGAGTTCGCCGGCGGCCAAGACTGTCTTGATAATGCGCATAAGCTCCCTGACATCATTTTATTGGATTTGGAAATGCCGGATATCAGCGGCGTACAAGTCTGTCAGACGATACGCGAAATTGATTTAGAACACCAACCGCATATTATTTTTGTCTCCGCTCATAATGACATGGCCTCCCGAATGTCCGCCTATAACGCCGGCGCCAACGACTATCTCGGCAAGCCGTGCATGGAAGAAGAGCTTAAACAAAAAATAGCTACCGCACATCGCTATATCCAACAAAACAAATCGCTGAACCAAAACTACCAATTCGCCCAACAAGCCGCATTTACCGCCATGAATTCAATGGGCGAACTGGGCGTAGTGTTACAATTCCTACGCAATTCTTTTGAATGTAAAGACTTATCTCAATTAGTCGACCTGATTTTATCCGCTCTGCGCAATTATGACTTACACGGTTTCATTCGCTTATACAATGAATTTGAAGATATCAGCGACTCAACTGACAAAGAGTGTACGCCTCTACAAACTTCGATATTGGAATACAGCACAATGCTGGAGCAACGCATTGTCACCACCCGCGATTATCTGGTTTTCAACTACCCGCAAATCAATCTGGCGATTACTAATTTAAGCGCTATTGACGATGACACATTAGGCCGTTTAAGAGATCACTTAGCGACGCTGGCGGAAGGCATCAGCGCGCGCATTAAAGCGCTGGAAAAGGAACAGCAATTTACCCATCAAGCGGAATTAGTGTTATCCACTTCTCAGGAAATCGCCGAATTATTGGAAAAAATTGATGGGCAGCAGCATAGCAAACGGATAGAACTGATGAGTATTATTGCAGAATATTCCAATAATCTGGAAAGCGCTTTTTTTCAATTGGGCTTAACGGAAGGCCAAGAAGACGAACTCTTGGAAATGGTGCATAACATGCATCGAAGGCTTGATGAATTGATGAATCAAAACGAAACAATCGCCAGACATTTATCTGACGCCAATCGCAGATTAAGCAAGCTAACGCTTTAGCTTGATACAAACATTATCCTGATTTTCAAATATAGAACTAAAGTAAAAACAACTATTTAAGCTATATTTACGGATAAAAAAATAAGTCCCCTCTTTTTTAAGAGGGGACTCCCCTGTAATTAAAACTCCCTATATAAAGTTATGTAAACTTACTCGATATTACATAACAAGCCGCCATTACGACTATGGCCGCTGATCACTTCAAAATCACCGAAGACCGAACCCTCGCCAATCTCTACCGAACAACTGGTATGGATTTTCTCCGCTAATTGGCCGTCCACGTAGATTTTGATCTCCGTGCCTAAAGTGCCGTGTTTTTCAGTACCCACAAAAGAGAAGCTATCGCCTACCGCAACATTACCGCTGAAGACTTCGCCACCTTTTTTCTGGAACACTTCAATCAAAGCATCCTGAGCGCCATTGTATTGCAGCACTAAGTCAGTCACTTTGCCATCACAAACATCACATGGTTCACCTACATCAGGAACAACAACTGTCGAAGGATCTTCATCAGTTACTGTTTGCCCCTGATATTCACCAATAACATCCGCAATATTCGTGTAGCCAGTAACTACATTAACATCATCACATGTATATGAGAATTCACCATCTATTGCCATGTCGCCAATAAACATATTACAAGCAGGTAACAAAGGATCATTCACAGTAACGTTTGTTAAGTCTACATTACCAATGTTGGTTACAACAATTTCGAAAGTAACATCACTGCCTGATACAACTTCTCTTGAATCAGAACCTTCTGCTTGCTTGCGAATATCAATAGCTGGCTCAAGTTTATACAAACCACAGTCAATGGTCAGGTTGCTTTCACCGGAAGCCAGTGTGTGCGTACCCATTCCACCTGCTGCATCAGCGTTGTTGTCTTGATCAATCGTTGAACCTTGATTAACCGGCGTTGTGATGGAGTAACCCGCAGGCGCCACACAAGTCAATGTGTAATCACCCGGCTCCAACCCGGTAAACAGGTAGTTGCCACTCGGATCAGTATCAATCGTGTCGGTAAAACCATTCGGACCACTGATGTTAATAGTCACAT
>SPJK01005432.1_pt1 | contig 12114 bp, 10 predicted proteins | sample 3741771 | NCBI WGS metagenome assembly SPJK01 (sample SAMN10925997, study PRJNA522277) | cold seep metagenome | isolation source: Elba SIP-enriched marine methane seep metagenome, extraction at timepoint T2 | place: Italy: coast of Elba, Mediterranean Sea | reverse complement strand
TGTCGGCGCCGCAGAGCGTGGCCAGCCCTGTAATGGCATGGATGCGTGCTCCGGTAATCCGTGCGGTCTTGCTTGTTCCTTTTCGACCCTGATCCCAGATAGTGCGACGACGCGCCCGGCACCGGGCCATATCGAACGAACTACCCGCAGGGTCGTGCTCCGGCCGGTTTCCACCATTCTGGACCATCTGGATCGTCCTCCGCGCGCGTGACGAAGCCGAGCCTTGTTGATGGGCTCATTTCACCTTCGTTCTGCCCGCATCGGAGACATTCATGTCCATGCCTGCCATTGCCGCATTTGCGGCTGCACTTCAGCTATCAGCTGCGATTGCGCAACCTGTTTCTGAACCTTCTCCGCTCAGCTTGGCGGAGGCCGTGTTGATCGCTGGCCAAGCCGAAGACCCGGCCATCGGGAGTTTGAGGTCTCGCGCCGGGGCGCTCGAGCGTGCCGGCGAAGCCGCCATGGCTCTGCCGGATCCGACGTTGCGGGTTGGTCTCGCCAACCTTCCCCTCAGCAATCTTGACCCCAACCGGGAAGCAATGACCCAGATGCAGGTCGGCGTGCGGCAGGTCATACCCAGCAATGCGAGCCGTCACCTGCAGCGAGAGCGGCAACGGGCACAGGCCCAGGGCGTTCTGGCCCTTGGCGGGTTGGAACAGCGATTGATCACCCGATCAGTCCGGCTGGCTTGGCTGGAAGCCTATTACTGGGAACAGGCAGGCGAATTGACGCGCGCTCGGCGCGAAGAGATCCGACAGCTCAGCGAGGTGGCTACGGCCCTGTTTGCCAGCGGGCGAGGCAATTCCCATGACGTCATCCGCGTAGACCTGGAAACCGCATTGCTGGATGCCAGGCAAATTGAGATCGATCGGCAAATTGGAACAGCCCGGGCGCAATTGGCGCGTTATGTCGGCGCCGCCGCAGCAGGGCGAGACATGTTGCCGCGATTGCCTGTCCTGCCGGCATTGCCCGGGGGCGACGAGGCAGTGGACGCCTTGGCCAGACATCCGTCCGTGATGTCCCGAAACGCCCGGATCGAGGCAAGCGAGCGCGAGATCGATCTGGCACTGGAGGCCTACAATCCGGTCTGGAGTGTGGATGCCGGATATGGCGTGCGAGGCAGCCGATCGGACGTCGCCAGCATCGGTGTGAGCGTGCAAATGCCCATCTTCAGTCAGCGTCGGCAGGATGAAAGCGTGGCTGGAGCCCGTCAGATGCGTTCCGCCGAAGAGCTGGACCGTCGAGCGTTACTGCTCGAACTGCGCCGACAACTGGATGAAGACTGGGTCCGTTTCCAGCGCCTCAACGAAACGGCCATGATCTATGAAACGGGTGTGCTGGAGCGCGCGCGTGAAACAACGGCAGCCGTCCTTGCAGCCTACGAAAACGAGCAGGCAGACTTTGCCGAACTCGTGCGCTCCGAGCTCGCCCTGCTGGATATCGAGCTGACCTTGATCCGGACACGCGTTGATGCGTTGCAGGCGCATAGCCGGATCCTGTTCCTGACGGGAGACGTCCAATGACCCCGCGTACATTCATTCTGGGTACGGGCACTTTCTTGGCCGGGATCGCTCTTGGCGCGCTCGGCATGAGCCTTGTGGGCGGAAGCGATAATGCCGCAACATCCGACGAGCGGGAAATTCTCTACTGGGTCGCTCCGATGGACCCGAATTTTCGCCAGGACGAGCCGGGCAGGTCGCCCATGGGTATGGACTTGATCCCGGTATATGCCGGTAGTGAACCCACGGACGACTCCACCATTACCATCTCCTCGGCCGTCGAGAACAACATCGGAGTCCGGACGGCAGATGTGACACGGGGTCGGTTTGCGGAAGACCTGGCCACGGTTGGCTATGTGCGGCCCATTGATCACCTGGCCTCCGTGGTTGATGTGCGGGCGCAAGGCTGGATCGAGGATCTGCGCATCGCCGCTGTAGGTGATGTGGTGGAAGCGGGCGACCTGCTTTTCCGCATGTACTCGCCGGAAATTGTCACGGCTCAAAGTGAATTCCTGCAAGCCGTCAATGTGTCCCGCCCGGGCCTGGTGGCGGCGGCGGGCTCGCGTCTGCGAGCCCTTGGGGTCAATCAGGCCCAGATTGACTCAATCGCGCAACGCGGCACGCCACGAAGATTGGTTGACGTTTACGCGCCACGAACAGGCGTTGTGCTGGAGATGAATGTTCGCGAAGGCGCGCATGCTCATCCGAGCATGGTGGTGATGACGATTGCGGACCTGCGAGAGGTCTGGGTTGTCGCGGATTTGTTTGAAGATGAGGCTGCGGCGATCGAGCCAGGGCAAAGCGTCCGGCTGCAGTCGCGCGCCCAGCCGGGCCGGATGTGGCACGGTCAGGTAGAGTATCTCTACCCGACTGTGGACCCGCGAAGTCGCTCCATTCCGGTGCGCATGCGCTTTGCAAACAGCGATGGTGCCTTGCGCCCCGAAGCCTATGTGAATGTTCGCATCGAGGCGTCGCCGCGCGACGATGTGCTGTCAGTTCCGTTCGAGGCGGTCATCCGTACCGGTCAATCGGAGCGGGTGGTTCTGGCACTGGGTGACGGCCGGTACCGTCTGGCGCAAGTGCGCACGGGTGCTGAGGCCGGTGGACGCGTCGAGGTTCTCACTGGCCTGTCGGAAGGTGAGCGCGTGGTCGTGTCCAGCCAGTTCCTGATCGATTCCGAAGCCAGTCTTCAGGGTGTCGCCTTGCGCATGGCGGGGGCTGACGCGCCCGCCGCACCCCCGGAAATCGTCCAAGGCGCAGGGGTTGTCGACGGTGTGATGGCGTCGCACGGCATGATCGACCTGACACATGATCCGATCCCGGAACTCGGATGGCCGGTGATGAGCATGTCTTTTTTCACGTTGGACGCCGTTTCGCTCGACGGCCTGTCGGAGGGTGATGAGGTAAGGTTCACCTTGCGTCAGAACGATGAGGGGCAGTGGCGTCTCGCCTCGATAGCTAGATCGGACGCGGCGCAGCCGGATCCCGTGGTCGAAGGGCAAGGCCGTGTCGTTACCCTGATGTCCGATATCAACATGGTCGAGATCGATCATGAGCGCATCGAGGCGATCGGTATGCCGGCCATGAGCATGGTCTACGAGTTGGGCGACGGTGTTACGCTTGATGGGGTCTCTGAAGGGGACCATGTCAGCTTTTCGATTGATGAAGCGCGGCCAGGCCAATGGCAGCTTTCGGGCATCACGGTCGTGCGGCCAGGTGATGCTGGTGGCGAGGAATGATCGGCTCTCTTATCCGCTGGTCGATAGGTAATCGGCTGATCGTCCTCATTCTGGCAACCTTGTTGGCAGGGAGTGGTGTCTATTCGCTCTCCCGCATGCCAATGGACGCCATCCCCGACTTGTCGGATGTTCAGGTCATCATCAAGACAACTTACCCCGGGCAGGCTCCGCAGGTTGTCGAGGATCAAGTCACATATCCACTGACAACGGCCATGCTGGCGGTGCCGGGCGCCGTGACAGTTCGCGGCTACTCCTTTTTCAACGACAGTTATGTCTATGTCATTTTCGAGGATGGGACCGATCTCTACTGGGCTCGTTCTCGGGTTCTGGAATACCTGTCCCAGGTGGCTCCAACCTTGCCAGACGCGGCCCGTCCGGCATTGGGGCCGGATGCAACCGGCGTTGGCTGGATCTATCAATATGCCCTGGTCGACCGGACAGGGCAGCACGATCTGGCCGACCTCCGCTCACTGCAGGACTGGTTCCTCAAATACGAACTCCAGACAATCGAGGGTGTGTCGGAGGTGGCCACGATTGGCGGCATGGTGCGGCAATACCAGGTTGTCGCCGATCCCGACCGGCTGCGTGCCCTGAGTATACCACTCTCTGCGGTCCGAACCGCGATCGAACGGGGCAACCAGGAAAGTGGCGGCCGAGTCATCGAGATGGCGGAAGCCGAGTACATGGTCCGGGCATCCGGCTGTATCGAGGGTGTCGAGGACCTGGAAGCGATCCCGATTGCGGTTACTGAAACCGGCACACCAATACTGATGTCGGACATTGCCGACATTACAATTGGACCGGAATTGCGGCGGGGCATCGGCGAGCTCAATGGCGAGGGCGAGGCGGTCGGCGGCGTTGTCGTCATGCGATATGGCGAGAATGCCCGCGCGACCATCCAGCGCGTCGAAGAGCGTCTGAGTGAACTCGGCGCTTCGCTGCCCGAGGGCGTGGAGATCGTCACCACCTACAACCGGGCGGGCCTGATTGAACGGGCAGTGTCCTCCCTGCGGGAAAAGTTGATCGAAGAATTCCTTGTCGTGGGGCTGATTTGTGCGCTTTTCCTTTTCCATTTCCGCTCGTCACTCGTGATCTTCCTGAGCTTGCCGCTGGGTATTCTCACCGCGATCATCGTGATGAATGCCCAAGGCATTAATGCCAATATCATGTCGTTGGGCGGCATAGCGATCGCCATCGGCGCCATGGTGGATGCCGCGATCGTCATGATCGAGAACATGCATAAGCATGCTGAGCGTGAACCGATCACGCGCGAAAACCGGTGGGAGATCGTCACCAAGGCCTCTGTCGAAGTGGGGCCGGCGCTCTTCTTTTCGCTCCTGATTGTGACCTTCAGCTTCGTTCCGATCTTCGCACTGGAAGCCCAGGAGGGGCGGCTCTTTCATCCGCTCGCCTTTACCAAGACCTACGCCATGGCGGCGGCTGCCGGCCTGGCCATTACCCTGGTGCCGGTTCTGATGGGTTATCTTGTGCGGGGCCGGATCACGCCGGAGCACAAGAATCCGGTCAATCGCCTTTTGATCGCGGGCTATCGGCCTTTCATCGGTCTTGCGATCCGCCGTCCTGTTGCCGTGTTGCTCGCGGCCGGCCTGGTGCTCGCCAGTGCCGCCGTGCCGTTGTCCCGCATGGGAAGCGAGTTCATGCCGGATCTCGATGAAGGTGACATCCTCTACATGCCGAGTGCTTTCCCCGGCGTTTCGGCGGGCAAAGTCACCGAATTGCTGCAGCAGACCAACCGCCTGATCATGACCGTGCCGGAGGTCCTGACAGTGCACGGGAAGGCGGGGCGAGCCGAGACCGCCACAGACCCGGCTCCGTTGACCATGATCGAGACCACCATCCAGCTGCGACCGCGCGAAGAGTGGAGGCCGGGCATCACAATTGGCGACATTCGAGCCGAACTGGATGCCGCTGTGGATGTGCCCAGCCTCACCAATGCCTGGATCATGCCGATCCGCGGTCGAATCGACATGCTGGCGACAGGAATCAAGACGCCTGTCGGTATCAAGATTGCCGGCCCGGACCTGGATGTGATTGCCGAGATTGGCGAGGAGGTGGAAGCCATTATCCGGACACTGGACGGAACCGCATCGGTTTATGCCGAACGGGTTACCGGAGGCCGGTTTGTTGATATCGACGTCAATCGGCTGGAAGCCGCCCGTTTCGGGCTGAATGTTGCCGACGTCCATGATGTTGTTCGGACTGCGATCGGTGGCATGACTGTTGGCGAGAGTGTCGAGGGCCGGGAGCGATATCCCATCAATCTTCGCTACCCGCGTGACTATCGTAATTCTGTGGACTCGATCCGGGATCTGCCAGTGGTCACGCCGACCGGTGCCGAGATTCCGTTGGGGCGGGTTGCTGATATCTCGATCGCCGATGGTCCTGGTGTGATCCGCAGCGAAAATGCCCGTACCAATGGCTGGGTTTATGTCGATATCAATGGGGTCGATATCGGGAGCTATGTTGAGGAAGCCCAGCAGGCTTTGGCCGAGTATATGGAATTGCCGCCGGGATATTCGATCAGTTGGTCCGGTCAGTTCGAATACATGGAGCGGGCACAGGCAAAGCTGGCGGTGGTCGTTCCGGTGACCCTGGTCATCATCTTGCTGCTGCTCTTCCTGAATTTCCGGAGGCTGACCCCGGTCCTGATGATCATGGGAACGCTGCCGCTGGCTTTGGTTGGCGGGGTCTGGCTGCTCGACATGCTCGGGTATAATCTCTCCGTCGCTGTCGGTGTGGGTTTCATTGCCCTGGCAGGCGTTGCTGTCGAGATCGGGGTGTTGATGATCGTCTATCTGGAGCAAGCGCTCACCCGCCATCAGTCTCTTGCAGATGAAGCCGGCCGGCCGCTGAACAGATCGGATATTGACGAGGCGGTGATCGAGGGGGCCCTGTTGCGGGTGCGCCCGATCATGATGACTGTCATTGCTACGATTGCCGGCCTGTTGCCGATCATGTTCGGTGATGGAACCGGGTCTGAAGTGATGCGACGGATCGCGGCACCCATGGTCGGCGGTATGACCAGCGCCACCATCCTGACCCTTCTGGTTATTCCAGCGGCGTTCCTGATCTGGAAACGTGTGGGGCTGGCCGGGCCGACACAATCCGCCGCAGTGGCAGGAGGCGTGCAGTGAATGTGAAAGACGTCTCCCGTGCGACCGGCCTGCCCTCGAAAACCTTGCGGTATTACGAGGAGGTGGGCCTGGTCGCGCCGGCGCGGGCGGACAATGGATACCGCGTCTACTCAGAAACAGATGTTCACAAGCTCGCTTTTGTCGGTCGGGCGCGAAGTCTGGGCTTTTCGCTCGACGACTGTCGCGCTCTGCTGTCGCTGTACGAAGACCGATCGAGGGCGAGTGCCGATGTGAAGGCTTTGGCGATGGATCATGTTGCACAGGTTGATCGGAAATTGGCCGAGATGACGATGATCAAGTCAGAGCTGCAACGTCTCGTTCTGGCGTGTCATGGCGATGACCGGCCAGACTGTCCGATCATGAACGGGCTGGCCGGCGATTAATCAGAAACGTGCCGCTTGACCTTCCAGCCACTGGAAGCCTCACAACCGGGAAATCCAAAGGAGGACTGCCCGATGAGTTGTCAGCATTGCACATCAGATAAGGCCGACGAACATATGCATCACCAGCCCGTCGCGACCGATCCGGTCTGCGGCATGGAGGTGCGGCTGGGTGCCGGCAAGCCCAGCTACGAGCATGCGGGAGACGCATACCATTTCTGCTCGCAGCGCTGTCATGATCGTTTCGCTGAGGATCCCGAGCATTTTTTAAGCGGAGCCCATCGTGACGCGTATGAAGACATGCCGGCAGGTACGACATACACCTGTCCAATGGATCCCGAGATCATTCGCGACGAGCCGGGTGATTGCCCGATCTGCGGCATGGCGCTCGAGCCGATGGGGGTGCCAACCGGTCAAGAGGGACCCAATCCTGAGTTAATCGACTTTACACGTCGCTTCTGGTTCGGTGCCGCCCTGACCCTTCCCGTCCTGGTTCTGGCAATGGGGCCGATGCTGGGTCTCGGCTTCCTGCGCGAAGCCTTGGGTGAGACCCGCGCGGCTTGGGCTGAGCTGGTTCTGGCAACACCTGTCGTCCTGTGGTCGGGCTGGCCTTTCTTTGAGCGCGGCGTGAAGTCAGTCATTAACCGTCATCTCAACATGTTCACCCTGATCGCGATGGGAACCGGTGCGGCCTATCTTTTCAGTGTGGTGGCGGTGTTGGCGCCTGGACTTTTTCCGGACGCCTTTCGCCACGCGAACGGTCATGTGGGCGTTTATTTTGAAGCGGCGGCGGTGATTATCGTCCTGGTGCTGCTCGGGCAATTGATGGAGTTGCGGGCGCGGGAACAGACCGGGTCGGCGATCCGGGCCCTTCTGGATCTGGCGCCCAAGACGGCATTGCGGGTCAATGTGGATGGGGACGACGAGGAAGTGCCTCTCGAGCATATCCGTGAAGGCGACCACTTGCGTGTCCGTCCGGGCGAAAAAATTCCGACCGATGGTGTTGTGGTCGACGGCCGGTCCTCGGTCGATGAATCGATGATTTCCGGTGAGCCCGTCCCGGTCGAGAAGGTCAAGGGCGAGGCGGTCACCGGGGCGACGGTCAACGGCAATGGGAGTCTTGTGATTGCGGCTCGCCGGGTCGGCAAAGACACGGTGTTGAGCCAGATCGTGGAAATGGTTGCCAATGCCCAGCGCAGCCGAGCGCCCATCCAAAAGTTCGCTGACATGGCGTCGGGTCGTTTTGTGCCGGCCGTGATCGGCGTCGCGGCGATCGCCTTCATTTCCTGGTCGGTCTGGGGGCCTGAACCGGCATCAGCCTATGGCCTTATCGCGGCCGTTTCCGTCTTGATCATTGCCTGTCCCTGCGCCCTGGGCTTGGCCACGCCGATGTCCGTGATGACCGCAACGGGGCGAGGCGCCCAGGCCGGAGTTCTGATCAAGAATGCTGAGGCGTTGGAACGATTCGCCAAGGTAGATACCCTGATCGTCGACAAGACCGGTACGCTGACCATGGGGCGCCCCGAACTCGCGGCCGTGATCGCGTTCGCGGGTCATCTGGAGGATGACGTCCTGCAAATGGCCGCAAGCCTCGAGCGCGGGTCCGAGCATCCACTCGCGGAGGCCATAGTACAAGGCGCCAAGAGTCGCGGGACGACGATGGAAGTCGCCGACCAGTTCGAGGCCATCACGGGCAAGGGCGTGACAGGCCGGGTCTCCGGAAAGGCTATTGCTCTTGGCAATGCTGCGCTCATGGATGCCGCGGGCATTTCGGTCAGTGAGACAGCAACCGCCGACGCCAATGCTCGCCGGGACGAAGGTGAGACCGTGATGTTTGTTGCGATTGAAGGCCAACTGGCCGGCATGGTCTGCGTGGTCGATCCGATCAAACCGAGCGCGGCCCAGGCGCTTGAAGATCTTCAAGAACTGGGTTTCCGGCTGGTGATGGCAACCGGCGACAATGAGCGCACGGCCAGATCGGTTGCGGCCAGGCTCGGGCTGAACGATGTGCGGGCTGATGTATTGCCGCGTGACAAGGCCCGGATCGTGGAAGAGCTCCAGGCGGACGGGTGCAGGGTCGCCATGGCCGGCGATGGCGTCAATGACGCGCCCGCCCTTGCGCAGGCTGATGTCGGCATTGCCATGGGGACTGGCGCTGATGTGGCGATCGAGAGCGCGGGCCTGACCCTTGTGAAAGGCGATCTGACCGGCATTGTCAGGGCCCGCAAGCTTGCCCTCGCGACTATGCGCAATATCCGCGAGAACCTGTTTTTTGCCCTGGTTTACAATGCTGCTGGCGTCCCGGTGGCGGCCGGCATTCTCTACCCGGTCTTCGGCATCATGTTGTCACCGATGATAGCGGCTGCGGCGATGAGCCTGTCCTCCGTCTCGGTCATCACGAACTCCCTGCGCTTGAGGTCGGTCCGCTTGGGCTGAGGGAAAACTCGTGGACGTGCGTATCTCCATCAAACCAAGGTGGAGATACGCGTGTCCGGATTTCGAATAGGCATGATGGCGGTGTGTGCCATCGTTGCAGCGGCCGGCTTGTCCGCCGCCGGATGGAGCCATCCGCCTGCGGAACACGATCCGCCCGCTGCCGGACAAGTTGAGCCGGCGACCACGTCACGAGAGGCTGAGACAAGCGTGAGACCGACGTCCGAACCGGCTGCCATGCAGATGGTTGGGTCGGATCATGTGCATGATGGCGAAGAGTCTCCTCATATGGATGAGCTTGATCACGCTGACGCGTTGTCCCCGACGACGGCCGGGCACGCCCATTGGGGTGAACGGGGCGCTTCGACGCCTTTCGAGCGGGCCATGTCGCGACTCGGGGCTTTCCACTCTGTTGCAGTACATTTCCCGATTGGCCTGATCCTCGCCGCTGCCCTCGCACAGGCACTCTCATTGGCTGGGCGTTTGCCCGCTGGAGCGGAAACGGTCCGCTTTCTCGTTTGGACAGGCGCGGCGACAGGAGCGCTCGCTGCCCTGCTGGGTTGGGCTCATTCGGGGCCAATGGCAACCGGCGAGACGGGGGTGATGTTGGCGCACCGTGTCATCGGCACCGGCCTTTTGGTCGGATTGGCCGGGCTTGCACTGCTGGGGGAATGGTCGCGCAAGACTGACAGTCAGACGCCGGCGCTTCTCTTCTCGCTGACGCTGTTCGGACTTGCCGCAGCCCTCATGCTCAACGGCTTTCTTGGCGGAGCGCTCGCCCATGGCGGCTTGCGCCACCTGTTCGGTGGCTGACCCGAATTCGAGACCCTCAAAGGAGATTGATGATGCATCGTACTTTGGCTTTGACGATGGTTTTGGCTACGAGCCTTTCGACACCGGCCCTCGCGAACGAGGTGGACGAGATCGAACAGGTTTTGGAAAACTATTCCGGCGCCCTGTCGGACGAGGATGTCGCGGCGGCCGAACGCTGGGTGATGGCGGAGGGGGAAGACTTCACCATTTTCGAGGGAAGTGGCAGTGATATCGGCTGGGCCGTATATCGCGACCACCATCTCGTGCCCGAATTTGCCGCCGAGCACGTGACATTCCATGTGTACGACTGGTCAGGGTATTCTGTCCAAGTTGATCAGGAAATGGCATTTGCGACCTTCGACATCCGGATGGAGTATGAAGTCCGGGGCGAGGCCCGTGAACGGGATGCCCACGGCACCGCTATTCTGGTCCGCACCGGAGATGGGTGGAAGCTTGCCCATCTACACACATCCTGACGGAGGGCTTTGATGTCCGATGAACACATGAATGATGTCCTGGAACGGATCGCTGCCGATCATACAAGTCTGGACCTCGAGCGCTTCCAGAAGAATGTTTGGGACGGTCTTGAAGCGCCGGCTCGTCGTGTGCCGGACATTTCGGGGCTATCAACTGGCCTGGCGATCCGTGCCGCACCTGCCGTGCTGGCGCTACTGGTCGGTAGCGTCGTCGGGGTTGGCCTGGCTCCGTCTGGCGAACCCGACTTGCTCGCTGTATTTGGCGCCCGTGCCGAATTGCCTTTGACAACCCTAATGGGCGAGGGGACTGAGCTGTGATCTGGCGCGCAGGCGTTACAGCGGCAATCTTGGGGCTTCTGGGCGGACTGGCAGGCGTGTGGCTGGGCGCTCAGCTAGGCAATCGTTCCGATACCGTGACGGTCAGCCTTCACGCCGTGATTCACGACCAGCTCCATTTGACCCGCGATCAGGAAGCGGAAATCGAGGCCTTGGAGGCGGATTTTGCTCGCGAAAAATCTGCCTTCGACCAACGACTGGCAGAAGCCCGGCACGCGATCGGCACGTCCTTGATGGAAAGTCGGGAAATGTCACCGGAAGTCGTCGAGGCTGCAGAGGCCCTTCATGATGTTATGGGCGAATTGCAGCTGTCCACGCTCAATCACATCCTCGCCATGCGCGCCGTGATGGACGTCGAACAGCGCGAAATATTCGATGCGCGCCTGGCGGCGGCCCTTGATGCCGAACGCTGACGCCCCCGGTCTGACGCCCAGCGACGAACAATTGGCTTGCCGGGCGCGGGCGGGCGATCGAATGGCCTTCAATCGCCTGATGCAACGCCACGCGCCCCGGCTGGTGAATTTCCTCGAACGGCAGCTCGGCAGCCGGTCCGATGCCGACGATGTTGCGCAGAACACTTTTATCGCCATCCACCGAAACCTTCACCGCTTCGACGAGACCCGCGCCTTCGTAACCTGGATGTTTGTGATCGCCCGGAACAAGGCGAAGGACCATCATCGCCGCCGCGCGGTGCGCAACTGGATAGGCCTGGAAGAACCTTCGGCGCCCGCGCCAGTCGATCCGACCACACCTGAACGGATCGTTTCTGATCGGGATGAGCTGGCCCGCGTGAATACTGCCATCCAAGCCATGCCCGAGGGTTTGCGGACCCCGCTCTTGCTTTCCGTAATCGACGGGATGAGCCACGCTGAAATCGGATCGGTCATGGGCTTGTCTGAAAAGGCTGCGGAAGTGCGTGTCTACCGGGCGCGCAGGCGGCTGCGGGACAGCTTTCCGCCTGAGGGATAACCCGATGGGCTGCGTACGGGACGTTCTGATTGCTCGCAGATCGCCCCGGAGGCCCCCATGACCGTGCTGCTTCGCTGGACCCTTCGCATTCACAAGTGGCTCGCCCTGGTGGTCGGAATTCAGATCGTATTGTGGATTGCCGGCGGCGTTGTGATGAGCGCCTTGCCGCTGGACCGGGTTCGCGGGGAACACAACATCGCGGAGTTCACGGCACCGGCACTCGATGTGTCAGGGGTCCTTCCGGTGCAGGCCGCCCTCTCTGATCTCGCGTTGGGAGGGGCGCTTGAAGCTATCGATCTGCGCGTATGGCAGGG
>SPJK01019993.1_pt1 | contig 12115 bp, 11 predicted proteins | sample 3741771 | NCBI WGS metagenome assembly SPJK01 (sample SAMN10925997, study PRJNA522277) | cold seep metagenome | isolation source: Elba SIP-enriched marine methane seep metagenome, extraction at timepoint T2 | place: Italy: coast of Elba, Mediterranean Sea | reverse complement strand
TTCTTTATCGTTAATTCAGGTACGGGATCAATACCACCCTCATGCCAAGGGTGACAACGCGAAAGGCGGCGCAGGCCAAGCCAAACACCACGGAAAAAACCAAATCGCACGACAGCATCGTGCATGTAATGAGAACAACTTGGTTGGAAACGGCAATTCATGCCGAATAAAGGGCTAAGCAGAAATTGATATGCGCGGATTAAGCTAGTCAAAATTTTTGCCACTTTGTGCCACCTGATTATTAGCGGATATGGTTGACCAATGTCGTTCCAATGCTGACTTAACTTGTGCCATCTCTCGTCGAGCAACATCTGCTCTTGATAACACTACAATATCAATTCCATTAAATTCAGACTGATTACAGCGAAAAGATTCGCGAATCATTCTTTTTAGGCGGTTTCTTTGAGAAGCTAATTTAAGGTGTTTTTTAGCGACTGCTAATCCTAATCTAGGATACCCAACTGCATTCTCTACTGTTAGTACGGTTAGACCACCGCCACCTGTACGTTGGCCTAAACGAAATACCCGAGAAAAGTCTCTCGGGCTATTCATTCTCATGGCTCGGCGAAATCTGGCCAAGTCATGTTCTCCTTTAAAAGAAGATTAAACTGATAAGCTTGCGCGGCCTTTTGCACGACGAGCATTCAATACTCGACGACCACCAACAGTTTTCATGCGTGCACGGAAACCATGTGTACGCTTACGCTTAATATTACTAGGCTGAAAAGTTCTTTTCATTTCACCAACACTCCAAAAAATAATTCGTTTTTGCCCGCAAAAAAGTCTCGGCAAAGACCGAGTCGAGCAAAAGGTGTGAAATTATAGTGGTTTTAATACCTTAGAGTCAAACCAAAACACATAATTTTTTAATCTAATAACCCAATTAAAAATAGGGTTTGGCAGACTTCGTTTGAAAGCGGTAGTATACCAAATTGAAACTGCTCACCGATAGCTTTCAATTTACATGCAAATGGCAACTGCCATTAAGCCATTTAGTAAAAACCATTTTAATTTCAAGGAGTTGCCGTGTCGTCATCCCTCTGGGAAAAATGCCTGTCTCATCTCGAAGGCGAGCTGACACCGCAACAGCTGAATACATGGCTACGCCCACTCCAAGCGATGGAAGCTAATGATGGTCTGACGCTTTTGGCGCCAAATCCATATGTACAAGCGTGGGTACAAGAACAATTACAGTCGCAAATAGATCAACTCGCTGGCGCATTAAGTAACGGTGCAGTCAGTAAAGTCATCATTGAGGTCGGCAAAAAACCTGCCGCGAATGATGAAAGTCGTCCAAAACAAGAAAAACCAGCACAAAAATCATCAACAGAAACAATCCAGACAGAAAATACCCAACCTTCGGTTGGTAGCCCTATCAATCCATTGTTTACGTTTGATGCCTTTGTCGAAGGTAAATCAAACCAAATTGCAAGAGCAGCATCATTACATGTTGCTGAAGCCCCGGGAACAAGCGGCTACAACCCACTATTCTTATATGGTGGAACAGGTTTAGGTAAAACCCATCTAATGCTAGCGGTTGGTAATAAAATAAAAAAAGATAACCCCAAAGCAAAAGTAATTTACCTCTCCTCTGAGCGCTTCGTACAAGATATGATTACCGCGCTACGCAACAATGTGATTGATCAATTTAAGGCTCATTATCGCAGTGCCGATGCCTTATTAATTGATGACATTCAATTTTTTGCCAAAAAAGAACGTTCCCAAGAAGAGTTCTTCTATACTTTTAACAGCTTACTTGAAGGTCAACGTCAAATTATTTTGACCTGTGACCGCTTTCCAAAAGAAGTTGAAAATCTTGATGAACGATTACAATCACGTTTAGGGTGGGGTTTAACCGTTGCCGTCGAGCCTCCAGAACTAGAAACTCGCGTTGCGATATTAATCACCAAAGCACAGCAAAGCGGTGCAGAACTGCCTGATGACGTTGCCTTTTTTATTGCAAAACGCATTCGCTCAAATGTTCGTGATTTAGAAGGTGCACTACAACGGATATTGGCATTTTCACGATTTACCAACCAGCCATTTTCTATTGATATGGCACAAGATGCACTTAAAGACTTGTTAGCCTTACACCAAAAATTAGTCACCTTAGAAAGTATTCAAAAAACAGTCGGTGAATATTTTAAAGTGCGTGTATCCGAGTTATTATCCAAGAAACGTACTCGCTCAATTGCTCGTCCAAGGCAAATTGCTATGGCACTGGCGAAAGAGCTAACTAATCATAGTCTGCCAGAAATTGGTGAGGCTTTTGGTGGTAGAGATCACACCACCGTATTACACGCATGCCGTAAGGTGGCAGAGTTAAAAGAAACAGATAGTCGTGTAGCCGAAGATTATCGTAACTTATTAAGAACCTTATCAAGCTAGACTGAGAGAATTACCATGCAATTTACTGTTAGCCAAGAAATCATTGCCCGCCCCCTGCAATTGGTCTGCAGCATTGTTGAGCGTCGTGCAACACTGCCGATTTTATCGACAATTTTACTCAGAGCCCAAGGCAACCAGTTATCAATGACCAGTACAGATATGGAACTGGAAATGATCGCAACACTGCCTGTCGCAGTCGAGACTGAAGGTAGCACAGCAGTATCAGCACGTAAGTTTTTAGATATTTGTCGCGCTTTACCCAGCAACGCAACGATCAGCTTTAATGCACAAGAAAACAAAGCACTGGTCAAAGCTGGTAAGAGTCGTTTTTCACTGGCCACTTTAGCGCCTGAAGACTTCCCTGATAGTGAAGGCGCTAACTATATTGATGAAATCACATTACCACAATCAGCGCTAAAATCACTCTTAGATGAAACCAGCTTTGCCATGGCAAGCCAAGATGTTCGCTACTACCTGAATGGTTTGTTGCTAGAACGAGAAGAGACTACATTACGTGCCGTTGCAACAGATGGTCACCGCTTGGCCTTAGGAAGCATTACAGTTGCCAGCTCAGCCACAGAAAAAAATAATGTTATCGTGCCTCGTAAAGCAATTTTAGAACTAGGTCGCTTACTCAATGACACTGACGATGAAGTAACCCTCGCCTTTAGTAATCAACAGATTAAAGTTGAGTTACCAGACATTCACTTCACGTCTAAATTAATTGATGGTCAATTCCCTAACTATGAACGAGTATTACCTATCGGCGGTGATAAAGAAGTAATTGCTGATCGCGATGAGTTGAAACAGTCTTTATCACGTGCCGCTATCCTAGCAAGTGACAAACACCGTAGTGTCCGCATAAATATTGCACCGGAATTACTAAAAGCAACCGTAATTAATCAAGAGCAAGAAACTGCTGAAGAAGAAATGGTCGTTGAATATCAAGGTGATGAACTAGAAATAGCATTCAACAATGCCTATTTATTAGACCTGCTTAACGCCATGCCTGATGAAAAAGTAAAACTGGTATTTAGTGATGAAAACAGCAGCGCTTTAATCACGCCTGCAAATAATCAATTTGATCGTAAATACGTTGTAATGCCGATGCGCCTATAAGCGTGCCCAAAAATCTCAAGTTTTATTTACTAACAATTAAACAAAACACTCCGCGGATTAACCGCGGAGCATATAACTCTCTTAGTGACGTAACTCACCCATAACCACTTGGTTCTCAGCCACTTTCTGCACGACATGTGAATAGTAGTCATCACGGAACTCATTCAATAAATTCTCAATGTCCTGCTCAGAAAAATCACTCGCTAATAAAGCATGCTGAGCTAAGTGCATACTTGTTTCCAAACTTTCTGACACCGTCGACGTTGCACCATGTGAAATCAAATCAGCGCAATGTTTACGATCTTTTGCTCGCGCATAAATAGGTAAATTAGGTTCATACTGACTAACCAAAGGCACTAAACGATCGACTTGCTCAGTGTTATCCAAAGCAACAACCAACATTTTCGCTTTGCTAACTCCCGCTGATTGTAAAACTTTCAATTGACTCGCATCACCGAAAAACACAGGGAAACCTTGCTCACGGGCTTTTTTAACACGTTCTTCACGCATATCTAAAGCAACATAGTGCACGCCCGCCGCATTCAATAAGGCTGCAATACGTGCCCCCACTCTACCGAAGCCAGCAATAATCACATGTTGCTCGGCACTTTCAGCAAACTGTTTAACTGCTTCTTCATCATCAACCTGAGGTTTATAAAAACGAAGTAGCAATATATTTACACCCTTCACAACAAATGGCGTGAATACCATACTCAAGGTAATAATGAGTATTAACATTTGCCCTGTAAACTGATCCAATAAACCTGCTGCTGAGGCGGCACCAAACATAACAAAACCAAACTCACCACTTTGTGATAACAATACGCCAGTTTGAATTGCCATATCAGTTTTAGCACCAATCAACTTGGTCAAACCAAACACAATTGCCGCTTTAACAACCATTAAAGCAATAGTTAACAAAATGATTGTGAAGATATTTTCGGTCAACAACCCAAAATCAATCCCCATACCAACCGTCATGAAGAATAGTCCTAATAATATTCCCCTAAACGGCATAATATCGGCTTCAATCTGGTGTCTGTAATGTGACTCCGCCAGCATCAAGCCAGCTAAGAACGCACCCAGCGCCATTGATAAACCGACAAACTCCATCAACCACGCCACACCCAACACTAAGAATACGGCTACAGCAATAAATACTTCAGGATCTTGGCTAGCAACAATACGGCCTAAAATAGGGTTCAATAAATAACGGCCGGCCAATAATAAAGCGACTACAGCACCAATCGCATACCATAAATTAAACTCGCCATGACCATGACTACCAACAGCAGCTGCATCAACTGCAAAATAAGAAACTAAGGCTAATAACGGCACTACAGCTAAATCTTGCATTAACAAGATCGAAAATGCTTTTTGCCCCATTGGAGTAACAATGCCGCCTTTTTCTGCCAGTAACTTCAAACAGAATGCCGTTGATGAAAGCGCTAAACCGAACCCAATAATGATCGACGTTTGATGTGATAAACCAAACATCAATGCAACGCCATAAATAACCGCTGCTGATATAAATAGTTGGCCTGAACCTAAACCTAAGACCAAACGACGCATTTGCCAAAGTTTTTCTGGTTTTAGTTCGATTCCTAATACAAATAATAAGAAGACAACACCGAACTCACCAAGATGACGGATTTGTTCAATTTCGTTGAAGACGCCTAAGCCCCATGGACCAAGGAAAACACCTGCCGTTAAATAACCAAGGATTGCTCCCAAGCGAATTGCGTGGAAGAAAGGAATAACAACAATTGTCGCTAACAGTAATGCAAGGATATCTAATAAGTAAGAATGTGACGCTTCCATCTTCCTAACCTTTATTTAATTATTATTATTTAGCAAAAATGCTAAACCTTGTTTATAAGACTCAGCAGCTTGCTCGTGTCTTCCTTGCTCAGTTAAAATCTCAGCTAAGGCTTGGTAGGCATCACCACATGGCTCACGCTCTAAACTGCTAGTTACATATTCTTCAGCCTTGCTCCAAATCCCATTGGCTTTAGCCAAACGACCAGCAGCTAACAGCAAAGTAGCATTATCTTGGCGAGAAGTTAACCACGATTCAGCTTTTGCTAAATGTTTAAGCATATCGCCATGTTCAATCTGACCATAAAGAGTAATAAGCTCATCACTCCACTGCTTTGCCAAGAACCGTTCTAATAACTCAACGGCAAGATCTGTTTTTTCTTGAATAATAAGGCCATTAACATAAGGCACTAAAAAATCTTCCGACTGGCGAGTTTTAAAATCAGTTTGAGCCCATAGCTCATCCATCTCAGTCCAATCTTGTTTTTCTATGGCTTGTTGCAACTGTTTTACATTGGTTGCATTACCAAGAGCAGCCACATCTGCGTTTGGTAACACATGGCGTTTTCGTAAATCAGGCAACACCGCTTTCACATCTTGCCATTGCTCCATATCGCGATATAACTGCTGTAACAGATGTAAAACATAAGGGTGTTTGGGAGACACTTCGCGTAAGTGTTGTAAGGTAGCTAAAGCCTGCTCTTTTTGATCAGCAGCTAACTGTAATTCTGCCTGCACAACCCCTACCGCAATATCCGACCCCTCGGTTGTTTCATGAGCTAAACGCAGATAATTATCTCGACGCTCTGAAGCCTGTTGCTTTTGTGCTGCTCTTGCCGCCGCTAAATAGTGCAATAACGGGGTTTCACTATTACTTGCATGACGAATCAATAGGCGTTCAGCTTCCGCCCAACGGCCTTCTTCTAAAGTAATCAAGCCACGAGTTAAGGCTTCACTAGCACGCTTTTTTTGCTGTGCCTTGGTCCATAAGCTCATACGTTTGGGTGCTCGTTTCACAAACACAAAACTACGAAGAGACATATAGCCTGCTACCACAAGCAATATAAAGATAATTGCGAAGACCACCAGAGAAGTTTCTAAACTCCAACTACCATATTGAATTAGGACAAAACCAGGATCGTGATCGGCAACTAAAATCCAGCCAGCACCGAGCACGAGTGCCAAAGCAATAACAACGAGCAACATCATTCTGCTAACCCTTGCTGTTTAAGCCACGTAGAAGAGCCTGAAATATCTGGCAGTTCTTGGCTAATTGAGACTTGTTGTAAGGCCTGTAAACTACTGACCATTGCCTCTCGTTCATTACCTACAAAATATTCATTCAACCACTCAACTGCTGAGTTCAGACTATCTTTAAATAAACTCACGTCATAACTGAGTAAAGCAAAACGCGCTGTTTCTAATTTCAATTTTAAGTTTTGATATAAGAAATAGCGCTGCTCAGGCACTAAAACCGCAGCCGATCCATCCTGTTTATGGCGAATCACTACTAAAGAGCGTACTTGTTGCCAGACGCCATCAACAGCTTGTTTCCATGTTGGCTCTGCAGTCACTGTTTGCTGATCAGAACCGTCAATTTGAGCCACCACTGGACCTGATACTACTTGTAATTGATCTACCTGATTAATTGCCGTTTGTAACTTCAATACCATACCTTCGATATCGACATCAGTGATCTCTTCTAATGCCATTTTTTCAGAGGCTAATAACGCTCGTAGCGGGTGCAGCCTGAAATCATCCAATTGCTCAACGCGCTTATCAGCTAACTCAATTGCCTTTAATGCAGCCTTAACGTTGCCAGCTAATAACAGTTGTTGATTTGCCGTGTTCAATAGGCCGTTTACTTCAGCTAATGCCCATTGTTGTTTAATTTCAGCATTACTTAACTGCAGGCTATCAGCGAGCTGTTTCATTTCTTGGCTCAAGGTATCGCGTTGTGCCTCAATAGCAGCAACGGCAGTTTTGGTTTGCTGAGCTTGAAGCGCAATTTGAGCTTCTAGTTTAGAATCATCATTGGCAACACGGTTAGTTTCTGCAAGCTGCGCTTCTAACATTGTGACTACTTTTTGTTGCTCTAAATGCAACCAATATAAGCCACCACATGCAAGTACCAGCAACACAATAAGCAACCATGTAATCCATGGCTTTTTAGGCGTCGTCGTTGCGTTCTCAGTGACAACTTCAGCTTCAATAACATCTTCGCTAGTCTGTTTTTCTGCCATGTTTATACTTCCATTTGCAGTAATGTGTCGATAACAGCCGCGTCGTTTGTTGACGCTGTCACTATTACTTTTTTAAACCCGAGTGATAAGGCACATTGTTTAATGCGTTCACTTAACACAATTAACGGCTTTTCTAATAGGTGTAGCTTATCAGCCGAGAGAAGGCTAACCAAGTTTTTTGCGCTTTGTTCGCTCGTACACACCACAACATCTGACTGCATCGCTCGCACACAGTCTTGCGGCGTTGGTGTACTTTTCACTCGTCGATAGACTTCACAATACTCAACCTCTGCTTTGCGTTGCTTTAAAGTATCAGCTAATAACTCTCGACCACCTTCGCCACGTACTATCAATATTTTTTCACCAGCTAGTTGCTGCATCTCATCAAGCGCTAATAAGAACTCACTCCCGCCATTATCCAAAGGCTGTATTGAAACATCCAAACCCGCAACTTGCAGTGCATCAGCCGTTGCGGCACCAACAGCCACTAATTGCGTAGCTTTATCAAGCTGACCCACATCTAGTTTTTGCAGAAATCCATGCACCGCATTTTTGCTAATAAATATGATTTTATGCCAATCTGACTGCCAGTTTTCCAGTAAGGAATCCATCTTAAATTTGATATCTAAAACAGGAAACAATATGGCTTCGCCACCGGCATTCATAATTTGCTCACACAAATTAGCAGCCTGCTGTTTCGGCCGTGTGACTAAAATTTTTTTGCCCGCTAGCTTAGTTGTTGCCATACACATCGGCTAAGATTTTATCGGCACCCTGTGCTAATAGCTCTTCAGCGAGTTGAATACCTAATTGCTCAGCTTGTTCCGCAGTACCGCGTACTTCAGCCGTTAACATTTCTGTACCGTCAGGTCTTCCTACCAGACCACGCATCCAAATTTGCCCTTCTTCTAATAGAGCAAAACCAGCAATCGGCACTTGGCAACCGCCTGCCAAACGTTTATTCATCGCACGCTCTGCAGATACAACAACCCACGCTGGCTCATCTCTCAGTGGTGCAATTAAGGCATTAATTTCGGGATCATTAACCCGAGTTTCGATTCCCACAGCGCCTTGACCAATTGCAGGTAAGCTTTGCTCAGGCGTTAAATACGATTTAATTCGCTCTTGAAAACCAAGGCGCTTTAAGCCCGCTGTTGCCAAAATAATCGCGTCATAGTCGCCATTATCTAACTTGCCAAGGCGAGTATTCACATTGCCGCGTAATGGTAAAACCTTTAAATCTGGTCGATAGGTGCGAAGTTGGCACTCACGTCGTAAGCTCGATGTCCCGACTTTAGCACCTTGTGGTAATTCATCTATCGATGCATAGGTATTGGACACAAAGGCATCGCGTGGATCTTCGCGTTTACACACTACTGGCAAATGCAAACCTTCTGGAAATTCGACCGGTACATCTTTCATCGAATGCACGGCTAAATCGGCATCACCGGCTAACATGCCCACTTCTAACTCTTTTACGAATAAGCCTTTTCCACCCACTTTGGCTAATGGTGTATCTAGAATTTTATCGCCTTGCGTGCTCATTTTAACGAGCTCAATTTCTATATCAGAGTGCAGTGCTAATAAACTATCTCGCACAAATTCAGCTTGCCACATAGCAAGGGGGCTTTTTCGGGTAGCGATTCGGATGGTTTTCTTGGTCATGGCTTACTTTATAGATTTATCTCAAACAGCCTAGAGTCTAGCATTTCCGCTATAATGCACCCACATAATTTTACAAACAAGACCTTGAAAACATGACCACAGCTAACAAAAAACTGTCTTCTGCTCGTTTAACACAACCGACTAATGCCTTTGTTGAAGAATTCACTGCATCAGTGCAATTCGACCAACGTATGTATATACAAGACATCCAAGGCTCTATCGCACATGCCACCATGCTGGCACAAGTCGATGTGTTAACAGATGCAGAACGCGATCAAATCATCCAAGGCCTACAAACCATCGAAACAGAAATCGATAACGATCAATTTGAATGGTCAATCGCTCAAGAAGATGTGCACATGAATATCGAGGCTCGTTTGATTGCCCTGATCGGCGAAGTCGGTAAAAAACTGCATACTGGCCGTTCACGTAACGACCAAGTCGCCACTGATGTGCGTTTATATCTTCGCGATATGATTCAACCGATTCGTAGCGAATTAATCCGTTTACAAAAAGCCTTACTCGACGTTGCTGAACGCGAAGCTGACACCATATTACCGGGCTTTACCCATTTACAAACCGCACAACCGGTCACCTTTGGTCACCACATGATGGCATGGTTCGAAATGCTACGCCGTGATGCTGAACGTTTAGACGATTGTGAAAAACGCGTAAACTCTATGCCGTTAGGCGCCGCAGCATTGGCGGGTACTACTTTCCCAATCGACCGCACCGTAACTGCAGAATTATTAGGCTTTGATCGTATCTGCCAAAACTCGTTAGATGCAGTCAGTGATCGTGATTTTGCGATCGAATTTAATAGCTTTGCCTCTTTATTAATGATGCACTTATCTCGCTTCTCTGAAGAGTTGATCATTTGGGCATCAGCTCAATTTGATTTTGTCGATTTAGGTGATGCCTTCTGTACTGGCTCATCGATCATGCCGCAAAAGAAAAACCCAGATGTGCCTGAGTTAATCCGCGGTAAAACCAGCCGCGTATTCGGCAATATGTTTAATTTGTTAACGCTAATGAAAAACCAACCATTGGCCTACAACAAAGATAATCAAGAAGACAAAGAACCGCTTTTTGACACGATCGATACATTAATCGGCTCATTACGCGTTTATGCCGACATGATGGGTGCAATTACCGTTAAACCAGATAATATGCGCAATGCCGCTTTACGTGGTTACGCCACAGCAACTGACCTTGCGGATTACCTAGTGCGTAAAGATGTTGCATTCCGTGATGCGCATGAAGTAGTCGGTTTATCGGTCGCTTACGGCATCAAACAAGGTAAAGACTTAGCTGAGCTAAGCTTAGAAGAATTACAACAATTCTCTGACCAAATCAGTGAAGACGTATTTGAAGTGCTCACGCTGGAGGGTTCTGTCGCTGCGCGTAATCATCTGGGTGGAACAGCTCCAGAACAAGTTAGAAATGCCATTACAGTTGCACGTAAGCAACTAAAATAATTATTTAATAGCTCGGGCTACTTAGCCTCGAGCTATCAATTCAAAAATTAATGGGACATAACTTTAATTGCTTGAGAAGTAGTTAACATTCCATTCGCAATCATGCTGTAATTCACTAAAGCAGCTTGATAAGCTTCTTGACCCGGTGCAGCAACCGCATCCTTGACCACATACACTTTAAAGCCATTTTCCATCAATGCTCGCATATGCGAATCAACACACAAATTCGCTACCATTCCACCCAAAATCACCGTATCGATATTACGATTACGCAATTGATAGATCAGATCATTACTTTCAGGGCCATACATTTTATGTGGTGCTGAAATAATGGTTTTACCATCAAAAATATAATTCTTGTATGGACCATAAAACTCTGCACCTTTTCCTTGTAGAGCCCCCATATCTAGTAATTGTTTTTGCAATGCACCAGAATTACTCCAATTACTATCCAAATCACTATATTCAAGTGGATCCACTGCTAAGGTAATGTTTTTCTTTTTAGCTGTTTGCATCAACTTTTCAATGTTTTCTATTGTGCCTAACTCTTTTAAATTTTCTTCGATCAATGGATAAATCTTGCCATCCTTACTCAAAAAGTCATTTTGTGGATCTGTCACTAATACCGCAGTATGTGCTTTATCAATTTTAGGTAGCTCAAAAGCTCCAGCAGGCATTGCTGAGAATACAATCGGCAAAGCAAAAATGAATGTGTTTAATAGTTTTTTCATGTAATAACTCCTCTTAGAAATCAGTTTGTCATAACGACAAGTTCATTTTCCTTAAGGTAGAGATATAGTTATGTAACTTAAGTTACAGAGCTGTAAATAAAGCTATCACTTTGATATAAATCAACATTAGTCTGAAAAAAGCATCTTTTGTAACTTTAGTTACAGTTCACTACAGAAAGGCATGTTATTAAGGTTTGCAAAGGAGAAAACATGAACACATCAAATAACTTAAACCAGACCTTAACTGACTATTTGCAGCTTTCTGAAACAGGATGGAATGTGATTAAAGGCAAAGTACACTACTCAGCATTCGATGACTCATCAAATATTATTCATAAAGGGCAAACCGTCTCTGGTGCTTATTTAGTCTTGAGCGGACAGCTACGTGTATACACCTATACACCGCAAGGCCAAGAAGCAACACTCTATCTGATTAAACCAGGTGAAACGTGTGTTTTAGCATTAAACTGCCTATTCAATAATTTACGTTATCCAGCCTGGGTAGAATCATCACCGAATACAAACATCGCAATGATTCCCGGCCCACTCTATAAAACGCTATTTCAGTCTGAAAAAAGTATTCAAGACATGACCGTAACAGCACTATCGACACTCGTTTTTCGCTTAATGAATGAAATTGAGCAAATTCACTCTTTCACTGTCAGCCAGCGGT
>SPJK01049961.1_pt1 | contig 12120 bp, 11 predicted proteins | sample 3741771 | NCBI WGS metagenome assembly SPJK01 (sample SAMN10925997, study PRJNA522277) | cold seep metagenome | isolation source: Elba SIP-enriched marine methane seep metagenome, extraction at timepoint T2 | place: Italy: coast of Elba, Mediterranean Sea | reverse complement strand
GTCTTCCCGGCCAGCGCAACCCGCAACCCCAAGGGCCGCAGGTAATCGCCCATGGTCATGACCCCGGCATCCAAGGGGGCCTGATTGAAGGTTGCGCCATGGGTCGCAGGGTAGAGTCCGGTATAAAAGCTCATCCGGGACGGGCCGCAAATCGGGCTTTGGCACCAGGCATTGGTGAACCGTGTGCCCCGCGCGGCCATTGCTTCCAAATGGGGAGTGGCCAACTTCGAACCGGGCAGGCCACCGACGCAATCGGCCCGCAGTTGGTCTACCATAATGAAAAGAATGTTCTTTACCGCCATGGGTTCGGATTAGATCACGGGGCAACAGGGCATGAAAACCAATTTCGGGACTTTGGGGCCGCGTGCGCAGGTTACTATGCAAAACGCGCACATTCTGTTAATCTTTTTTTCACTAATAAGTTGGAAAATTGCCACACTATGCCAGAAAGACACTTGCCGACCGGCCTCGGTCCGACGTCTGAGGGCGACCAAACTTTGGAAATTAACGACGCCGACTACGAGGGTAGTGATGGTGCGGTCGATGGTATTCTACGGTTCATGGCTCTGGACGCGTGGCGCCTGGAAACCCCTGTTTTCCTAGCTGAGCTCGTTAAACGCATGAGCAATAGCTTGGGCGTTTCCTATGCTTTCTGTGGATCACTGATGCCTGCGGACCCAACTCGGTTCCGAACAACGGCCCTGTTCTGCCGTGGGGAAATAGTCGAGAATATTACCTATAGTCTGACGGGAACACCCTGTAACGAGATTATAGGGAAATCGGAAGCCTGCTTTGCCGAGAATGTACGGGCATTGTTTCCAGACGATGTTGAGTTGCAGGACATGGGCGCGGAGAGTTATGCCGGCGTCCCTTTATGGGGTGTGGGGGGAACGCCACTTGGACTATTGGGCGTCATTGATGATGAAGCAATGGACGATCCGGAAGCCGTGTTGCGCCTGTTGCGGCTGGTCGCCGTGCGCATCGGGCCTGAACTTGAGAGAGTGCGCCTTTTCCAATCCCTGAGCGAAGGGGAGAAACGCTTCCGTGACTTTGCAGAGGTTAGTTCGGATTGGTTTTGGGAAACGGATTCGGCTCTGCGGTTCTCTTGGTTCTCAAGCCGCTTTTCAGAGGTAATCGGAAGCCCATCGGAGCCCTTTATCGGTAAAACGAGAGAAGATATTGGCGCGCCGGGTGCTGATCCAGTGGCCTATGAAGGCTTGATCACCGCGATGAATGAGCGAAGGCCTTTCAGAAATTTCCAGCATCATCGGATTCGGTTGGATGGCAGGAAAGTGTATCTGGAGGTCAGTGGCGGACCGGCCTATGACGATGACGGCGCGTTTACCGGCTATCGCGGGTCGGGCCGGGAAATCACCAAGCAAAAAGAAAATGAACTGGCACTCATGCACAGCCATGATGAAGCGAACCGGGCCAATCGGGCAAAGTCTGAATTTCTGGCGTCCATGAGCCACGAGTTACGCACCCCCCTGAATGCGATTCAGGGGATGAGCGAAGCCCTGCTTTCGATCCCAAGTCTTCGCGAGTCACCGGAGAAACTACAGGAATATCTCCAGAATATCCTCTCAAGCAGTCAACATCTGACAACGCTGATCCAGGATGTGCTTGATCTCTCGCGAATTGAAGCCGGGAAGGCAGAGGTCAATCTTGAACTTTTCGACCCGCTTCCGAAGGTAGAGGAGGCGATCGCCTATTTGGACCCGCTGTGCACGCAGGCAGGGTCGAGAATTAAGGTAGCACAAATGCCGTCAATGGCTTGTGGTGTTTTCGCTGACCAACGCCTCTTTCTGCAAGTCATGCTGAACCTGATTGGGAACGCCGTGAAACATGGCGGTCAGGACATCACGGTTTCCATGGCGGCCCAGCAACAGAACGGGAGCGATTGGTTGGTCGTGTCGATAGCCGATGATGGTCCCGGCTTTCCTGAAGCTGTCCGCAAGAATATTGGGCAGCCTTTTGTTGCCCAAAGCGATTCGTTGGTGACGGACGGATCCAACAGTGTTGGTTTGGGACTGTCTATTGTCGTCCGGCTTATGACCCTCAATGACGGAAAACTGGAACTTGGAACGCCGCCAGAGGGGGCGTTGGTAGAAACCTATTGGCGGGTCAGCGATTAGGCAGCAACGCGACGTCTTGTCGGCCCGTCTGGTTAAAGGGCCCGTCTGTTAAAGAGCCCGTTTGGTAACAGCCTTAGCTTCGACCGCCGAATAGGCTGTTCAGGAATTTAAGCGGCGAAACCTTCGCCAGATCCCGGTCCAGCTCTTCCAGCATATCGTCAATCCAGCCGAAGGTTGCCTGGATTTCCCAATTGCCATCGTCGACATCCGCAGCTTCGCTAAGATCGACGCTTTCCAAAATCGCTTGATCAGCCATTGTCGACCACCACATCAATCAACCGGTGAGACGGCTTCGACTTGGAGCTGTTTTCCAGCGCCGCGCGGAAGATGGACGCGGTTTCTTCATCAGGAACCGAGACTGTGGATTCTGTTCCAACCGCACTGCTTCGCATCAGAGCGACAGCGAATTTATCCATCGCCAGACGGACCAGTTCGACGCGTTCTTCGATCTCACGGACCGCTAATTCGGCGACATTTTCATCGGTAGCAACGAAAGCCATGGTTAACGCTATCCTCTCGACATATAAGAAGGCCGGTTGTCAGACAGGATGTCGGACGGGGTATGAAACGGCCCCCTATGCACGAAACCGCTTAGATAGGACTGTTCTGTTACACAACTGCGTTGAAAATTTGACGATTTCGCGACAAGGCATCTTCAAAGGAAACAGGAACCCTCCTATGGCCAATCAAGAACCGAGCGGGCGGACCCGCAGTCTTCGCCTGGATGTCTGGCAATTCGTGCGCCTTATGGTGCAGTTGGAAGAGACATTGGAAAAAACCCCGGGACAGGGGAAAGGGACCGCACACCGCGCGTTGTTTGAACGCTGGGAAGATATCTGGGTCGATCTCGACGCCCGGCTGGTCGATCTTGGCCAGCATGACATGGATGCCTTTGCCGATCTGATGATGAATCAGGAAGTGGTCCTGGATGACCTGTCACAGGGGGAATGCCGATTGATCGGGGGAGAAATGGAAAAGGTCGTCCGGACCATCGTTTTTCGTCTGAAAGCAACAGAAGATCCTGATGATGTTGAAGACCTGAGCTTTGAGCGCGACGAGTTGACGGAGCTGATTCGCAAGCTTTAAGCGGGTTGTTGGGGTCTTAGCGACCCCCGTGACGAATCACCGCGTTGTTTTTGCTGCACTGCAGCATATAACCCCCACGTGTCATGGCGGGAGTCGCAGATATGACATTGGTCTTCTATAGTATCATGCATCGCTAAAAGACGGCGCCGGTTGCGGCGCATTGGGAGGAGAGGAATTTATCCATGTCTAAAGTCGCTTTGGTTACCGGTGGCACGCGCGGAATTGGTGCGGCCATTTCAACGGCCCTTCGGGATGCCGGTTACACTGTTGCCGCGAACTATGCCGGCAATGATGAGAAAGCAAATGCCTTCAAGGCTGAAACCGGGATCGCAGTCAGTAAGTTCGACGTATCCGATTTTGACGCCGTCTCTGCTGCCATCCAGCAGATCGAAGTGGATTTGGGACCGGTTGAAATTCTGATCAACAATGCCGGTATCACCCGTGATGGCACCATGCACAAAATGTCTGCCGAGCAATGGCAGCAGGTCGTCGATACCAATCTGGGATCCTGCTTCAACTGCAGCCGCGCCGTAATCGAAGGCATGCGGTCGCGTAAATGGGGCCGGATCGTCAATATCGGATCGATCAACGGTCAGGCCGGCCAATATGGTCAGGTCAACTACGCCGCCGCCAAATCCGGCATCCATGGTTTCACCAAAGCCCTGGCCCAAGAAAACGCAAAGCTTGGCATCACCGTCAATGCCATCGCGCCGGGCTATATCGACACCGACATGGTGCGCGCCGTGCCGGAAGCGGTTCTGGAGAAAATCATCGCGACCATCCCGGTTGGCCGTTTGGGTGCCGCCTCGGAAATCGCCGATTCAGTACTGTTCCTGGTCAACAACGCCTTTGCCACCGGCACGACGCTGTCGATCAATGGCGGTCAGCACATGTACTAATTTTGGCGATCTTTCGCTGAGACAACAAAGCGGGATCGGCGTTTGCCGGTCCCGTTTTTTGTTTTGCGCAAATGCGTCGTCGCGATCCGCTTGGACCGCTCGGGATTTAACTTGGTATTGTTTTCCGCAAATGCGTCGTCGCGGTCCGGGCGGACCGCTCGGGATTTGCTTTGGTTTTATCTTGCGCAAATGCGTCGTCGCGTTCCGATTGGACCGCTCGGGATTTGCTTTGGTTTTATCTTGCGCAAATGCGTCGTCGCGTTCCGATTGGACCGCTCGGGATTTGCTTTAGATCGCGTCAGCCTGGGCATAGTCCATATAGATTTCCTGCAGGCGCTTGGTGACCGGGCCACGTTTGCCATCACCAAGTGTGATCCCGTCGATAGATGTTACCGGGCAGATATAGGTCGACGCGCCGGTGATGAAGGCTTCATCCGCAGCGCGGGCTTCATCCAAGGTGAACTTGCGTTCTTCCAGGGCGACGGCGTTTTCCGCGACCAGAGCAAGCAGGCTCTTGCGGGTGCAGCCGGGCAGAATGTCGTTGGACAGCGGTCGGGTGATTAAGGTGCCGTCTTTCACGATATAGAAACTGGTGCAGCCGCATTCCGTAACGAAGCCGTCTTCATGCATCAGCACCTCGGCGCCGCCCGCTTCTTTCGCGTCCATCTTGGCAAAGACGCTGCCCATCAATCCGACGGTTTTGATATCGCGCCGACGCCAACGGATATCCGGGCCGCTGACAATGGCGATGCCCTCATCATTCTCGCGGGTCTCCGCAGCGCTCTTCTCTTGCGTGAACATGAAGACCGTCGGCTCCGCCCCCCCTTTGGGCAGGAAATCCCGATCACCGTCCGAACCCCGGGTGATCTGCATATAGACCAGCCCTTCCTTAACCTCGTTCAGGCGCACCATCTCCCGCATCGTGGCGAGGATTTCCTCATCACTCATCGGTCGTTTCATTTTCATCTCACCCAGCGAGCGCTCCAACCGCGCCATATGAGTGGAAAAGCTGAGCAGCTTCCCATCGATAACCCCGGCCACTTCATAAATCGCATCGGCGAATAACAGTCCCCGATCAAAGATCGAGACCGTGGCCTCCTCCGGCTTACAGAAACGCCCATTGATGAAAACCGTGCGGCTCATCCGATTACCCTCCAGATCCAAAATGAAGTCGCCAAGGACACTTAGCCGGCCGAGTATGAAACGAAACACAGGATGCGCCAAGGATGATGAGAAGATTAGGGCTGTTGCCCGCATGTTACGAGCTGCTGAGTGTCTGTGCATACCTGTTTGCGACCTCAATCGGTGATGTCGAATCACGGGCACTGGATCGATAGTCGCGCCATAGTTCACGCAAGTTCAAGTCTGGAAGAAAACGCTGCATATGTATTTCACGGTTACTATGGATCGTCCGATAGGTCTCAGACCGTGCCCTCAATATCAGAATTCCATACATGTCATAATCTGATATTTCGTACGCGGGGAATCTTTCTTCATTGTTGAGATCAAATATGGACGTATGCGGGTTTCTAAGACTCGATGCGAAAAAGGGATAGTGGCTTTTGATACACCAAAGAAACTTCTTGTCTTTATTGTTCATGACTTGGGTACGTTCTCTGTAGCTTTCAGAAAGCGTGACAAGCTCGGAATGTCCAAATGGTTGGATAAACTCAATGCTGTACTTCATCGTGAATTCTTGCCCAATCAACAACGCACAATTCCAAAGGAGAGAGGCTGGTAAGTGAATCTGGCCTTCTTCGATCAAGTTTTTGACGTAGTTTGACCCGATCCAGTCGTTGCGGATATGTCGGGTCATCGCCGCGCGAACCAATACCGACGTCAGTTCCGCCCAATCGTTCCAGCTGTTGCTTTCGATGGGATTGAAAGGCCGGTCGAAATATTGCCCGACGACGCGTAAAACCTCCCCAACATCATAGTCATCGAACCGGTGATGGAGGATCGTTCGAACCCTGAGGATTGCATGTCGAATTTTCCCGTCGCTATTGGCACGCTCCAACAACCGGTAGAGTGTGTCGCCTGGGCTTTCCAAAGCGGTCTCAAGTTCCGCGTAAGTCAGAAGCTTACTCGTCTGTTTAGATAAATCTTCGTCGTCGATACGGGTCTCTGTTTCGAAGTTCAGGAGTGTGGTAAGCGGCGTTTCATAACAGAGATGGGTATCTGTCCGAACGACTTCACTTGTGTCCTCTTCCTGAAGGGCCGGGAAGAGCTCGTGTAAAAGATCCTTCAATGCAGCATCGTCTTGGAAGGGGGCAAGGATGTCTTCATCAGCAAGAGTGTATTGCGATGGCGTTAAGAAACGCTCTGTAAGTTCGCGTTTGCCATCGACGGTTACTTTAGCGATATCGGTCTGCAGCCGCTCGGAAAGAACCGGCACCTTTGCTTCAAGCGCGCAGTAGCGGATAAGGTCGTCCCAATCCACTTCATGCCCGATCAACGGTAATCGCGCTTCAAAGGAGGTCGACATCCGCCGGATATCGCGAGGGCTCTTCAACACGTTTGGAATGAGTGTTCTTAAAAGGTCAGAAAGGCCGTCCTCCCACTCTTCCCGTTTTAGGCCATAGGCTTCTACCTTGTAGGCCCGCGTAGTCCGGCAAAGCTGATTAACGGCAATTTGAACCAAGGCGGATTCATCGATTCGCGGCAGTCGTGTCTGCACTTGAACGATCTTCTCAAGATACTGATGACCGTGTTTAAGATCATTGCCTTCAGAGAGAGCGGTTGCGACCCGGTCGGGATCATAGGCGAGTAGGTAAGAGAAGCGCTCAAAATCCGCGACCGACTTTATTACTTGAACCAGCGCCCGAACCTCGCTGTCTGACAGGCGGTCGATTTCATCAATGAGCACGATCACGGATGTTTCCGTTTCCGTCAGCTTTTCGTCCATGCTTGTGCGGATTTCGTCGATGGATTGGACGCTTGCCTGTGCAATGACTTTTTCAAGACCAAGCCTGAACACTCCTAAGAGCCCGCCGTAATCTTGTGCGGCCTTGCGGACAGTGTCGCCCAGCTTGCTAAACGCTTTTAATCGCTTGTAGTCCTCGGTTCTTCGTTTCGCTTCTGCAAAAACTGTCTTCAGGAAAGCGCCGAGCATCGCTTCAGGGCCGGAATAGAGCCAGGGATTGAATTCAACAACGAGGACAGGTCGCGCGTCAGCCCCTTGCCGAAGCCGAATTTTTTCTAACCGCTCCTCAGTATGCCGTCGAATGCTTGAAAGGGCTGTCGACTTTCCACTACCCCAAGGGCCCGTTAATCCAACGACCCAGCCTGTGGAAACCGGCCCTCTTCTTTGTGGTGCTAGGTCTTCATCGGATAATAGAAGTTTGGAAACACGCTTAACAAAGTTGCTATGTTCTACTCTGTCCGCATCATCAGCAGAACCCGCCGCCTCACGCAGGGTAACCACATCTGGAATGGATTCTGTTTCTGGGAACATTCTCACAGTGCCAAGAAGAAACTGGACCCTTTCGATCATATAGGGAGTTTCTTGAAAAAACACTCGCTAAAAAAGTGCAGTAGCTGTGAGGTTGTGTCGGGTTCGGTGCCGCTATTTCTTCCAGGCCAGCATCAAGCCGTCGCCAATGGGGATCAGGCAGCTTTCGACGCGGGGGTCTTTATGGACCTCGGCATTGGTTTCGCGGATGGCGCGGGTGTCGGGGGTTTGGTCGCTCTTATCTGCGACAGCCCCACTCCAAAGCGTGTTATCGATGGCGATCAGACCGCCGGGGCGGATCAGGGTCAGACAGCGGTCGTAATAGGCGGGGTAGTTTTCCTTATCCGCATCGATAAACGCCATATCGAAACTGCCGGACTGGCCGCCTACAATCAGGGCATCGAGCGTCTGACGCGCCGGGGCGATGCGCAGATCGATCTTGTCCGCGACCCCGGCCTCTGCCCAATAGCGCTGGCCAATGGCGGTCCATTCCTCGCTGACATCACAGGCGATCAATTTCCCATCCGCCGGCAGAGCGCGGGCCATGGTCATGGCGCTGTAGCCAGTGAAGGTGCCGACCTCAATGATCCGGCGGGCACCCAGCATTTTGACGAGCAGCGTCATGAATTGTGCCTGCTCCGGCGAAATCTGCATGCCGCCATGCTCGGTCGCCAGGGTTTCCGCCTTCAATCGTTCGAAGATCGGATCCGGTTGGGCTGTGACTGATAAGAGATACGCATGCAACTCATCCGAAAGCCCAAGACTGCGCGCCGACATCCGTTTTGCTCCTCTTTCCGCCCCCTTCGCCTGACGGCGGCGCGGGAAGGCATCCTGTTTCCATCCACTATCGTTGTATCACGGACAGCGATGTTTCCCACCCCCACCTAAACCCTCACGCAAAGGGGGGTAGGGATGAAGAATGTCGGGGCAAATGTCAGTCGAAGTCTCGGGCGAGGGCTTCCCGTGAGGCTTCATTCAGGACCGTCATATGGGCATAGGCATCATGTTTGAAACCAACGATGACCTGAGTGTCGGGTTTCCGGAATTTCGCGATCTGCTCCGCCGTGAAGGGGAAATGGATGAACTGGACAGAGGAGGCCTTGCCATCCGCCGTGGTCCGATCAACATCTTCTTCCGGTTGGCCGACGACTTCTTCGCCATCGAATTTGAAGAACATGGTTTCCTCGACCCCGCCGAGCCGGGCGAGGAAATTGGTGCGGCGTACCGGATCGTCGATTTCGAACATCACGGTCGCAACCAGCTCTGTGCCTTTCGGCACCATCGGGTTGTAGGCTGACAGCTCATCGGCGATCTGCTCTTCCCCGCCTTTTTCGATGAACAGCATCTCATGGATTTGATGCAGCATCGTCTCATAGCATTCGAAATAGGCCGTCGCGACCGGACCGATCTCAATCCGGCGAGGTTTTTTGAGCGCAACCAATTCCGCCCGTCTCTGCTGGCGCAGCGGACCATAGGCTTCCGGCATCAGGATATCGTCACGGGTGATCTCGCGTTTCACAGCCATCATAATTTTGCTCCACTTATGCCGGCATAAGGGCCGGGCTTGTTAAAGATACACACGACAAGAGGCGCATTGTTCCGGCGCGTCTGCCTGCGTGTCGTCCTTTCCGGCGGATCAGAAGCCGTAGGCCTTGGCCATCAGGATAATCGGATGGGGCACCAGCTCCGGTTCCGGATCGCCTTCCTTGGCCGATTGATCGATGCCCTGCTTGATATGCATGCCTGCCAGGGGACATTCGGATGCGATATATTTCGATGCGCCATTCGCCTTCATCTGGCGATAGACCGGGCGGCCCACTTTCATGCCGACCTCGAAATTATCCTTCATGATGCCCCAAGACCCGCCATGGCCGGAGCAACGCTCCACGACCGTCGGATTGGCGTCTGGGATCAGCTTCAACATTTCCGCTGCCTTCTGGCCCATATTTTGGGCCCGCGCATGGCAAGCAAGATGGACCGACATGCCGCCATCCAGTGGCTGCATACCCTCTGCGAGGCCGTCGGATTTGGCGATCTCAACAATATACTGGCTGAGGTCGCGGGTGGCGCGGGAAAGCGCGGCCACATCCGGGTCGTCCGGCACGATCAACGGCCATTCAAACTTCAGCATCAAGGCGCAGGATGGGACCAGAGCGATCACGTCCTTACCAGCCTCAACATGCGGTTTAAGTGATTTGGCGACCGCGCGGGCTTTGTCGGCAACGGTCTGGATATCACCCTGTTCCATTTGCGGCATGCCGCAACATTCGGGATAGACCACTTCGGCGGCAATGCCGTTCTTGGCGAGCACATTAAGCGCAGCCTCCCCCACTTCCGGCGTATTGTAGTTGCCGTAGCAGGTGGCATAGATCACCGCTTGGCGGTCTTTCGCTGGGGCATCGGCGGCCGCTTGCGGTGGGTTGGCGCGTGCGCGGGACATCAACGTCTTGCCAACAAATTTCGGCAGCGCCGCGTCTTTATGAACCCCAAGCGTCTTTTCCATCAGGGGCCGGGTCAGGCTGTTGTCGCTATCGGAGGCCCAGTTGGCGATCCCGGCGGCGAGGCCTGCGAGCTTCCCGTTCCGATCGGTCATGGTCAGCTGACGTTCAGCTTGCCCGACCATGCCTTTGCGTTTCTCAATCGCGCGATAACGCACCATCAGATGGGGGAAGTCGAGATTGAACTCATGCGGCGGCACATAGGGGCATTTCACCATAAAACACATGTCACACAACGTGCAGGCATCAACGACCGGCTTGAAATCGGCGCTGTCGACGGTATCCAGTTCGCCGCTTTCACTCTCGTCGATCAGATCGAACAGGCGCGGGAAGCTGTCGCAGAGATTAAAGCAACGCCGACAGCCATGGCAGATGTCGAAGACCCGGCGCAGCTCATCATCCAGCTTCGCTTCGTCATAGAAATCCGGGTTCTGCCAATCGATTGGGTGCCGGATCGGCGCTTCAAGGCTGCCTTCACTCATCATCGTCTCCCGTATTCAAAACAGCTCGACTAGAAACAGCTTAACTCGAACCTGCTCAGATCGAAGCTGCGCAACACGAAACTGCTCAATTCAAAACTGCCTGGCTCTTGGCAATAGGAAGATGCGGCCCCGATTTGATCAGGCATCATCTTGCTATTGTCGCGTGAGACAGTGTTTTGGAAGGATAACAGGGGCGGTTCCCGTCGAGCCGCCCCCGAGACCCTAGTCGGATTATCCGTCGAGCGAATCCAGAGCTTTCTGGAAACGGCCAGCGTGGCTCTTTTCCGCTTTCGCAAGCGTTTCGAACCAATCCGCGATTTCGTCGAAACCTTCTTCGCGAGCGGTCCGAGCCATGCCCGGATACATATCGGTGTATTCGTGGGTTTCACCCGCGATCGCCGCTTTCAGGTTTTTGTTGGTGTCACCAATCGGCTCACCGGTGGCCGGATCGCCGGTCTCTTCGAGGAATTCGAGGTGACCATGCGCGTGGCCGGTCTCACCTTCCGCGGTTGAGCGGAAAACGGTGGCGACATCGTTGTAGCCTTCAATGTCAGCCTTTTGTGCGAAATAGAGATAACGGCGGTTGGCCTGGCTTTCACCGGCGAATGCGTCTTTCAGATTGCCTTCGGTCTTGCTGCCCGCGAGCGACATGATCCTCTCCTCTCGATAGGAATGAATATGGAAATTGTTCCCTTGTGACCCCGGCTAGCGGGATCGGAAGAGACTATGAGTGCGTCGAAACGCAAAGTCAATAGATTGGAACTATTCTAAATAAAAAACTTTTATGGCGCCGGAAAATCTGGGGGGGGGGGAGATTACCGCAGAGACTGGCTGGGAGGTTGGCAGGAAGGCTGGCGAAGAGATTAATCCGCTCAGGCGTTTGCCAAGCGGATCACCACATCAACCCGCTCAATCTTCGTTCCTTCCGGGGCGTCCGGCATCGCCGACAGGGCAACGGACTCCAAGGGAATATCGATCAACTCCCCGGTTCGTTCCATGAAGAAATGGTGATGCGGGGCCATATTGGTATCAAAGAATGACTTGCCGGGCGCAACGACAACCTCCCGCAACAGACCGGCGTCTGTGAACTGATTAAGGCTGTTATAGATCGTGGCAAGAGAGACCTTGATATCCGCATCCCGCGCCGCGCCATGCAGCGATTCGGCGGTGACATGCTGATCGCCTTTATCGAAAAGCAACCCGGTCAGGGCGAGGCGTTGACGCGTCGGACGCAGTCCCGCATCGCGCAATCTTTCCAGGTTTTGCGCTTCATATGCGGTCTCAGCAGCAGTCACATCAGCCGCGGTCGCATCAGCCGCATCAGCAGAAATCATATCATCAACACTGTCAGACATACCGGTTCTTCCAGTCATCTTGGCCATAAGCGGGCTCCAGCGCATTCCATCCGAACAGCTTTATATATAATAATTCTAAACTGCATGAAAACCCAAATCTGAATCGAGGTTAGCGCCAGGCCGATTCAGGGCCTGCGTAGCGCTTCGCAAGAAAGTCGATAAAGACCCGGACTTTTGCGGAAAGATGCCGGCCCGGCGGGTAGATCGCATACAT
>SPJK01009387.1_pt1 | contig 12126 bp, 9 predicted proteins | sample 3741771 | NCBI WGS metagenome assembly SPJK01 (sample SAMN10925997, study PRJNA522277) | cold seep metagenome | isolation source: Elba SIP-enriched marine methane seep metagenome, extraction at timepoint T2 | place: Italy: coast of Elba, Mediterranean Sea | reverse complement strand
TGAACAGGCTTTAGGAATGACACGTCCGGGCAGAGTGACACTTGCGGGCAGAATGACACGTCCGGACCGACGTCTCTCGGCTCGCTGATCTCGGCTCCCTGATCTCGGCTCGCGGATATCGGCTCCCTGATCTCGGCTCGCTGATCTCGGTTCCCTGACTTCGGCTCGCTGATCGCGGTCCCCTGATAGTTACAAGCTGGTCGCGGCATCCCGAACTTGGCGACCCGACCAGGGCATGCCCACCAGTGCATCCCGACCAATGCCTGCTGATCGATGTCACCGGATTGAGACATTTTGCTCGTGACGGCCTGTCATGCCTCCCTGATCAGGCCTGTTTTGGCCCTCCTGTTCAGGCCTGTTTGCAGCCTCCTGATCAGGACTGGGTCCAGGGCCGGACGACGCCCGGCGGCCGGGCGCTCTGCACCCTTGCAATGCCATTCGCGCCCAGATGAATGACCTGACTGCCGGTCGTGGCCAGCCTGTCCGGATCAAAGATCGCGGCCTGGCACTGGCTGACAATCCAGCCGGGTATTCGCGCCGCACTGACAATGACATCAGACCGCGCGCAGTCCGTCGCCCAATCAGCGACATGGTCCAGACGGGTGACGACAAGACCATTAATACGCGTACTGCAGCCATATGGGTCGCACAGGGCCTGCCAACGTTGCGGTGTCGGGCCGGCGACACCGCGTGCCTCGAGGAAGACCCGCGCTGCAAACCGTGACGTCCGCCGGTCACTAACGACCCAATCACCATGGCCATCCCGCGCCAGCACCAGCCCGTTCTCCGAGATGAACAGGTCGGGCTGCGGCATCAAGGTCCACACGGCCAGTGCCGCCGCCATAACCAACCCACCTGCGCCACGCATAGGTCCGCGCATCAGGATAAGCAGGACAAAGCCGATCGAGAAGGCGGCGAGCACGCCACCGGAGGCGGCGGCGACGGTGCGCTGCGCGCCCGGCCAGTTCGCGACATGGCCGGCCAGATCCAGCATCAGGCTCAGACCGGCTTCCATCGCCGCGAAGGGGATGGCATCGAGCCCGATCGGAATCAGCACCAGACCCAATACGCCCGCCGGCATCACCAGGAGGGAAAAGATCGGCATCACCAACAGGTTGCCAGCCAGGCCGAACGTGGCAATGCGGTGAAAGTGAAACGCCGCAAAAGCCGCTGTTGCACTGCCGGCAACCAGGCTGGTCGTACTCAACCCGGCGACAAACAGGCGGATTTGCCCCAACACACCCCGGGCGTCGCCACCGCTGCGGGATTGCTGCCAGACACGGGCCACGGCAACAAGGGCGGCGGCGGCGGAAAACGACATCTGAAACCCTGGTGTGATGACCGCCTGAGGCTGCAATACCAGGACCGCGATCACGGCGATTGCCAGGGTATGCATGGACAGGGCCCGGCGTTTCAGGATCACCGCGCCCAGCACCGACACGGTCATTATGAAGGCGCGTTGGGTCGGGATCGTGCCACCTGACAGGATGAGATAGCCGGCCGCAAATACCAGCGCCATCCCGGCCGCCGGAATGGCCGGATCATGCCGCCTGGCCCAGGGCGTGACGGCAGACAGCAAGAGGCGGATGGCAAAAAAGACCCCTCCGGCCAGCAAGGCCATGTGCATTCCGGAGATCGCCAGCACATGTCCAAGTCCCGCCCGGCGCAGGGCTTCCACGTCACGGGCGGCTATATGCGCCCGGTCACCGGTCAGCAGGGCCGCGGCGAGTGCACCAGGCCGCGGTGCCATGCGGTCGCGTATATGGGCCGACAGGGATGCCCGGATACGGGCGATTCGACGGGCCAGCCGATCGCCGGTCACGGCGGGACCCGCGGCGGCCGGTGCGATCGCATAGCCAGTCGCGACAATATCGGAAAACCCGGCATGGAAGGCGAAATCATAGCCGCCGGGGACCGCTGACGGTCGTGGCGCGGCCAGCACGGCGCGGATGGCGATGGGGTCGCCGGCCACAAGACCGGCCGGATCGCCCAAGACCCTGACCCTGGCGATACCGCGTGACGACCCCGGCAAGCTGGCGTCCTGGCTGCGAATCAAAAGTCTCTGGCGCCCCGATCCGCTGCGATCAACCCGCTCCAGCCAGCCCTCGATCAGGACTGCCTCGCCATCGCCGCGATAAGATTCGGCGCCGTGATGTGCCTGCGTATGGATCTGGGCGCGCCACATGAAGGCCAGGCTGGCAACCAGCAACATCGCCAGCATGATGGCCACGCGCCGGAGGGGTTTTCGGCCGACAGGGGAAAAGCGGGCGCTCCAAAGGACAAGCAGTCCGGCCGCGCCTGCCAGCAGGAAGACGACCGGTCCGGGCTCGACCGGCAGGACAAAATAACTGCTGCAACCGATAATTCCGCCCAAGGCGGCCATCGTGACCGGGCCGAAGTCCGCGAATGGATCGATGGACTTAGCCGATTTCTTCCAGCGCCGCGCCGCCGGATGCGGCCTGAGGGAGTCAGGATCGAGCATGAAGCAGCCTACGGTCTATCGCAAAACCTGATATTCATGCTAACACGACTTCTTCCTCTCGCAGTGCAACATGAATTCGCAATTGCAAAACAACGACAAGATGATCCGCACACGCTTCGCGCCCTCCCCGACCGGCTTCCTCCATATCGGCGGAGCCCGCACGGCCCTGTTCAACTGGCTGTTGGCTCGGCGCCATGGCGGCGCTTTCCTTCTTCGCATCGAAGACACCGATCGGGCCCGTTCCAACCCGGCTGCCGTGGAGGCCATTCTCGACGGGCTCTCCTGGATGGGCCTGGACTGGGATGGTGAGCCTGTGTCCCAATTCGAGCGCGCCGACCGGCATGTCGAGATCGCTCACGAATTGCTCGCCCGCGGCCACGCCTTCAAATGTTATTGCACTGCTGAGGAAACCCAGGTCCTGCGCGATGAGGCTTTCGCCGCCGGCCGGGCCCTGCGCTCGCCCTGGCGCGATCGGGACGCTTCAGCGGCTCCGGCCGACACGCCCTTCACCATCCGCTTCAAGGCACCCGACAGCGATGTGGTGATCGAGGACGCTGTCCAGGGTCAGGTCCGCTGGGCCGCCAAGGAGTTCGATGATCTCATCCTGCTGCGCTCGGACGGGACGCCGACCTATAATCTCGCCGTGGTGGTCGACGATCACGACATGGAGATCACCCATATCGTTCGCGGCGATGATCACCTGGTCAATGCCGGTCGCCAGAGCCAGATCTATGATGCCATGGAATGGCAGCGCCCGGTTTTCGCCCATGTTCCGCTGATCCACGGCCAGGACGGCAAGAAACTGTCCAAGCGCCATGGCGCACTGGGTGCCGAGGCCTATCGCGACATGGGATATCTGCCGGAAGGGCTGCGCAACTACCTGCTGCGCCTGGGTTGGTCACATGGTGACCAGGAATTGTTCAGTGACGCCGACGCTGTCGCGGCATTTGACCTGGCAGGGCTGAACAAGGCGCCGGCCCGCATGGACCTGGACAAGCTGAACCATATCAATGGTTACCACCTGGCCCAGGCTTCCGACGACCGGTTGTGCGAATTGGTCACACCCTTCCTTGATAGCCTTGAAAACCGGATCGAGGATATCAATCTCACAACGGCCCGCCTGAAAGCGGCCATGCCAACATTGAAAACACGGGCCGCGACACTGGAAGAATTGGCGGACCAGAGCTATTTTCTGCTTCGTCAGCGCCCTATCCAGCTGGAGGGCAAGGCGGCCAAGCCACTCAAGGACGACGAGACCCGACAGCGGCTTTACCGCCTGTTCACGCATCTCGGCGATTTGAAGGCTTGGAATGAAGCCGCGTTGTCCGACGCGCTCAAACAATTCGCTGAAGCCGAAAGTGTCGGTTTCGGCAAAATCGGTCAGCCGCTGCGCGCAGCGTTGACTGGAGGAGCACCCGCTCCCGATCTTGCGCTGGTCATGACCTTCATCGGTCGCGACGAGACGCTGGACCGTATCAAGGATCAGATGACGCCGGCTACAACCGAGTAGGCGGCGAACCATGGGGATGACGTGATGAAAAACAAAGCCAAACCAAACGGATCGGCCACGCTCAACTACAATGGCAAATCACTCGAACTGCCGGTGTTCAGCGGCGAAATCGGGCCGGATGTGATCGATATCCGCAAGCTCTACGCCGAAACCGGCATGTTCACCTATGATCCCGGCTTCACGTCGACCGCGAGTTGTGAGAGCCAGATCACCTATATCGACGGCGACAAGGGCACCCTGCTCTATCGCGGCTATCCGATCGACCAGCTGGCAGACCATTCGAATTTCATTGAAGTCTGCTACCTGTTGATGAAAGGCAATCTGCCGTCCAAGGACGAGCTGGAAACCTTCGACTGGACAATCCGCCGCCATTCGATGCTGCACGACCAGTTCGACCAGTTCTTCCGCGGTTTCCGTCGCGACGCGCACCCGATGGCGATCATGGTCGGCACGGTCGGCGCCCTGTCGGCCTTCTACCACGACTCCACAGACGTCAATGATCCGGCGGCCCGCACGATCGCGTCACACCGCATGATCGCCAAAATGCCGACAATCGCGGCGCGGGCCTTCAAATATGCAGTCGGCCAGCCCTTTATCAGCCCGCGCAATGACATGGACTATGCCGCCAACTTCCTGCGCATGTGCTTTGCCGTGCCGGCCGAGGACTATGAGAGCAACGCCGTGCTCGCCAAGGCGATGGACAAGATCTTCATCCTGCACGCCGACCACGAGCAAAACGCTTCGACCTCGACGGTGCGCCTGGCCGGTTCGTCGGGCGCCAACCCGTTTGCCTGTATCGCAGCGGGCATTGCATCGCTCTGGGGCCCGGCTCATGGCGGCGCCAATGAAGCGGCGCTGAACATGCTCAACGAGATCGGATCGGTCGACAAGATCCCGGAATATGTCCGCAAGGCCAAGGACAAGTCGGACCCGTTCCGCCTGATGGGCTTCGGTCACCGCGTCTACAAGAATTACGATCCGCGCGCCAAGGTCATGCGCGACACCTGCCACGAAGTCCTGGACGTGCTGGGCGTGCGCAATGACCCGACCCTGCAGGTTGCCATGGAACTCGAGCGCATCGCGCTGGAGGACCCGTATTTTGTCGAGAAGAAGCTGTATCCGAATATCGACTTCTATTCCGGCATCACGCTGAAGGCGATGGGCTTCCCGACCGAGATGTTCACGGTGTTGTTCGCGCTGGCTCGTACGGTTGGCTGGATCGCCCAGTGGTCGGAAATGATCGAGGATCCGACCCAGAAGATCGGTCGCCCGCGCCAGCTTTTCACCGGCGCTACGCCGCGCGACTATCTGGACCTGTCCAAGCGTTGATCGGACAGACCGGAAAAGCCATCAAGGCCGCCCCTCCAGGGCGGCCTTTTTGCTTTCGGGTCAGGCTTGGTGGTTGAGCCCGGCAAGTACGGCCTCGGCCGCACGCTTGCTGGCCTGACCGTTGCCGCGCAGTGTGTCGGTTATGGCCCGCAGCCGCACTGACATGGCGGCCCGCGCCGCCGGGTCCCCGAGCAATCGGTCCACCGCATTGGCGAGATTGGCCCCGGTACACTGCAACTGGATGATTTCCGGCACCACGCGCTCATCCACCGCGATATTGACCAGCGAAATGTGTCGGGTACGGATCAGGTTGAAGGCCCGGGCGATTGCCCAGGTAATCCAGCCCAGCTTGTAACTGGTCACGGTTGGCACGCCGGCTGTTGCGAGCTCTGTGACCACCGTCCCCGAACAAGCCAGCGCCTGGTCAGCCGCCGCGAACGCGTCAGCCTTCTCGTCCTCGCCAACCCTGATCGCACCAGCCAGCACCTCATGGCGGGCGATCGCCGCGCTGACATCATCGGCCACCGGATCGGCGACCGGCAGGACCAGTCGCAGGTCACGATGGCGCGCCTTGAGGCGCGCGAGTGCCTCGACGAAGGGCGGCGTCATGCGACGGATTTCAGACGGGCGGCTACCCAACAGGACAACCAGGACCAGATCGGCCGGATCGAGCCCGTGCCGGGCCCTGAAAGCGGCCCCGTCGCCGGCCGGTAGGCGTTCCAGTGTCGGGTTGCCGACAAAGGTCACAGGCAGCCCGTGCGGCGTATAGAAGGGCTTGTCAAAGCTGAGGATGGTCAGCAGTTCATCGACCGTGTCGGCGAGGACGGCCGCTCGGCCTGGCCGCGTCGCAAAGACCTGCGGACCGACATATTTGACCAGGCGGATAGACGGATCCACCGCCCTCACCCCGCGCGCGACACGCAGGGTGAAACCCCAGGAATCAATCAGCACGACCGTGTCCGGTTTGGCCGCAAGGATCAGCTCGACGGCCCTGGCGACAGATTGCTTGACCCGCTTGTAGGCCTTCAGCCCGTCAATCCAGCCCAGAATGTTGAGCCCGTCGATTGACATCATCGACGCCACGCCGGCCTCGGCCATGGCACTCCCGCCAATGCCGGACAGTGTCACCTCATCACCGGTCAGCGCGTTCAGCGCTCGAGCGAGGTCGGCACCCAGCAGGTCACCGGACCGCTCGGCGGCAACGAGAAAGATATGAGGGCGGCTCATTCCGGCGGCTCGATCAGGACGAAGAGGCCATGCCGTTTCAGCGCGCCCTCGACGCCGGCCCGATCAACGATCAGCGCACCGTCTGCCTCCAGGACAATCCCGGCCAGACCGGCGGCGGCACAACGCTCCACCGTGTCCACGCCTATGGTGGGCAGGTCAACGCGTCGCTCCTGGATTGGCTTGGGACGCTTGGCCAGCACGCCCAGTCGCCTGGAGGCGTCGCCCCGGATTGGAGCGGGCAGCCCGGCGACACGTTCCAGCATCGCATTGGTGCCTTCCTGGGCCTCGACCGCCAGGACAACCCCGCCGGCGACCACCGCACCCTGTCCGATATCGAGACGCCCGATCTCGGCGGCGACCATCATCGCCTTGCCGGCATCATCGCGATGCGCCTCCGCCGCGGCGGCATCACCCAGACAACCCGCCGGCAAACCGTCCTGGCCAAGCAGGCTGTCGGCCCCGACGACGGCGAAGCCGGCCCGCTCGAACTCGTCGACAACAACACGGATCACCGCATCATCGCCCTTGCGGCCCGCTGCCAGCGCGCGCGGCACCATGATCAGGCCGCGGGCATCCATCTTCAGGGATTTGAGGTCAGGTCGGGTGACATAGCCGGCAAAACAGATCGCATCACACCCCGCCCCGCGCAGCGCCTTGATGATCCCGCCGATCTCGCCCACTGACAGAGACACGCTGTCGGCCCCGCCATAGTCACGGTCGGCAAAGCCTTTGAGCACGACAACGAAGACCGGCTTGCCGGCCTGGGCCCTGAGGATTTCCAGCGGCAGGTCGCCGCCGCCCGCGATCAGGCCGAGCTTTGTCCAGCCAGACTCAGTCATCCGGCATGCAGATGGACCGTTTCGCATCTGCCCGGATGAAATCGATGATCTCGGCAATCGGCGCATTGCCCGAATACAGGTGCGCGACATCGTCGACGCGTTCTTCAAACGTGCCTTCGCGGGCGAACAGGAGCCGGTAGGCGGCCCGCAATTCCCGCAGCGTCTCACGCGGCATGCCCCGGCGTTTCAGACCGACCACATTGAGGCCGGCCAGATGGGCATGATTGCCGATCACCGAACCATAGGGAATGACATCCGACGTCACCATCGCCATCGCGCCGATGAAGGCATGACGCCCGATCCGGCTCTTCTGGTGAATGCCCGCATAGCCGCCGAGGATGGCGTGGTCCGCGATCACCGTCTCGCCGCCGATGGCCGCACAATTGGCGAACACGACACGGTCGCCAACAATGCAGTCATGGGCGACATGGGAGCCAACCATGAAGTAGCCGTCATTCCCGACCACTGTCCGACCGCGCGCGAAAGTCGTGCCCGGATGCATGGTGACATTCTCGCGCAGGATATTGCGCTGGCCGATCACCAGTTGCGTGTCCTCGCCCTGGTATTTGAAGTCCTGGGGCGGGTGACCCAATTGCGCCCCGGGATAGACGACGCAATCCTCGCCCAGGGTCGTATTGCCGGCGATGGTGACATGTGAAATCACCCGGACCCGGTCCTTCAGGACGACTTTCGGGCCGATGATCGAGAACGGCCCGATTTCGACCCCGGCGCCGAGCTGTGCAGCGGGATCCACAATGGCGGTCGGATGGATATCAGCGGTCTGGGTCATATGTTTTCGATCGCCTTGGCAGAGAATTCAGCCTGGACGGCACGCTTGCCGTCAGCCCAGACTTCACCTTTGAACTTGAACACGCCATGGCGAGCGGCGGTGACCGTGACCGGCATGCGCAGCATCATTCCAGGACGCACCGGCGCCCGAAAACGGACCTTGTCGGCCCCCATGAAGAAGACGGTCGCGGAGTCCGGCGACGCACCCAATGTCTTGTACATGAGGACGGCGCCAGCCTGGGCCATGGCCTCGATCATCAACACGCCCGGCATGACCGGGTTGCCCGGGAAATGTCCCGGGAAAAAGGGCTCATTGGCTGTCACCCCCTTGATCCCGACGATCGACTGGCCGGCGATGTAATCCTCGGCGGCATCTATCAGCAAGAACGGGTAGCGGTGCGGCAGGAGAGTTTGGATCTCCGCGTTCTCAATGCGATCGGACACGCCAGTCAGCCTTTCTTGGGAGTCTTGTTCTTCGGTCGCGCCAGACGGCGCAACTCCGCCAGTTCACGCATGTGTTGGCGCATCGGCTGGGCGGGGTTGCCGACCCAGAACTCGCCGGCGGGAACGTCCCGCGAAGCGGCTGAGTTGGCGCCCACGCGGGCACCCTCGCCAATGGTGACATGATCGTAGACACCAACCCGGCCACCCAGCATGGCATTGTCCGCAATCACGGCGCTTCCGGCCAGGCCGGAATACCCAGCCATGATCACGTTCTCGCCAATGTCGGCGTTGTGCGCGATATGGCAGAGATTGTCGATCTTGGACGATGCGCCGATACGCGTCGCGCCAAACAGGCCGCGATCAATCGTACAATTGGCACCAATGGTGACATGATCGCCGATGAGAACACTCCCCAAATGCAAAATTCCAACGGTATTTCCGTTGGATACTGCAATACCGAAGCCGTCCTCGCCAATCACGGCTCCCGCAAGAATGTTGCAGTCGGCACCAATATCACTGCACTGCAGGCTGACATGAGGGGATAGACGGCTCCGGTCACCAATCCGGCAGCCCGGCCCGATGACGCAGTGAGGCCCGATCACGCAGTCGGTCCCGATCTCGGCGCCTTCACCGATGACGACCCCGGCACCCAGACGGGTCCCGGCGCCGATTTTTGCCGATGGATCAATGAAGGAATCGGTCGCAAAACTGCGCGGCTGAAACAGCGAAGGAAGCACGCTGGCAAAGGCCGCACGGGGAGCTGTGTGGGTCAGGACGGCAGCACCGAGGCGTGTGGCCTCGCTGGCCGCATCGGGCGGACAGATCACGGCGACACCCGACAGTGCACCATCCGGCGCGGACCGCAGAAGTTTGCCGCTTTCAGCATAGCTCAGCGCACCTGCAACCGGTTCACCAAGCGGGGTGACCCGGTCAACGGACTGATCCGCAGTGCCAGAATCAGAAATCGCCGCACCCGAGAGCGCGGCGATATCCTTCAGGGTCAGCGGGCCTAACCGGTCATAGAAACGCGGATCTGCCACACTCTCCCCCTGTTCGTCAGATTACTGCGAGCCCGGCTGGCCGGATCCGTCCTGCGGCAGGCGCACACGTGTCACCGGCACGGTTGGCAGTCGCGAATTCAACAGCGCAATCACGTCCGCGGAAATGTCCATTTCCGGGGCAGCGAAGACCAGGTTGGAGCGGTCGACGAGAATGTCGATACCTTGAGCCGCAACGACTTCCTCCAGGATCGGGCCAAGCGCTTCATAGACCGGGCGCATGGCCTGGCGTTCTGTCTGCACGATTTCCTGCTGGCGGGCACGACGCAGCACTTCGAATTGCTGTGCCTGCTGGTTCAGCGTCGTGATGCGGCTCATCAGGTCCGGACGTTCCTGGATTGCCTGCTGCGTCATCGACGCGGTTTCGGCGTTCAGCCGCTCGGTTTCCTGCTGGATCGGCTGGCTCAGAGCCTGAAGCTCGGAGTCAATTTCCTGAGCGATTTCCTGCATGCGGGCGGCGATATGTTGCCCCGCAGCGCTTTCGCGCAGGACACGCTCTTCATTGAGCACAGAAATATTGGCCTGTGCCATCGCCGGGGCAGCGATGCCGATCACAAGGACCGGAAGGAGGAGAAGAGATTTAAGCAGTTTCATTGTATCAGAACCCTGTTCGCGTGCTGAACCGGAAGAATTCGGCTCTGTCATAGTCTTCACGAATGAAGGCCTGAGCAAAGTCGAACCGCACCGGTCCGAATGGTGAATCCCAGAAGATGCTCAGGCCGGCTGACGCACGCAGCGCCAAATCATCAACCGTGAACACCGCGTTTGTTCCCTCGTCTACCTGATCCGCCGAATCGAGCATGCCAAGCGTGCCGAACTCGGTGAACAGGCTGCCTCTCACCCCATACTGCTCGGGCAGACCGAGCGGGAATGAGACTTCCAGTGCACCCACTGCATAAAGCCTGCCACCCAGGGCATCGCCCCGGATCAGCTCACCCGTATCGGGGTCGCGCGACACGGCGCGCGGGCCAATACCAGCCACTTCAAAGCCTCGGAAGGAGTTCCCGCCCTTGAAGAAGCGATCGTTGATTCGAACCGAGTCGCCGCCCCATGGCAGGACAAATCCACCATTCATCGTGAAGCTGGCGACCACGTCGTCACCGAGTAGACCCGGGAAGAATGGCCGATAAATGGCACCATTGAATTCCGAGCGCACATAGCGCACATCGCCGCCAATGCCGGCGAAGCCCTGCGTGAACTGGAGGCGATAGCCATTGCTCGGCTCGATCGGGTCGTTCAGACGCGACCAGTTAAGCGTATAGGTCAGAACCGATGTGGCCCGGCTGCCGGCCTGGTTCAACAGCGCCGAAGACGCCGAGGAATACACCAGGACATTATCGGTCCGGTAGGTGTAGCCGAGCTGCAGATTGGTGGAGGCCGTGACCGGGAAACCGAGACGCAAGCTGGCACCGGTTGACTCAGTCTGGAACGATGCCTCGGACAGGAAGTCGGAATTGACCCGAAACAGGTCAAAACCAGCCGCCAGGTTGCGGTCCAGGAAGCGCGGCTCGGTGAAGCGGATATCCAGCGACTCGCGATTGGACGAGGCCGAGATGCGGAAACGCAGGAACTGTCCCCGGCCCCGCAGGTTCCGCTCCGAAATCGACAGGTCGATCAGGAAGGAGTCGGTCGACGAGAAACCGGCACCGAAGGCCAGCTCACCGGTCGGCTGTTCGCTCACAGCGACGTTGACACGGGCCCGGTCGGGTGCGGAACCCGGCGTTTCCTCAACTTCAACTTCCTCGAAGAAGCCAAGGCGGCGGATATTATTGCGTGAGCGGTCGATCAGAACCTGGTTGAAGGCATCACCTTCAACAATGTCCAGCTCGCGACGGATGACGCGGTCCAGCGTCCGGGTATTACCGGAGATGTCGATGCGTTCGATATAGACCCGCGGACCCTCATCGATGACGAATTCAACATCGACGGTGCGGTCTTCGCGATTGCGCGTGGTCAGAGGGCGGATATTGACGAAGGCATAGCCCGCTGCACCGGCCGAGAAGGTCAGCGCGTCGATACTGTCTTCGATCAACTGCCCCTGGAAGAGATCGCCTTCCTGAACCGGCAAAATGGCCTGCAGGAAGTCCGGATTGAGGTCTGGAATTTCCGTTGAAACCGTGACTTCGCCGAAATTATAGATCTCGCCTTCGTCAATCGTGATCGTGATGTAGAAATCGCGCTGGTCCGGCGTCAGCTCAGCGACGGCCGAAAGAACGCGGAAGTTCGCATAGCCCTGGTTGGAATAGAATTGACGCAGCAGCTCGCGGTCATATTCCAGACGATCCGGGTCGTAATTGTCATTCGACGAGAAGAAACGCCACCAACGCGATTCGCGCGTCACCAGTTCGCGGCGCAGACGACGGTCGGAATAGCTCTCATTACCGATGATATTGATCCGGCGAACGCCGGTTACCGGGCCTTCGGAAATTTCGAAGATCAGATCGACAC
>SPJK01078700.1_pt1 | contig 12132 bp, 8 predicted proteins | sample 3741771 | NCBI WGS metagenome assembly SPJK01 (sample SAMN10925997, study PRJNA522277) | cold seep metagenome | isolation source: Elba SIP-enriched marine methane seep metagenome, extraction at timepoint T2 | place: Italy: coast of Elba, Mediterranean Sea | reverse complement strand
TCAATGGATGGAGCGCAGCGAAAAGCGGGATAAACAGAAGACACTCAAGGCCAACCAACTATTGATGGAGGCAAAAAAAGCCTCCAAAACGATTGATTTAGGCGACTTCGACGCCATGCGGCCCATGGCAGGCTTTGTACCCGATGTTTTTGATGACTTGGACGACCCCGATGATTTGAAGGCCTTCCTCAAACAAATCACCGACTTCATCTCCGAAAACCGCCCTAGCCCGGAAACCGCTGAAAACTTCAAAGAGTTCATCACCCAAAGCCACGCGCCCTATGAGATCATCGTGGCCTTCACCATTCTCTCCGCCATCATTGGTCAAAGTAGCGCCTTGAGGCGCCGCTACACCATGGCTTTGGAACGTGGCGCAAAGGTCTTCTTCAACCTAGCCATGCGCCTTAATCCCAGCGTTCAACCCCCTCGCGGCCTCTCCCCTGAGAGTTCGAATAGTTTGTTCTATGACCTACCCGACAGCGCCTACCAAGTCCCCTATGCTTTTGGCACCGATGCTTTCTGTCGGATGATCGAACTTATTCGCCAAGATGAAGAAGGCTACGATCAGGCGCTGGTCGAATTCACCATGGCGCTGAGACAGCGTTTTGTGGAACGGCGTTCTTTGGGCGACCAGCCCCTGAAAAGGATGTTTCCTTGGGAAGCACCCGAGTGGGCCCACTGGATGGATAGCTCACCCTATTGAATAATCAGTAACTCTGGGGCCGTCTCAACATATAGTTGCCTGAGCCCATGAGTATCTTGGTCACCACCGCCCTCCTCTCCACCTTGAGCGCCCAAGTACCTGCCGCCCAACAGCAGGTCTACGGTCAGCTGCTCAAAAAATACGTCATTAAAGGGCGTGTGGATTATGCAAAGCTGGAAAAGGAGTCTCTTGCTCAGCTTGATGCCTATGTGAAGGCTGTCGGCCAAGCCAAGCTGCCCAAGAGCAAAGAAGCCAAGATCGGCTTCTATATCGACGCCTACAACGCCATCGTTTTGCACTCGGTCCTAGAGCACGGTCAACCTCGCTCAGTCCTCGACGAAAAAGGCTTCTTCAACGCCATAAAGTATCCCGTAGCCGGCGAACAGCTAACTTTAGATACTTTAGAGAAGAAGCGACTCCTCCCTTTGGCCAAAGACCCTCGAGTGCATTTTGTGGTGGTGTGCGCTGCGGTAGGTTGTCCCATTCTGCAAAACCGCGCCTATACCGGGGGTAAACTATCACAGAGACTCAATCAGGCGACGCGCAAGTATCTCGCCATGCCTACCGGGGCTCGAGTTGAGAAAGGAAAGCTGATCCTTTCCAAAATCTTCGACTGGTATGCCGCCGATTTTGGTGGTCCCCAAGGGGTAAAGAAGTTCGTTTTAGAGCATTTATCAGCGGAGAAACGGGCTCTGGCGGGGAAAGATCCTAGTATCGGCTACCTGGACTACAACTGGACTCTAAATCGCCAATAGTTGGTCTCCCTCTGAGACTGAGTTCCAAACTACGTCAGTCTGGGTGCAATCCACCACCGATCGCTGCACTTCTTCGCTTAGCACTTGCTCTGGCTGGGGGGCGTCTCTAATCTCCACCCTCGCTTTCGCATGGGCTCCTCAAGTTCTACTTCGCACGCGCACAACTACTCGCTCGTTCACGCTTGTAGTGGCGCTTTCACCGAGCGCACCAAGCGCAAAGGCCGCCAACTTTTTGAAGGTGGGCAAGTGTCCGTCGAGGGCGCTGATGCCGACACGGCTTTAATCATCGTCCGGGACCAGCGTCCCAAGCCCTATGTGGTGGCGGTAAATTTCGAGGAGGCCGACAGCCGGGATCGGGTTCGTATCGAATGCGGCTGCAAGTACTTCAAGTCAGGCTTTTGCTGTGAACATGCCTATGGGGCTCTCATGGCCATCGAGCACAACCAGCTCTCCCTGATTCCCCACGATGCGCTCCATCGCCGCCTAGACGTCATTCCCTTTAAGTCTGGCCTCAATGAAGACGATGATTGGTTCTTCGAGGGGGACGATGCTTTCGAAAAAGCCGGCGAGTTGGCCGAGAAGTTTTTCGGCAAGCGCAACCAAGGGAACGAGAGTCGGTGGCGTAAGCAAATGGCTTCACTACGGCGGGCCCTGATCGACTTGCCAGATCCGGTGGCTAACTTGGCGCACGGTGTCGGCCCCTTGACCTACTGGGTCGATGGTGAGCGCAGCGAAGCGCTCGGTCGAATGGTAGTGGAATACCTTGATGACGGTGAAGTGCTGCTCCTTAAGGATCGGGACCTCAGCCGGCTGCGGGATCCCGAAGATCAGAAGACCATTTCCTTGTTGCTAACCTGCGCTGCTGCTGGCCCCAAAGAAGGCGAAGAAGTCAGCAGTGCACGGATAATCCCGGTGGGTCTATACCCTGCCATTTTGCAACAACTCTGCGCCACTGGTCGTCTCTATTTGAGAGGCGAAGGCGAAGGTCCCGCGGCACCACTCACTTTAGCCAAAGACGAAGGTTGGACCATTGAGGGTCATGTCGAAAGGGTTGAGCAGGAATGGGTTTTAAGCAGCCGCTTGGTCCAGACCAAAACCCAAACTATCAAACCTCTCGACGACCTGCAGATGGTGATTCGCGACGGACTCACTGTCATTGGCGATAAACTCTATCCCTTGCTCAACGCCCAGGCTTTTGACTGGGTGAGATACTTGCGCAAAGAAGCTGCGATTGGTTTCTCGACCACCGAAGCCGAGGCTTTGCTCACTGATGTGGGGCAACTTCCTTCTTTGCCTCAGCTCAGCTTTTCCGACGAACTGCCTTGGAAAGTATCTCGGCCCCAGCCGGAGCCCCATATTCACATCGTCGAAGAACGCAAGCGCGACCGCAGCTGCGCTGCCATAGTTTCTTTCCGCTACGACGGGGAACTCTTTGGCTTCAACGACGAAAAGCAGGCACTGCTGAAAAAAGAAGAGCAGATAGTTATCCAGCGCTCTCCCCAGCTTGAGCGAGGTATGCTCACGCGCTTAGGCGATATGGGCGCCCAGTTCGATGAAGATTCTCAGATAGTTCTTCCTGGTGATCCGATGACTTTGGCCCGAAAGCTGGCCGAGGCTGGATGGCAGGTAGAGCTGCCCAGCGGCTTCTTGCGCATGCCCGATTCCCGCAAGATTGCCCTCACCACCGGTCAAGACTGGTTCGACCTCGACGGTGACTTCAAGTTTGGCGACATCAGCGTGCCTCTTCCTGAAATCCTTAAGGCAGTCAGAAAGAAGCAACAGATCATCGATCTGGAAGATGGGACCCAGGGCATGATCCCCACTGATTGGCTACGCCAACTATCGGTGGTCTCAGGTCTCAGCACCACCCAGGGTGATAAGATTCGCTTCCGCAAGAGCCAAACTCTGATCTTAGATTGGCTGCTCTCTGGGCAAGACGGAATTAGTTACGACTCTGCTTTCGAAAAAGCACGTCACGAGCTCGGTGAAGTATCTAAGCCCCATAAAGTGGAGGAGCCCGAAGGTTTCGGGGGCACCCTCCGTGGCTATCAGCAAGAAGGCTTGGGCTGGCTTTCCTTCCTCCACCGCGCCGGTCTCAATGGCTGTCTGGCCGATGATATGGGCTTGGGTAAAACTATCCAAGTCTTGGCCCTCCTCGATAGATTACGCAAAGAGGACGGCGGCTTACCCCGGCCTTCTTTGGTCGTTGCGCCGCGCAGCCTGATCTATAACTGGCTACAAGAAATCGAGCGCTTTACGCCCAAACTCAAGGTGGTGGATTACACCGGTAGCCAGCGCTCAGAACTATTAGAAAACTTAGAACAAACCCATCTGGTGGTTACCACCTATGGCACCGTTCGCCGCGACATCGATATCCTGCGTGAAAAGGACTTCTATTATCTGATCTTGGACGAAGCCCAGGCCATCAAGAACCCTGGCGCCCAAGTCAGCAAGGCTTGTCGCTTACTGAATGCCGAGCATCGCCTGGCAGTCAGTGGTACACCCGTCGAAAACGATGTGGTGGAGCTGTGTTCCATCTTTGAGTTCCTCAACCCACGCATGCTTGGCTCTCAGCGGAACTTCGTTTCCCTGCTCAAGGGACAGCAGGAGTCCTTGCCCCGCATCGCCAAAGCTTTGCGACCTTTGATACTGCGCCGCTCTAAATCGGAAGTACTTGAAGAGCTGCCGCCCAAAACCGAACTCACCATTCATGTCGAGCTGCGGGATGAAGAGCGCAAGCTCTACAACGACCTGCGGGACCACTATCGTGAGGCGATTGGTCAGGGTGTATCTAATAAGAGCTGGCCTCAATCTAAGTTCCAAGTATTGGAAGCCTTGCTGCGCCTGCGGCAAATGGCCTGCCACTCTGGTTTGGTCAATGCCGAACGCAAGAGCGGTTCTAGCTCTAAGATAGAAACAGTGCTCCAACACATTCAGGAGGTCACTTCTGAAGGGCACAAAGTATTGGTCTTCTCTCAGTTCGTGGAGCTGCTCACCATTTTGAGAAAGCGTCTTGAACAGGAAGAGATCAAATACGCCTATCTAGACGGGCAGACGCGCAATCGCCCCGAAGTCATCGAGGAATTCCAAGGCAGCGAGGACTGTGGCGTCTTCTTAATTAGTTTGCGCGCTGGCGGCCTGGGCCTCAACCTGACCGCAGCCGACTACGTCTTCATCCTCGACCCTTGGTGGAACCCAGCCGTCGAAGCCCAAGCCATCGACCGAGCCCACCGCTTGGGCCAAACTCGTCCGGTTTTCGCTTATCGGTACATCACCAAGGATACTGTGGAAGAGAAGATCGTCGAACTGCACCGGGACAAACGAGCCTTGGCAGAGGCGCTGCTGGAGCAAAAAGAGAGCTTGCTCAAGTCGCTGTCACTAGACGAACTCTATCATCTACTCAGCTAAGGCCCAGGGTCGCCTTTGGGTCTGTCGCCTTTGGGTGGCACGCGGGCTTTCCGCGTACCATTTGCGATAGGCCCGGCTAAAGCTAGATAGTTCGGCAAACCCCAGACGAAAAGCGACCTCCGTCAAAGGCAGGGAACTATCTTGTAATAGTTTCTGAGCCTCTTTCTGACGTACTTGGCTCAATAGCACGCGATAGCTAGCTCCCAGCTCAGCGAGACGACGATGGAGGGTTCGCCGGGTGAGATGCAGCCCAGCGGCTACTCGTTCGATGGAACTATCCTGCTCTGCAAGACCGGCTAAGATCAGGCTCTCCACACGCTGGAGAAAAGGATGAACATGGGCGGTGGTGAGACTCTGTAAATCGCCCCGCAGTTCACCTTGAAAGTATTGATTCATGCCCAAATGGGCCATCGGCAAGGCAGCCTGACAGGGGCGGCCATGAAAAACTAGGCGATAGTTATCTTGGTTCTCGTAGACGGGACAGGAAAAAAAGTCGCTTAAGGCGTGCAAATTTTTGGGGGCGCAGGTGGGAAGGCATAGAGCCTTCAGCACCGATAGTTCAGGATGCATTTGCTGAACACTGCTGGCAAAATTAGCCAAAACCGATAGGTCAGAGAGAAGCATGCCTTTGTCCGGCTCTGGCAGGCGACGCCAAACGATCTCAATCCCCTCGGAACTCTGCTGATAGCTCAGGGTCCCCGTATTGGTAATCACCGGGTAGGCCCAGCAAGCAAGCGCGAGAGCCTCTTGGATAGTTGCTGCGGTTTGAATCACAAAGCCAAAAGGGCCGAGTTGATCCAAACGGAGTGAAGCTGCCGAGCGTAGCGGAAAGGATGCCGCCTCTTTTTGGGGCTCTAAACTATTCCAAAGGTCTCTAAGAACTTGCCCCTGCAGACGGTCTGCGGATGCCTCTGCGCTCAGTTGATAGAATTCATCCGCCACCGTCAAACCATGTTGCTCAGCCTCTTGGATCAAGCGCTGAACTATCGAAGAGGCCACCGTCCCTTGCATACCTGGTGGTTATTCAAGGGTTAGGCCAGTGCACAAAAAAGTGACAAGCTTCCAGATCTTGCCTAGCTAGACCCTCCCCCGAAGAAGGCTCAGGGGGAACTCGGGCATTTTTGCCGGAGTGATGCACTTTGGCCTCAATGGTCAAAAGCTTGTCCCTGGAAGACAAGCGAACCACCAGTCTAGCAGCGATAGTTGGGGCAACCATGACTTGGACACAGACTTTCTCTCCAAAGTATCTAGGATTAGTTCTTTCGGCTCTTCTGGCTGCCTGGTCAAATACTGCCCTGGCTGAAGAGCCCGAGCTATTACCTCCGGACAAGCCTGCCTTTGAGGTCAATCTACTCTGGCCTATCTTTCCCGGGGGAATCACTGATCTTAAGCTGATGTGGCCGATACTCAACGGAAAGCAGGAGGACTTTCGCGGAGAACTGGTCACCGGCATTCATTCGGACTTTGGTTGGCGTTTCGTCAGGAAAGACGATGCAGGCAAAGTGGCTTTTTTGGGAGCCAAACTAGGCTACAAACAGTTCTTTGTTTACGGACTGCATGCCGAAGCGGTGGTCAACTTCGGCTGGCGGCATGAGGAGAACAACCCCTGGGATGGCGACCCCATCGACTCCTTTCAGGGCCGCCTCTGGACCTTTGTCGGCTACCAGCATCAACTCTCGAAACAAGCCTATCTCAACGCGCGCTACGGTTTCGGTCTGCATCTATTTCGAACCGATCGACATGCTGACAAGGAGCGGATAGTGGTCCCCGCCTCGGGCGACCTTAACCTTGGATTTTACTTCTGAATCTGAGCCCGCTTTGCCAACCTCTCGGCCATGGCCGAGGCAGCTCTTCCCAAACTCATTCCCTACAAAAAGACCCCTGTATTCAACGAAACAACTATCCCCAAGGGTCTCCTGAAGGCCCATAGTACCAAAGCCGGTACTTGGGGAAAGATCGTCGTGCTCGAGGGAACCCTACTCTATCGAATTCTTGAGCCAGAAGTCAGTGAACAGCTGCTTAAACCAGGAAGCTTGGGCTTTGCTAAGCCTAAGCAGCTTCATGAGGTTCGCCCAGAAGGCAAAGTGAGCTTCTATGTGGAGTTTTGCCGGCCTCCAGAAAGCGAGGCCAGCGAATAGTTCCCAGACTTAGTCGGTAGGACCAGCATCCATATTGGAGGTGGTGCCTGAGTCGGGCTGCGGCATAGCTGCATCGGGATTGAATGAGAAGGTGACCGTACTGGAGTTCACGTGGCGACAACGGCCTCCGACACACTGATAGGGGCCACTGGAGTTGCCCGCATTGCAGTCTTCAGGCCCTGAGCAAGCCAAAGCGGAAGAGAGCGCCGCAGTACAAACGCCCTGATAGCAGATTTGATCATGGGCGCAATCCCGCGCGCGGGAGCATTCGTCGTTACAGCCAACGGCTCCCAAGAAAAGCAGGCCTGACAAGGCGGTGGTTAAGCAGGCAAAACGAAACATCTTTGTGCGAACGCTCCTAGGTTTCGACGCAGCCTACCTCTGCCACCGACGGAGTGCAAATTTTGTCGTTAGAGCCCTTCCTGACGGCTAGAAGCGCATATCGAGGCTTTCTGAAGACTCGTGCCAGTAAAGGCGAGTTCTAAACTGGCCGCAAATACCCGTAGCTCCGCATACTTGAGCTATCTTGGGAAAACATCCCTGCCGACGACTAGATCTGCCGAGGATCTGAAATGCCAACTATACCGGGGCTCGGCTTGTTCTTGACAAGCATTCTCAAAAAACCAAACCTCGCCCGGTGACCTTGGACCAGCTGCCCGTAGACGCGGCCGCAACCATTGTTGAGGTAGATACTCGCTCAGCAGTGATGTTGCGCATTATGGAGATGGGTTTAGTCCCTGGCGCTCCCGTGCGAATTCGTAAACGCGCGCCCTTTGGGGGACCATTGCAAATCCAGGTTCACAACTATGTGTTGTCTATCCGTAGTAATGAAGCACAAAAACTCATTGTAGAAACTTCCCAGCCCTCATGAAGTCAGTCGCCCTCGCTGGAAATCCCAATTGCGGTAAAACCACCCTCTTTAACCGCCTCACGGGTCTCAATCACAAGGTGGGTAACTATCCCGGGGTCACCGTAGATAGTAAGGAAGCCACTGCCAACTTCGGCGATGGCCAGCTCAAGATCATCGATCTGCCAGGAACCTATTCCCTCATCGCCCGCTCCAAAGATGAGTCGGTAGCCTACGAGGTTCTCGCTGGGCATAACCCTGCCCAAACTAGGCCAGATTTGGTGCTCATCTTGGCGGATGCCTCCAACCTAGAGCGCAACCTCTATCTAGCCCTCTCCATATTGGAGATGGACCAGCCTGCAGTCTTGGTCCTCAATATGATGGATCTAGCCAACAAACAGGGTTTAAAGATAGATATAGAAACTCTAAGCGCTACTTTGGGCATCCCGGTAGTTCCGGTTATTGCCAACCGAAATCTCCCCAAAAAGGCCGGTGGCCCCATAGCGAGCAGCCTGGCCCAAGCGCAAAAGGAACGCCAAGAGCAACCGGGCCTAGAAGAGCTCAAAAGAACCATTTTGGATAGTTTAGATACTCCAAAGAATGGTAACTATCAGAGTGCTTCTTTGCCTAGTGAGTTGGAACAAGGCCTCAATACGCTCATGAAGCAGCAATCTCTGGGACGAAGCGCCGCGGTATGGTTGCTTTCCAGCCTCGCTGCCCAAAAGAAAGAGACCCAAGACGAGGGTTCTGCAGAGTTTCGAGGCTTCTCTCAGGCGGCCGTAGAATCTGCTCAGGAGATACTTCCCACCTTCAAGTGCGATTTTGCCGCTGCAGTGGTGGAAAGCCGTTACCGACAAGTCTCGGATATTCTCGCTTCAGTACTCACCAAGCGAGCGCAGCCCCAGCCAAGCACTACCGACCGCCTCGATAGTTTCTTATTGCACCCCGTCTTTGGCCTGCTCTTCTTTATCTCGGCGATGGCCCTGCTTTTTCAGAGCCTCTTCAGCTGGTCTGACCCATTTATTGGTTTCATCGAAGACCGGGTAGGTGACTTACAAAGTATCACCAGCGAACTATTGCCCGAAGGGGCATTAGCCGATCTATTGATAGATGGCGTCATTGGCGGGGTGGGCAATGTCATCGTCTTTGTCCCACAAATCGCCTTTTTGTTTCTCTTCATCGCCATTATGGAGGACTCAGGATACTTGGCGAGAGCCGCCTATATCTCCGATCGCTTTATGGCGCGCATCGGCTTGCACGGTCGAGCTTTTGTACCCCTCCTTTCCGGTTTCGCCTGCGCAGTTCCCGCCATCATGGCAGCTCGAGCAGTAGAAAACAGCAAAGATCGCCTGGTAACTATCTTAGTGACCCCCCTGGTCAGTTGCTCCGCCCGTCTACCGGTGTACACCCTCTTTATCGCCGCGCTCTTTGCTGCCGATACACCCGTCTTTGGCCCCTTTACTCAAGGTGGTGTGCTGATGCTCTGCATGTATCTACTGTCTACTTTAGCCACGGTGGGTATCGCCTTCCTATTGAAGAGAACTATCCTCAGGAGCCCTACACCACCGTTGGTGTTGGAACTTCCGCCTTATCGCCTACCCCAATTTGGCTCAGTTTTGCGAAGGGTTTATGATCGCTGCAAAGTATTTGTGATCGACGCAGGAACGGTCATCCTCGCCTGTTCCATCGTGCTCTGGGCCCTGCTCTACTTCCCCAATCACGTACCAGAGAGCTTTAAGCTGCAGCAAAAACAAGCTCAGTTGGCGCAAAAGTATGGCAATACCCCCAAAGAACTATCAGTAGCCCAAGCATCTTTGGAAAAGGAAGCTCAGGCAGCTCGAATCGAAGCCTCCATTGCCGGACAAATCGGACACTTCATCGAACCTGCCATTCGGCCTTTGGGATACGATTGGAAGATAGGTATCGGTCTTCTGGCTAGCTTCGCGGCGCGGGAGGTCCTGGTATCCACCATGGGACTCATTTACGGAGTGGGAGGCGATGTCGACGAAGAGAGTGTGCCTCTAAGACAGCGACTTCGAGAAGAGATAGACCCCGTCACCCTCAAACCGGTTTACACTCCGCTCAAAGGCTTATCGTTGATGGTCTTCTTTGTGCTGGCTATGCAGTGTATGAGCACCCTGGCAGCCATTAAACGGGAGACAAATTCCTGGAAATGGCCCCTTTTTGCGGTAACCTACATGACTTTCCTAGCCTGGTTTGGTGCCTTGGTAGTATATCAAGGTGGACAACTGCTGGGGTATAGTTGATGGGATTGAATATTCAAGAATGGGTGGCAATTCTTATTAGTACCAGCGCGCTCTTCTATCTCATCTATCGTTTTCGTCCCTCACCTAGCCCAAGAGAGACGGTGATTTTGGGCTCAAAACTATCTCGGGGCCTCAAAAAGAGCGGTAAACTCAAATAGGCATCGCAGGAGCGAATACTTTGAACCAACGCACTGGGTCGCGAATGCCTAAGTCGGCAAGTATCGACCAATCGATGCTCTTCTCACTGACTATCCACCAGCAAATCTGGGCAACGGCCTGCTGAGAAGCCATATCTAGTGCATCAAAGCCCTGGATCGCCTCTTGGAAGAGTTCCTTGCCTAATGGGCCATCCTGATAGATTTGCCCGCGAATAAGCAAAGACTCACACTTTGCCCAGGCCGAATCAGCCGCATCTAACTTCTTAGCCAGACTCAATGCTTCTTCCTTGGCTACCTTGGAACTATCAATTCCGGTGAGCGCAGCCCGAGCACGCATGATATTAGCCTGAATCCAGATAGTTTGTACCCGCATTAAGTGGGCATCTTTGAGCCGATTCCAACGCTGAGAGATCCTCAGCCAAGCCGCCGAAGCATTTCCTTCATAGAGGTCGCAATAGACCTCGCTCATCAGCGAATAGAAGTGCGCCAAATGAAAAGCATCCTCAGACCACACCGAAAGGGCCCAGCGAAGATGCCGGCGTACTTTGGGCAAATCGTCGGCAGCGATATAGGCTAAAGCAAGTTGCGGACAGACACGCAGGTTGGTGAGAGCCTGAAGGTTATTTTGCTGCTCCGCCTGTACTAAGAGGGTCTCTAGAGGCCCCAGCATTTGCCGAAACTGGCCCTGGAAGGCCATGGCCTCCAGTTGCATCATCGAGCCCGAATGATGCTCCCAGTGCGCTCCGGTGCACTCGCTAGAAAACACTTTCTGGGCCGCAGCCAACTCATCTTGAGCTTCCTGCCAACGGCCTTGGATATAGGCCGAAAAGCCCATGGAATAGCGTACTAAACCATAGGCATGGGGATGCTCGGCCGAAGTGGCGAGGGGGCCGAGTAGTGAGACCAGTTTCTTATTTCGTTCGAGGTTTTTAACTATCCCGCCGGTGAGAACTAACTCACCCGCCAAAGCTCGGGCCAAACGATAGGGTTCAGCCGCGGCAAGAGCCAAAGAGAGACCTTTACTTACGAAATAGGCGCTGCGAACCACATCTATAAATGCCAATCCGCTGCCCAAAGCCCAACAAACATCTATCTTGATCAGCTCTTTTTGATCTATCTGGTCTGCGGACTTGTAGCTCTTAATATTGAGACTGCGCATCCGTAGCCCCATGCGCAACATAGCTAAGTTGCGCGCCACGGCCTTCTCGGACTCAGGAAAAGGAAGCTCTAACTTTGCAGATAGTTCCTTAAAAACAGCCAAACCATCTTGAAGGTGACCGTTGAGCAAGTATTGCTCGCCCGCCTTCCGGGAGAGTTCTAAGGCCGAGAGCCCGCGAGCGGTTTTAGCGGCATGTAGATAGTTCTCTGCCGCCTGCTTGCCTTGCCCCAAGTTGGCATAACAATCGCCTAAGCGCTGAAACAGGGACCACTGCACCACACTGCCATATTGGGAAAGTTCCAGGCAGGTCTGATAAAGCTCTGCAGCTTGTTCAAAGGCCAGACTCTCAAAAGCAGCCTCTGCTGCGGAGATGGCATATCGGGCAGCTCGCGCGTGCTCATGCCCTTGGCGCAAATGATGAATGAGAGACAGGGGCTCCTCAGCGTTTTCAGCGATAAAGGCTTTAGCCAAACTCAGATGGGCTTTGCGCAGCTCAGCTTCGCTAGTGAGGCTCAAAACCACCCTGGCTAATACCTCGTGATAGATCTCGTAGGCTTCTTCTTTTCCGGTTCGCGCCTGGCGCAGCATGCGCTGTTCTTCGAGATCTTGAATGAGATCTAGACGCTCGCCACCAGACTGAGCCGCCATCAGTAAAACCTGGGTCGCCAAACGCTGCCCAGCCACTGCGGCGGTCTTA
>SPJK01094253.1_pt1 | contig 12133 bp, 7 predicted proteins | sample 3741771 | NCBI WGS metagenome assembly SPJK01 (sample SAMN10925997, study PRJNA522277) | cold seep metagenome | isolation source: Elba SIP-enriched marine methane seep metagenome, extraction at timepoint T2 | place: Italy: coast of Elba, Mediterranean Sea | reverse complement strand
CTCGCCCAAGTTCGAACAAGGGTGCGGTTCAGAGGCCATGTCTAGGAATGCCTTTCATTATGGACCAGAAGACTTAGCAGGTTTTTGCTGGTTAGATGAAGCAGATGCCTACGCATATACTGACACCAGTAGCTTAGTGGTAATTTTGCATAACAGCGTTGGTAGCCCAAGCCACGATTCGATTTCCATTGCGGAGCATAGCGATGCGGAGATTTGCCAATTGGTTTCACACCGAGATAATGCGATCGCCACCTTGACCGATCAACCATCAACTTATTACTGGAACCTCGAAGCCATCGACCAACCAGAAGCTGATCTTCAGGTCGGCAGTACAGACTCATTGGTACATTTGGCTTATTGGGATAAGGACGGCCTGACGGCAGGCTTAGCTAGCAACGGCCGTTTTACCGTTTGGGATAGTGATCATGAAGTATTGAAATCATCAGCTATTGCTGATGTGGTTGACCCTTATTCGGATTTCATCAAAATGGATTTTTTCGAGCACGAGGGTAGCACTTGCCTGCTTATCGCAGCAGAATCCGGTATTTGGATCTGGAAATTCTATCAAAACAGAACGCTCAATAGCCTCAGCTTGAGCGATCATGTGATATTAGGTTATGAATGGTTGGAGGATAATGAAATATTGATTCTATACAAGGATATACAGCCATCACGGTACGATCTGGATAGCGATCAGACCAATCCTTTTTTACAAGGAGCTGACGACGGTTTGTATATTGCACAAATATCCCCACAAGGTAATTATATAGCTGCTTTTGCTGACCCGAAAAACCCCTTTGCACAACTTACCATCTGGGACCTTAGCAATGGCCGGATAGTTTCAGCACTTAATGAATCTCAAAACGAATTCCCTCTCGGCATCGCTTGGTCAAATGATGAATCCCAAATTGCCTTAGTAACCACCGACTGCGAAAATTATGAGTTCGGTTATTGCAGTACAACTACCTATTTATGGGATCGAACTACAGAACGTATTGTGCTGGAGTATTACAATGTCGGACAAAGCGTATCCTTCTCCCCGAATGATGAGTATTTACTTACTCACAATCAGCAATTAGGCCGCATTGACTTCTGGCCTCTCCATTCAGATCGCTTGGTTCCGTTCTTACGACGATTAACCGGAGGGCAAACCCTCAGTACCGAAACAATTGACAACTATGAGCTGGAAGATGGCTTTGTGATAAATACTATAGAGAACATCCAGCAAATGCAGGATGGCGAAAAAGACCTTTACGTCAAAGCCTGGACGCAGTATTTTCTCAACAAAGCCGTGGCTACCCCCGTCATCGAAGATAAGAATAGGTATTTCGGCCTTGCTGCCCAATTTTTAGCGCAACGCCCCGGATTCAATTATTCAGAGCGCAGCCCACTGCACGCCCTTAGAACTGATTTCCACCAACAATATGGCCAGTATTGGCTGGAACTCGGCAACCAGCCTGACTCTGCCCGTTTCCATTTACGCCAAGCGATGGAATTAGGTGCTAGTCTTGATTTTAACCGACTGGCGGAGCTTGCAATTTCTGATTGGTTCGGAGGAGAGGAGGACGCTGCTGTTGGAATGATAAGCACCATCATTGCTTCTGGGAATGAACAATTCCTCTACCGGTCACTTGATATTCTAAGAGAGAATTATGACGCTTTTATGTCGATGAACGCAATTGATCCATTTTTCCGACTCATTTTCATGGATGCGATTCCTGTTTATCTACGAACCGAGTTTGACTTGGCAAATTACGACGACGCGACTCAGCCCATCACCACGGTCCTTAGAAATGTACAACCAAGTACGCAACAACTGTACTTGATTGAATACTATCGTCGGAATCGTGGCAATGCCAACTTCACACAGGAACAACGAATCGACTTCGCTATTCGTGGAATTGAGTTAATGGAAAGCACGAAAAAGCTAAGTGATACCGAAAACGAGCAGCTACTTTTCTTCTATCGAGATATAGTTGACCTGTATACTGAACAAGAAGATCTCATTGAGGCTTTACAATATTCTAATCGGGCTCTTGAGCATGCCGATAATATGCTGCAAGACATGTTATCGATCAATCTTGTTGAATTTCGACGAAGTCATGTCAATCAAATTAGATCTGACCAAGCTTGGCTTTATTTAGTAACAACCCAAAACTTACCAAAAGCTAGAGGAGTGCTTCAGCCTGTATGGAACAATGATCGTGACACCGCTCCTTCTGAAGCTCACCTTCGTCAAGGCCATATCGAATACATTGATGGCAACACAGAGCTTGCTATTGAGACCTATGTCGTTGCCGTTCGCCGTGACCCAGAATACCGCAGCCAAATTTTCCGCGAGCTCCGCCGCTTGGATGTTACAGGAGCACAAATCCGGGAAGTTCGCGTTGCACTCGACGAATTAACAAATGAATAAATCAATCAATAATGCAGTACCCCAATGCGTTATTGGTGTATCACTACTCAAAAACACTACAGTATTATGCAGAAGACGTTAGGAGGACTCATTTTATGCTGCCTTTTATTTGCTACCGCAGCTTCCTCCCAATCGACCGATCTAATGGTCGAACAACTTAAACACCAGGTGCAAGAGGCCTACACTTCAGAAGGCCGTGACAAAGCGGTTGCCATCGCGCTCTTTGGCAACGACTATGTAGCACCTAACCACCCTGAGATGCAACGCCTCCTGTACGAGGCATACTACAAATCGTCAGGCTATGGCGGTTCTTACGGCTATGATGTAGACCTTTCGTTCTATTGCGCCGATTGGTCGCCTGATGGCCGCACCTTAGCTGCCGGCCTCAGTGACGGTACCATCCGGATGTACAGCTTCCGCAATGGTTCGGTTCAAGGGACGACATCTTTTAGCCCTACTGATGCCATGGTACTCGACGTTGCCATCTCCCCTGATGGAACGAAGATCGCTACTGGTGGCTCTGATGGATTTACCCGCATCTTCGACTTAGAATCGAAAGAGCAACTCCATAGTTGGGAACATCCCGACTACATCCGTGCCGTGGCATGGTCACCGGACGGCAGCATGCTAGCCGGAGGCGGTGACGATAACATCCTCTTCATCTACAACCCCGAAGACGGATCAATCATGGAAGAGTTCTCCAGTCACACAGATTGGATCAGAGGCGTTTCCTGGTCAAGCGATGGCGACCTGGTTGCTGCAGCGAGCGACGACCAATCGGCTACCGTTTGGTCCGTGTCCGCTGGCGCTTTGTTGAAGAAGCACAACGACCACACCGACTATTGCCGCGACGTAGTATTTGCCCCAACGGGTGAATCGCTCCTCACGGTTTCCGACGACTACTACGGCTACATCTACGATCCAGCTGATGCTGAATTGGCAGACCAAAGCCTGGAAGGCCACGAAGGATGGATCTTCACTGCCGACTGGTCGCCTAATGGCCGTATGATCGTTACCGGTGACAACAATGCAACACTGATCACTTACAACCTTCGTGGAGGAAATAGCCAGGAATTCTACAACGACCCAGACGAAGATACCGATTGGTTGGATGTAGACTGGGCTCCCGACAGTGAGACTTTTGCCGCTACCTCAGCCTTCCATATCATCATTATGGAGCCAGGTGGAGATCTGCCACAGATCACGCTGCCGGTTGAAGGTGGTGAAGAAGTGACGGAGAATCCTCTCGATGAAATCCTGGCGCGTGAATTGCCTTCTGCCTCGCAGATTTATCCATCTCCGGATGGGTCGAAACTGGGCTTAATCGATAGCGACTACGACGTCAAGGTCATCGATATGAATACTGGTGCCATTTTGTACGCCATCACCGATCATACTGATTGGGTACGTAATATTTCCTGGTCGAGCGACGGCCGCCTATTAGCCACCGCTTCCGACGACATGATCGTAGGGATTTGGGATGCCAACACTGGCGAAATGCAACACTGGCTGGACGGCCATACCGACTGGGTGCGCGACGTAGCCTTCTCTCCAGATAATAACATTCTCGTATCAGCTGGCGATGATGGCGTATTGCGCTCCTGGGACCCTAATTCAGGTGCCGCTCTCCAGGTTACTGACAAGGTAGAATCGTACCTCATGACATGCGCTTGGTCACCCGATCAGAAGTACCTTTCAGGACAGGATTCTGAAGGTTACATGCACATCTGGAATGCACGCACCAACGAAAAGATCTTCCGCAGTAATGGCTTGACGATCTCGGGCACAATGGCGTGGCACCCCGACAACTCAGTGACCGTTGTCTCTAGCGACCGCGGTAGCATCCGTTGGGCAGATGGTGGCAACATGGTAACTTCTGGTGCAAAGCAAGGAACAGTTTCCACCGCTCCGAATGGCACAGAAGCCAAAGCAAGTGGCCCTTACATCAGCGCAGGTTCTGCTTTCTTGGAAGGCCACATCGGAAACGTAACTAAGATGGACTGGTCGCCGAATAGCAGTTACCTGATTTCGCAGGACGACATGGGTTACCTCGCTATTTGGGAGGTAGCTAGCAGCCGTATGGTAGCGCGTCTACAAATCGGAACCTCAGAGCCTAAAACGATGGTTTGGGCTACTGACGGGCAGGGCTTTTACATCCCTGGCACGCCCGATCGCCTACTGATTGACCCAACAAGCTTGCGTACGCATATGGAAGAGAACTATTCAGGTTCCTCCCTATCTAGCGAGGATTTCCAGCGCTACGAGCTGGAGCGCATCGGCCTCCGTGGAAGTGGTGTTACCGATCGCGTGCTGGCCAATGGCGATGCTTCTTTGCTTAACGCCATCGCTGATTACTTTGAAGAGCGCGCAGAAATTCGCCCAGCCGGTGCTGATGCCGACCGCGATACTGCTACCGCCGAGCGCTTCCGCTCTGCCGCTAGCAACCGATAAAACCTTCCGAAAGGAAGAGTACTGAACTGAATACAAAAGGCAGTTAGCCGGGTTTCCCGAGTTAGCTGCCTTTTGTTATTCTAACCAGCCCAACAGCCCAACAGTCCAACGGTCTGACCAGTCAACTAAAAAACTAATAATCTGCTCTACTGCCTACTGCAAGTTGCGCAGCAACGTACTGCCCACTGCAAGCTACAAAGTAGCGTACTGCCTACTGCAAGTTGCGCAGCAACGTACTGCCCACTGCAAGCTACAAAGTAGCGCACTGCCTACTGCAAGTTGCGCAGCAACGCACTGCCCACTGCAAGTTGCGTAGCAACGCACTGAAAAACTACCTACTGAGCCTCCGGAAACAAGCTCGTCAACCCTTCCTCGCTAGCCTCACAGACTCCGCGTTCGGTAATCAGTCCGGTAACAAGGCGCGCCGGTGTGACATCAAATCCGTAATTCAGCGCTGGGCTTTGCGCGGGAGTCAATCGCACCTTGTGCGTGCTTCCTTCGTGCCATCCCTGGATGAATCGCACTTCCTCTGCACCCCGTTCTTCGATCGGGATTTCACGAAGGCCATTGCGACGGTTCCAATCGATGGTACTCGTGGGTAAAGCAACGTAAAAGGGAACTTGATTGTCATGAGCCGCCAGCGCTTTCAAGTAGGTCCCGATTTTATTGGCCACATCGCCTTCTCGAGTCGTCCGGTCGGTACCTACAATGACCATATCCACCATGCCGTGCTGCATAAGGTGGCCGCCCAGATTGTCTGTGATGACGGTATGGGGTACCCCAGCTTCCGCCAATTCGAAGGCGGTCAGTCGTGCACCCTGATTACGTGGCCTGGTTTCATCTACCCAAACATGCACGGGAATGCCTTGCTCGTGTGCGAGGTAGATCGGTGCAGTGGCCGTTCCATGATCAACACAAGCCAGTCGCCCCGCATTGCAGTGGGTCAGGATTTGAACCGGTTTATCCGATGTTCTTTCTGCTGCTATAGCTTTAATGAGGGGTAAACCATGCTCACCAATAGCGGCACATTGTGCTGCACTATCTGTAGCAAAAGCAATGGCGGCCTCACGAGCAGCGTCAACCCGGCGCTCAGGAGTAGCCGCTCGAATCTCACCTGCCGATGCTTCGAGGGCATGAAATAAATCCACCGCCGTTGGCCGCGTATTTTGCAAGCGCTCAATGCAAGTGTCCAGATAGGCCTCAAAGTTACTATCAGGAGCCGCTAATACCGCTAGATAAAGACCCCAGGCTGCCGTAGCACCAATCAGCGGGGCACCACGAACATGCATCTCCTGAATAGCGCGAGCCGCATCTTCCAGGGAGCGTAGTGGTTCTTCGATCAACTGGTGTGGCAAGGCCCTTTGATCAATAATCCAAACGGTATCATCATGACGATCATCCAACCATATGGTGCGAAGTGCAGGAGATGGTGCTGGCATACGGAACTAATTTCTGTTCAAACAAAGCTCCAAAGTTACGCTTCCCAGGCAAGACCTGCATTAGCCTACCGCTAAACCAAAAAAGCCCAACAACTCCCAGCTTAGAAAAGCTAAAAACTGTTGGACTAGCACGACTATTGGTTCGACGTCCGGCGTCCGATGCCCGATCTCAGATTGAATCGACGATTGGCTGATTCGACAGTTGGTCTGTTAGTCTACCTCAACACCCAGGCCGCCCGGAAATTGAATGCCTGTAGATTCGTTTGAATCGGATCAGCGCCGTTGATAAAGCGACCGCCAATACCGTAGCGAAGCTCAGCGCCGATCTCCACGCGGCGAAACAAGGTCACACTACCGCCCAAGCCCACAAAGGCGCGGGCAGAAACGCCATCACGCATGAGCAGGTATTCACTGAAGTATTCAGGCGCACCGGTACCGTTGGCACCATCATCCGTGAGGCTCACCTCATCGTCTTCGATGGCCATGTTATGCCCCCAGACGCTTACACTGCCATCAAATACGTAACCGGTGTTGGCCCCGGCGCTGCCAATGAGGGCAAAAGCGCCGCGCTCCAGCCGGTAGGCTATGCTTGATTCCAGACCAATTTCATTGGTATACACATCAAAGGCCAGTTGTTGGAAGCCCGGATCGCCCCAGTTCTTATCAGGCGAAGAATATTCGATGGCATCTATGCGATTGAATATGCCCATCACATTAAAAGCCAACTCAAGTTGTGGAATACTTCGGTGCTGGAAGCTCACCCCAGCACGGAAATGCGGGTTCTCGCAAACCATACTGGAAACATAGCGTTGATCGACTTGCAAATTGGAGTAGTCCCAGTAAGATCCTTCTTCGGTGGTCGTTAGGAAGTAATCGTGGTCCATGCCCTGCGGCAGGTCTCGATCTTGACCGGCTGCAGCATAAACTCGTTTAAGGTTCCATTGAGAGAGCAGTTGCGCCTGTGTGCTAAAAACAACACCAAGTGCAAGAGAGAGGAGTAGTGCTTTTTTCATCATTTTGAGAGAGATTAAGGGTTAAGTTCTAGAACAATCTACGATCAAGCAGAAGTATTCGATGCCCAGCAGGCAACCCTTAACGCTCTTCTTAACACTTTCGCCATCAGGCAGATTGTTTTTTAACATCATGCCCCACTTGCTAGGGCTGGCACCCGAGTTATTAACACTTCTCTCTCAGTTCGCCTTCCAGAAAAGAGGGGGGCGATCCAGGAAAGTAAATGATTCAAACCTCCCGAGAGGGGTCAAATGCTTTTCCGCACTAGAGAATTAGCCTGAATCAGCGCCTGACGGCACCAAGAAACCGGATCTCTCTGTCCTCAAATCCAAAGCTGTTAATGAAGGCAATTGACTAGCCTTCCCCCCTCCTATCCCACTGAAAACTGGCTGAAGGGACTACTACCACCACCCGCCCTCAGCAACTGGAATACTCTGAAGCTACGAGCTTGACAGGAAAAAATCCTGTCGATATTTATAAATAAAGCTTGAAAACGAATAATTTGCCTTAGTGTCCAGCCATTCCCCCGAAAAACATCCAGTATGCGAATCTTAATGGTTTGTTTAGGAAACATTTGCCGTAGCCCGCTCGCAGAAGGCATCATGCAAGCCAAGGTCAACGCAAGAGGCCTTGATTGGTCGGTCGATTCAGCTGGCACGAGCTATTGGCATGCCGGTGAAGGGCCTGATCGACGGTCTCAACAAACTGCGAAGCAACACGAGCTTGACATCAGTCATCAAAAGGCTCGGCAGTTTAAGGCCAGTGATCTTGATAAGTTCGACCTTATCCTCGCCATGGACCGCAAAAACTTGCGCGACATTATCAACTTGGCTAGCAACGATGCCCAACGCGAAAAAGTTCGCCTGGTACTGGAACTGGCTTATCCTGGTGAAGAACAAGATGTACCAGATCCATACTGGGACGACGACGGCTTCGAACAAGTCTACCAAATGCTGGATGATGCCTGCGAACGCATCCTGGAGCAAATCGAACGAGGAGGACCACGATAGCGATCTCTAAGCGTTAAACTTTACCTTCCTCGCAGGAGGTCCCCACGGCACCTTCGTTCTTAAAAGAAAACACCCATGTTTCTACGACTCCTCTCTGCCTGTGTGCTGTTTATCCTTTCCGCTGCTGCCGTACAAGCCCAATGTGTTTTTGACCCTTCCACTGGAATGATGGTCAACCTGGATGGCACCCCTTGTGGTTTTGAGGAACCGGTTGCTGCCGGTTTTCTGGGTTTGCCGGCCAATGCCACCCAACTCGGACTTGCTGGCATCAATGTGGTCGCCCCTGAAATCGGAGGCCTGGTAAGTGTAGAACAGAACCCAGCCTTACTGCGGCGGTCCGAACCGTATATGGAAGCCGCCTTCCATTATACTACCTGGTCACCTCATCTTTTGGACAACGCCACGCTCTTACAAGCTGATGTGAATGCCGCGCCTTGGCGACGGCATCAAATCGGCGCACAGATCAAATTATTGAAATACACTTTTCTGATTAACCCCGGTAGTACCTTTCCACTTATCGCTAAACCGCAGGAGTTAGCTTTTCGATTGCATTATGCCTATGCCTTAGGTGATAAGTGGACGATTGGGTTAGGAGCAACTTACCTAACTGATCAATTCTCTAACGGGCCCGAAATTCCGTTTGTGCAATCGACCTCTTCGCAATCATGGGCAGGAACGATCGGTTTGAAATATCACCATGAGCGCAGATTAGCTAATGGCCATCAACGAGCCTTCCAATGGGGGTTCTCCATCGCCAACTTTGGCCCTACTTTGCATTTTTCAGTATCGAATCTGTCGCCACGCGATTTTCTTCCAACTTCTCTGCAAACCGGCTTTATGTGGGAAGACTACACGCCGCTTAGCCCTGGCAAAGGAATTGCCTTGCGGCTACTCGCTCAAATCAGAAAATCAATGGTTCCCGACATGCAAGGTCGCGGCCGTTTCGATGAGGCGAAGTGGTTCCCCAGTATGTGGCGATCACTGAATGACTCCCGCGATGGCTTGCTGGGTGAGTTAAAGGAAATTTCTATTCAAACCGCCATAGAAACACAGTTTGACCTGGGCATCGACTGGTCAGTAGCGATCAGAGCAGGCTACTTCGGTGATCAGTTCATTGACGCTACCAGCCGACACCTCTCAGCAGGCCTTAGTTTCCGCTATCAAAACATCCACTTAGAAGCCTCCAGAGTACTCCCTATTGAAGAGTCGAATAATTCATTAAGAGGTACCCAGGCAATAAGCCTTGGTTTTCGCCGCTGGTTGTAGCTCGAAGTCGTATTTTCACGGCTTCCCAATGGTTACCTTTTCCATGGGACAGCTATTGATAGAAAACTACGACTCATGCGTTCCTTACTATTTCTATTGCTACTGCTTGTTACCAGTAGTATTACCATCGCCCAAGATGATGCTCCTGAACGGGTATATCCCTATGCCTATGATGGCCAATGGGGGCTAATAGATCAGTACCTGAATGTCCACTTGGAACCAAGCCTGGATAGTATTGGGTTTTTCCGCGCGCAACGGTCCAATTTCGCCCGAGGGCTGGCCTGGGATAACGGCAAGGTAGGCCTATTGAATGCCCGAGGAGAATGGCTGACTCGCCCTCGCTGGGAGGCTGTCTTCAGCCCTTACCGCGCCGAACCTTTCATCGCGCGCGTGCAGCGCAAAGGCCGTTGGGGCTTGGTAGACCTGAGTAACGGCGATTTTATCATCCGCCCCCGCCTCAAACAGCTCAACCGATTTTATGGCGGAGAGCAATCCCACTATGCAGCGGCCGCCACGAAGAATGGTTATGGTGTCGTTCGAGCAGACGGTAGTTGGGTGGTACCCCCAGAAAACGACTCTACCTGGATCAGCTTACACGTTGACGATGAGACCTACAACGATATTCTTGTTATGATTATCAGGAATGGTGACACCGAGCTTGTTCTGGATGAGAACGGAACGGTAATCGAAGACCTTCAGGAGCTGTGGCTGGAAGAAATCGCCGAAGACTGGGTAACAGATGGCTCTTCCTATAAAATTGAATACATGGGGTCGCCAGAAGCAGGTATGACCATTCAAGTCAACACCACCATGGCCAATGGAGACCCATACACAGAAGAGGTAAAAGCACCTGTCGGCTACCGCGTCATGGATGGAGTCGCACATCAAACAGGAGAATGGTCCACTGGGTACTATTATTCCCTGGTTTATTACGTGGTGCAGGAAGTATCTACTGGACAATTTGGCATCTTCAATCGAGAGGGGCAAACCTTAACGCGTGTCGATTTTGACCATATTGTCAGAGAAGAAAGAACAAAGCTCCCTTTCTGGCGCTTGGAAAAAGACGGACTAATCGGCTATTCTCGATATAGCTTTGGGACGATCCTCTACCCTGCGCGTTTTCACAGCATTGAACCCATTCGCGGCTATACTATGCTATGGATGGAACGCGCAGATGGCTACGCTGGCTATGCCGAAGGTGAGATTATTTATTTACCATTAGAACGATAAACCACAGCTCGAAAAACCAACTTGACATGCGTTACACTTTACTTCTTCTATGCGGCATACAGAGCATGCTCCTGCCAGGTCAGGACGAAATCGCTCCACGCCTTTACCCATTCGCTTTCCAAGATCAATGGGGCGTCATCGATGAAGACAAGAATGTCATCCTTGAGCCTAGTCACGATCATATCGACCTCTTCTATAACAATTCCAGCCCCACCGCTACTACTTCTGCTACTGTTGACGGTCGCATGGGTATCATCAATCGAGCCGGTAAATGGCAACTGCGACCGCGTTACGATAGCGTTGGGCAGGCGCAGTATACCGCTCAACACCTACGTTGGGTCCAGCAAGATGGCCAATTTGGGTTGGTGAGCACGCAAAAGCGCCGGGCGCGATTTCTCTTCAAGCCGCGCTTTGACGAAGTTAGTCGCTTCGACGGGCGGAAGCTTGGTGTAAGTGTTGTCCGAGACGGAGATCGTTGGGGAGCCATTAACCACGAAGGCACAGTAGTCGCCGATTTCATTTATGATGAGGTCGAGATCATTGATGATTTCTCCCACTACCCGGATTTACAATTGGTACTCGACGGACAAACTACCTACGTCGACTGTTGGGGCAACGCCCGCACTGATGAAGAGATGGAAGCCATTCTGGAAGAAGTGGAAATGTGGGATTCCATCATTGACATGGAGGCAGACTATGAAGATAACACGCCGGAAGCGCGTATGGACTTGCTGCCCCTAGATGGTCGCAAGGGCTGGCAATTGAGCATTTACGCTTATGATCGCTCCAGTGGCCAGATGTCGCAAACGATCAATTTGGAGTTGGAAGGTTATGATGAGGTCAAGCATGTCGAATACGATAAAGAGGGCAACGTCTGGTTCATCCATGTCCGTCGCGGCGACTTTCTCGGGCTGCTGGACAGTGAAGGGAATGAAGTCAGCCCTGTTATCTACGAAGACATCACTCCGTTTAAGGGCGATGTAGGGCACGGACTACTATTACATCGGGAAAATCGAATGGGATGGGCTAATTATCGCGGGGAGCAAGTGTTGCCGCCCTTATTTTCCGAGATTGTGCTTTTGGGTAGCGGACTATTTCAGGTTCGTACGCCGGAGGGTTACTTTGGCTACGCTAACCGCCGCAAGCAGGTTTTCTTACCTATTGAGTACTAAGCTTGACCATGAAAATATCTTATTGGTTCTTCCTCTTGTCATGCCTACTCTGCGAGTTGAGCAATGCCCAATACGTCTTCTTACCTGCTCTCGATCGAGAACAGGAAGGGATGATCATTGGCCCTGCAGGTGATGTAG
>SPJK01019822.1_pt1 | contig 12133 bp, 13 predicted proteins | sample 3741771 | NCBI WGS metagenome assembly SPJK01 (sample SAMN10925997, study PRJNA522277) | cold seep metagenome | isolation source: Elba SIP-enriched marine methane seep metagenome, extraction at timepoint T2 | place: Italy: coast of Elba, Mediterranean Sea | reverse complement strand
TCTGGATATATTACCATTGGTAAATTTACTACGGACTTCCCACAAATTAGCTTCCATTTTTCTGACCAATGGCATACCAAGAGGCCACCGGAATTGAACTAACTTTATATCTTCACCAATGATTTTCCTTTCCTCCTTTTCAAGGCTTCTTAGCCAATCACGGACTGGTTCCTTGCCTGATTTTGTGAGGAAAAAACTTACAACCAGAATTTGCTCTTCATCCATAAGAAACAAGTGTACCTTATATGGTGCAGTTGTCAAGTTTGCACCGGATAGGTCAGGGCCTCACGGCCCTTTCCCTCCTAAGAACTGTACATGCGAGTTTCCCAGCATACAGCTCAAGCCCTTCGAAAGCCGAAATTATTCGACCCAACCGTTCATTTCTTTTAGAGATCATATTATCCTCTTATTAAGGCTCTTTCCACTGTATTGCTGGCTAAAATAGACGATCATAGTTTCGGCCTCGACGTTGTTTCTCTGCCCGGTCTTTAAAATATTCCCGATAGGCAGGATCATAGGGGGTTGCTTTACCACGAACTTTAACGTGGTAACGGATAGGCACATCGGCCATCCGAAATAACCCTACCCATTGTCGTTTCCCTTGTTTGTTCAACACAAACGTTCCAATATTACTACGTCCTTCTATGCGAGAACTATATTGGCTTTTTATCCAGGCTTTGGTTTTGTTACGGTGACGATGTCGCAACCAACGAGACAGTAAATAGTATATCTCATTATCCAAGGAACTAAATAAACGTTTGGCCACAACCTGGCGATTTGAAAATGCCCAGCCTCGAAGCTTACTGTTAAGTTTCCTGAGCATCACATCAAACGGTAAGCTTTGTGATTCTTCAAGAAAGATTTCCAGCTTCTCGCGAAACTGCGCGACTTTCTTTTGACTTGGGGTGGTAATCCGTTTACCGTTAAACTTTCTGAGATGGAAACCCAGAAAGTCAAACCCTTCATCTATGGGGCGCAGGTGAGTCTTTTCTTCTGATAATATCAACCCTCGGGGCTGAAGAAACTCCTTTACTGCGGGCAGTATTTCATCGCGTAAAATTTCTTCCGTGGCACCGGTTATCACAAAGTCATCGGCATAACGGATTACATTGAGTTTTCGGCGTTTCTTGTTGCGTCCTTTTATCACGACATCTTCTAGCCCATCCAGTGCCATATTGGCTAAGATAGGAGAAATAATACCCCCTTGTGGTGTTCCTTCATCCGAATCAAAATACTTTGACTGCTCCATATACCCTGACTTGAGCCACTGCTCCAAAGAAGAGCATGGGGTGTCAAAGAGCATGGGGTGTCAGGTCTTGCCTTTTGCCAGCGTTAATAATTGCATATAAGATAGAAGCAAAAGGCAAGACCTGACACTCTTTCATTTGCTAGTTTATTTATGTCCGGTTATAACTGGCGTTAGGCTTATAAAAACCAAGGAGACTTGAAACATTGTCACAATCTAGATGGACTCAACAAGGCGAAACATTAAGTCATAAAAATGCCTGCAAGGAATTCGACCTAAAAGAAATTGAAGTCATTGAAGCGATAAGAGAAGGTAAATTACAGTTCAAAGAAAATTATGCACATGGCAACCCTTATTTCAAACTACTAAGAAAAGAGGTAATAGCTTTAGCAAAAGAAATTCATGGTGAAAATGGACTAGAGCTGAAAAAAATAGAATTTGAAATCAATAAAGTAAAAAGAGAACTTAACAGCCATAGAAGAAAAATATCAGCCTTGGAAAAAAAGAAAGCTAAATTACTTATACAGCAAGAAGAAATTATTAATCACAAATGATAATATTCTTTGCACCGAAATTTATTATTTCAGTGTTCAAGGGGTCAGCCAATTTGAAATAGGCGAAATGGAAGAGGTTTTGATTTAAATCAAGTTACCCGACCCCTTGAAATGTTGCGAGTTACCTTAACACCTGTTGGCGATTTTCATCTCAATCCTGACAAGAATGAAAATAACGCAACAGAAAATAAATTACCATTGAAAAGCGCGGCTTAAGCAGACGATAAAGCAATAGGCGACATGAGTCGCCCATTACCGTTGACGGTCATCGGCTCCTCAGCTTGTACCGTGAAGAAATTATATCATTACCGTTGTAAAAATACCTTGGGGGTTTGGGGGCAAAGCGCCCATACTTGCATAGCAAGTTTTATTTGACGAATATGCGACAGGTTGGTTGACATTTAGCGCAAAAAGTGTAGCGACACCTTTTCAGTAAGTAAGTTCTTTATTATTTTTTAATATCTAATTATTGCTCTGGTACGTCTGAACAAGAAGAGGTAAGACATTCTATGAATGCAGTTTGACTGTTAAACACCTCATCAAAAACAAGGATATATCGTCGTTCATTATCAACAATGTCATGAAAACTGTACCTTCGTTCATTAAATGAGAGCCCTGTTATAACAAGGGTTTCATCTAAAAAAGACCAGTGGATGATAGTTTGATCAAAAGATATAGGTGTCCACTGACGCAAAGAGTCTTGATATTGATACAAATGAGCCAAGCCCATGCCATTACTATGTAATGTATATCTCCAGCCTGTAGTATAGTAAGGAGCTAATGGAACTAGCCAGGTATTAACCCAATTTATTTCATTGGAATTGTTTATACCAAGCATTCTTTGCACTTCCTGTACTGTTCCAACATATCCAAATTCACCATTTAACAGCAAATATACTTCATCTGAAGTATTTATTCCAAAATAAAAACCACTTGAAGAGTAATAACGATAAATCCATTCCTCATAAAAGTTGGTATTTGTTTTGGGTGATAAAAATTGAGGATATTCCTGTTCCGCACTATCAAAAATTCGATTTGCATCACTAAGTGAAACTGCAAATGTAGAATTAGGGATAATTAAAATAAAGAACAAAAGTAAATATATTTTTTTAAATTTTGACATTTTTATTACTCCTTTCAGGTTTACCTTAACGCAGGACTTTTGCGGTAGTCCGACTTTCCATTTGGATCCGTGACTTTCTGTACCTACTTTACAGTAGGGTTAGTTTTCGTTGTTATTTCATTAAAATATATACGCTTATTTGAAAAGTTTTTCTACTGAGTATTTTTATCAAATATTATAAGGAGCCTCTTGCAAAACTCTGAGATCAATTGAAAGACAAAGAAAGGTGTCTGGTCTTGCCTTTTGCTTCTCTTTTCTGTTCGTAGGCTTGCTGTTTTGCGCTCGGGATTGCTTCTCACAGCACCTCGCGGTGTTGCAATTGCCGTCGGCTAGTGGTTATACTTATTCAAAACAAATAAATATGGCAGGTTATCCCACAGATGACTTTTACCTCATTAGTTCAAGTCCATGCTGGGCGTACCCAAAAAAATCAAGGGGACGGCTAAAAGCGTTACAAATTTTGCGCCCATTTTATCCGCCGTTTATTTAGTGGTTATACATTAAGGATTTCTTATGGATGAACAAAAGTTTTGGGATTTAATTCAAAGTGCTCATATTCAATCTAATGGCGACATGGATGGAAAGAGTCAGGTAATTAAAGAATCCATTTCTAAGCTATCTACAGAAGATGCTACAGTTTTTTTAGACATCTTTGATTCAATGATGGACAAAGCATATTCATGGCCTTTATGGGGAGCAGCTTATGTAATTAACGGTGGCTGTAGTGACGATAGTTTTACAGATTTTAGATCATCGTTAATTTCAAGAGGTAAAGATAAATTTATACAGGCCGTCACAAATCCAGATTCATTAGCAGATGAAAAATATGATGAAGATTTATGGTTTTTTGAAGGTTTTCAGTATGCTATTACTGAAGGCGTTGAAGAAAATATTGGCTCATCTCTCGATAAAACTACTTCTCATCCTGAAGAGCCTAGTGGCGAACCTTGGGGGGAAGAGCCTGAAGAATTAAAAACCAAGTATCCAAGGCTTTGGATTAAATTTGAATATATTTGGTCTCCACTTCAACCTTTTACCGAACAAGAAAAAAAACCGTGGTGGAAGTTTTGGTAACTAATTTCTTTGATAAGGAATCGCGCAGAATCATAAAATGCTCTATAAAACAGGTGGTTACTAATTAAAAAGTTAATCTTTCCGGTTAGGGCATGCTTTTTGAGCAGGATCTAAATAGAAACGCTACATTGTCAACAATAAATTAGTCAGCCAACGGAACAGATAAATGCCCATTATAGACCTTTCTCCCATCCAATTATTTCTTGAAGAACTGTTATGCGAACTGAAAACTATTCCAGGTGGACAGGTTGCAGATTACATCCCCGAATTAACTCGCTCCAAACCTGAATGGCTGGGCATCGTGATTGCTACCGTTGATGGACATATATACCAGGTAGGCGACAGCCGGGAAAAATTTACCATACAGTCGATTTCCAAAGCGATTACTTACGGACTGGCGCTGGAAGATGTGGGGCTGGAATCTGTATTGGAAAAGGTTGGCGTAGAACCGTCTGGTGAAGCGTTTAACTCCATCAGTCTGGAACAGGATTCCGGTCGACCGATGAATCCAATGATCAATGCCGGCGCTATCGCCACGACTGGCATTATCAAACACACAGAAGGCTCATCCCGCATGGACAGGATTCTAAAGAAGTTTAGTGACTTTACTGGCAACCAGATCGGTATTGATGAAAAAGTCTATCTGTCAGAAAAAGAAACCGGCCACAGAAACCGTGCGATTGCGCACTTGCTGTATGGTTATGGCATTCTTGATCGCGAACCGGAAGACATTCTGGACTTGTATTTTCGTCAATGCTCTATCCTGGTTAATGCCAGAGACCTGGCGGTAATGGGTGCAACATTGGCCAATGATGGCGTTAACCCAATTACCAACGTGCCTGCGTTAAAAAGTCAATATGTTGAGAAAGTACTCAGCGTCATGACCACATGCGGGATGTATGATTTTTCTGGTGGCTGGATTTTTAACGTCGGCATGCCTGCAAAAAGTGGTGTTGGCGGTGGCATTATGGCCGTTTTACCCGGGCAATTTGGACTAGGCGTTTTTTCTCCCCCCCTCGATGAGAAAGGAAATAGTTTACGTGGGATTGAGGCCTGCAAACGAATTTCCAATTATTTTAAACTGCATCTATTCAATGTCGCTAAGTCGGTGTCCGCTTCCAGCGTCCGATTTCATGATAACGGCAAAAACATACGCTCTCGCAAAAACCGTTCACCCCAACAACGCAACATCCTTAACCAGCAAGGCCAACGTATTTTTCTGTATGAATTGCAGGGAGAGCTGATGTTTGGTGCCTCAGAATCCATCAGCAAACAGATTTTTACTAATATTGAGCAGTTTGATTTTGTAATATTTGAAATGAAACGCGTCTTTAATGTTGATAATGCCGCCATATTAATCTTTGCCAAAATGGCAAATAAACTGGTTAGTCTGGGTAAATCTGTGTTTTTCACTCAGGCCTCGCACAACTATCAATTCAGCAAAAAGATTAAACACTATTTTCAGCAGCCCGACCCATCACGCCTGTTTCAATTTGTTGATACAGACAGAGCGCTGGAATTTTGCGAAGACCAAATAATCGCTAAAATGGATCAGTCTTTAATCGCCAAACCAGGCCGCAAGACAATTGCTGACCAGGTGTTATGTACAGGACTCACAGATACAGACCTTAAAACGCTGGAAAGCCTGGCTGAAAATGTAAAATTTCCTCCCGGTCAAACAATCTTTAACACTGACGACGAAGCCAGTTCCATGTTTTTTATCCTGGCTGGTGAAATAGAAATTACCATCGCGACCAAAGAAAAACACGTCCTGCGTCTGGGTACATTGTCAGCCGGTCAATGTTTTGGCGAAATGTCGCTGGTCAATGGTCTTAACCGTTCCGCCAATATCGTCTCGACTGCTTACACAGAATGCCTGGAAATTCCATTTGATACACTGGAAGGAGCACTCTTGACCAAAATATTGATTAACCTGGCATCTCATTTAGCAGAAAAGCTTAATAAAGATACTAAATTGTTACAGGACGCTTATTGACCAGGGTCTCTCACCAGGGTGTTCTTTGTTGAATGTAATGCTCAATTGACAGCCTGGCAGACCATGGATCAAAAAAACATACACGCCAAGCTGGTGGGTATGATCAATCAACAACAACTTATTGCGGCTCTCAGCACTCGGGAGCTTGGCTGATTAAGTCTTCCACCAGCTCCGGCACTTTATTCACTGCGGAATCCTGATACCAGACCGCATTTTCCGGTAGCTGGTCTATATCCTTGGTAATCAGGATTACAGGGCAATCTGCGGATACTTCATGCACCAGCGCTGCCGCCGGATACACCTGCAATGAAGTCCCGATCACGATTAACATCTCTGCCTGTTGAGCCATTCGGCAGGCAGTGGCGTATTCAGGCACCGCCTCACCAAACCAGACCACATGAGGTCGTAACTGGGCGCCCTGCTCACACAGATCGCCCATTTTAATATCATTTTCACCCAGGTCGTAAAGGGTGACATTATCAAACGAGCTTCGCGCCTGCATCACATTACCATGCAAATGCAGCACTTGGCTGGAACCCGCCCGCTCATGTAAGTCATCAATATTTTGGGTCACGATCGTGACCTGATAATAATCCTGCAAGCGGGCCAACGCGAGATGCGCGGCATTGGGATGCGCCTCGCGCGCCTGTTGTCTGCGCAGATTGTAAAAGTGCAACACCTTGGCCGGGTCTTTGTGCCATGCTTCTGGTGTAGCCACTTCTTCAACAGGATAGTTTTCCCATAAGCCTCCGCTGTCGCGGAAGGTTTGCAAACCACTTTCCGCGCTGACCCCGGCGCCGGTAAACACCACAATATTTTGCATGGCTGTTATTTCTGCTGTTCCAGCCAGGCAATCAGCGCTTTTTCTTTGACGATGCCCATGTGCTTAATCAGCTTTTTATCTTTGCCGGTAAAGTAGGTGAGCGGCAATTCGCCTTGCCAGTTGGGGTCAATATCTGCGTAGAGACGCTCGGCAAAGCGGTCAGCAAAGACCCAGGTTTCCACATTTTCAAGTTGTTTTTTAGACAGAATGCGCTGCACCGTCGCATCATCCAGAAACGGATCTGTGGTAATGGTGATCAGTTTGACATTGGGGTATTGCGGCAGCAATCTGCCCAGCATCGCCAGTTCCTTCATGCAATAGGCACAGGTTTCCGACCAGATGGCGATGATATACGGGCTCTGCTGATACGCTTGCTGAATCTCGACAAACGAGCCTTTTTTAAACGCGTGATAAGGCGGTTCTGCCGCTATGCTGACCGGGCTTACCCAGGCCAACATAAGCGACAACATCATTAAGCGGATTATTTTCAAAACGTGCATAACAGCTTGGTGTGTTTCTTTGCTGATAAGTTCGATTATAGTGATTCGTCACGCCTTGCTCTATCTTTAATCAACTGTCCCGCCTACTTCACAATACGAGCAACGCCTCTCTGATAACGAACAACCCGCAAAATCATTGCACAAAGAATGATCAAAAACGCCCAGGGCAACGGTATGCTGACTGCGTTACCGATTATGTCTCCGCATTCATCGGGGATATGATTATTATCCTGATCGCGGCTAAATTCTAATTCAATATCGCTGACATCAGAGCGTCCATTATCATTACAATCTGGAAAGACGTGTAGATAATAAACTTCCTGTTCCCCATTGTAAGTGCCGGTATAAGCAATATGCGCACCGTGGTCATCAGATAACATATGAGTATAATCGCCTATTTTATCGGCCTGATACTCCTTATCGTTGACAATGCGAGATGGGGTGTGGGTGTTAAATAAGGGCGTTACGGGGATATTTTCACTCCAGCTTTTACCCCCATCCCAAGAGTAGGTATAAAATAATTGCGACATGTTATATGGCGGCAGTAAGGAACCATTGCGGGTGTCATACCATACGGCATCAATACGCGAGTTTGATGCGACAGAGAGCATTGGAAAATACTGATATGAATGTTTGCTGGCCGCATCGGTATTGAGTTTTAGTGGTGGTGACCAGGTGTCGCCACCACCCTCACTGCGGATAAAACTGACATCGATCGGATCGTCGCCGGTGTGCCACAAATACGATTGACGATTCGCCATCAAATAAATATTACCGCCCAACAGACTGTCGGAGACATCCGTGGCAACCTGCATATCACCCTCTGCGCCAAGGTGATTGGGGCCATCCAGTGTAAACAGCCAGATCACATTGCCCCCCATATCTACCTTTTGGGCACTGAAGCTTGGAGAAACAGCCGGATCTTTGGCATTGGTGGATTTTAAAAAATAGTGGCCTTTGCGGATAATGCCAATCGAATTTACCGAAACAACATCCTCATCCACACCGGATAATTACACATCGCCGTGCGCGTGAGTGTTGCGCTGTTTGAATGCAAAGCCAGATAAGGGTTCAGCTTACTGACATCTGCCTGCTGTGCATACGTTTTGCCCACAATTTCCATCGGCTGCAAAACCTTCATGCCTGTCTCACTATGGGCAGGCATTACTGGTTGATAAGCATGCGTCTGCTTGGTCAACACTGTTAAAGTAACAACATTGGGGGCCATAAACTGGTATCGCAGCGGATGGGCTGCCAATATCACATTTAAAGCCTCAGCAACACTGTAACGGCCTTTAAGTGGTGGGCTTTGCATATCCCTGATAGCCTCACTATCAACAATCAAGATTAACTGGGTGATACTGGCAAGCTGAAGTGACGTATTATTTAACGATTGTCGGGGAATGTTAAATACAAATTTTTGCTCGCTTGCCTGGAGAATTTGCGAGCTTGAGATTAATGCCAATAACAGTAAACACGTTGTCCACAACAACTTTAGCGAACGTGTTATAACGAGCATGGCTCAACGACGAGCCAACCATATCAACCACGGGCTAATTCGGGTTTGTTTTAAATCCAGTGCGCTACAAACCGCCGCAATGATTTGTTCAGGATCGTCCAGAGAAAACACCCCGCTAATGCGTTGCTGCCCAATAGTCTCGTCCTGCACAATAATTTTACCGTATCGATAACGCCTTAATTCATCCAGCAATTCTTGTAACGGCCGGTCATTAATGATGAGCTGCCTTTTTTGCCAGGCAAGGTTCAAAGCTGAGCCTGATGTAACCGGTTTGGTCACAATATCACCATAATAACTGACCATCTGCTGACCTTCCGAAACTGTCACGTGATGTCGTGGCTGACTTTTATTGAGCACTGTAACAGCGTGCTCCTGAACAGAAATCTGGGTAAAGCCGGGCGACTTGCGATACACCTGAAAAACGGTGCCAAGTGCACGAATTGCCAATGCATCAGCATAGACAACAAAAGGTCGCTCATCTTTAGCCACACTGAATGCAGCTCGGCCCTGATGCAATGTAATGGAGCGGACACTGTCAGAGTACTGAACACTCACTGCACTCTGACTATCCAGCAGCACCCGACTTTTATCAGCCAGCGTCATTGACTTGAATTCTCCTAGTCCTGTCACCGCGTCGCCGAACAGTTGCCGAAACAGGGTATGCTGATCAGGCAGAAAAATCAGCAATAGCAACAGACAGACACAAGACACCGTGCCATATTTAAACCAGGGTCGTTGCAACAACGTGGTCTTTTTTATGGTTTGTGTTGTCTGCTCTGATTGCGCAGGTGAGAGTGGTTCGACCCCATCTGAATTGTGCAACGCAGCAAGACGCATGTCTTCAAACAGCCGTTCCGCCCATATCATGGCTTCCGAGTGGGCATGATCTTCAGCCAGCCAGTCAGCAAACCGAATAAATTCGCTTTCGTTTATATCATCGGAACGTAAACGCAACAACCAATCAATGGCTTGTTGCTGACGTTGAGATGAGTCGGAAGGTAGATTGTCTGGCTGCATTGGATTTTTTTCAATAATTACTTACTAAAACGCGCGTCAACAAATGATGACTACTCATTCATGCACTATCATCTTGCCTTGCAGGCTGTTGGAAAACGATTACGCTTGCCGATTCGGCGTTAAAAAATGACTCAACATGCTCATTGAGTCCATGTAAATTGCGCTTTTTCATTATGTGCGTCTTGTCGACTGCGCTCATCACGTTTTTCAACCATCTGCTAGTCATTATCCAGCGCCTGTTTGCAATGCAACATGGCTTTTGCCAGCAGTTTATTCACCATTGAGCGTGATATCCCCATGCGCTCGGCAATTTGCAGATAAGTCAGGCCATGCACACTATGTAAAATAAATGCTATCCGACAATTTTCCGGTAAGTCGTCCATCGCGTTTCTCAACAGATGGAGTCTTTCCTCGGCCATCAACGTGCGCTCAGTCACTGAAACCGGTAACGGGCTATGAGCGTATTGCTGATGGTCTAATGTCTGTTCAATATAACGTGACCTGACAAGCAGTTTTCGTTGGTAATCAATCGCCAGGTTTTGTGCAATATGGAAGGCAAACGCACGTGCATTATCCAGTGGCGCTTCATTAATTTTCTTGTGTAAACGTAAATAGGTTTCGTGGGTCAACTCCTCCGCAGTTTCCGTGCATTTCAAACGATATTTTAAAAAGCGGAACAAATCCTTCGCCAGGGACTCCGTCCAGAATTCGGTAAACGTAGGCTTCCTCGCATCCATAATCCGCACGCCTCTTAGGCAAAAATTTCCGACAACGCCGGACTGACTGAACCGATAATCATCGGCGCCAACACTGAGGTTAATTGCGGCAGTTTGCTTAAAACCAACTGTGCAGGCGATGTTACCCCGCCGTCTTCAATTGTTTGCTGGCCATTTTGCTTGCGTTCAATGGTGTGCAAATGATAAGCAATAGGTAAGTACAAGGCGGCCATGGTGATGGAATAGCATATCCCCCAGTATTGAATAATAGCCATCAGTAAGGCTTTCAGCTGATTCATTTCCTCAAATCCGCTGACCATATACAGCGGCCAGCTTAACCACAACTGCATATGAATCAAACCCACAATCATAACGATAGATGCAATCTGCATCAGTTCATTTAAGGTATGTAAGCGCCGCCGGGTCACAGTTAACGTTTCATTTTGTGTATTAACCAGCGTACACCCCACCAGAATTCCGGTCGGCACAATGAATACTGCCAACACGTTCATAAAATTCAGCACATAAAAAATTATTTCGGTTTGAACAGAACCTATATGCGCAGTGGCACTCAATACGTCAAAAGTAAAATAAAAAATATAGCTGATGGGGCTTTGCTGCTCATTGATGCTGGAAAAATATGCAACATCCAGCAGGGCCAGCACAACAAGATAGCCAAGAATGTAAAGACGCTCGCGAGATGATGCCTGTCTGAACAATTTCCATAAAAAAATCAGAAAACCGATATTGACAAAAATATACGCCAGCACACTGGCCATCCAGTACAATCTGGCCTTGCCCTCAACCAAAAAGAGGTAGGTCGGTTGCAAACCCATCTCTGCAGCAGACAGGTTGTCCAATAGCAATTGATTCAAACCGGGGAAATCATTCGCCAGCCATTCAAAAATCAGCTTGCCTGCAAGACTGGCCACCAATGCCGGCAAGGCGAAGATCAGCAGCTTGATTTCTGCTCTGCATAAAAAGACATCAACGCGTGATAAATTCATGTGCCGAATGAAACTCTAAGTCCAAGGGGTAACCCATTAAAGCTACTCTAACAGGTTTTCATTTATCATTATAAATGACACCAGGCCACCGTTCGGCAATTCAACGGCTAGCAGGCTGTTGAAAAACAATGGCGCGTGCCAATGCGGTGTTAACAAATGACTCAACATGCTCATTTACTTTATGTGGACTGCGTTTTTTCATCACTCTTTCCTTGACTGCGCTGATAACGATTTTCAGCAACCAGTTAATGTTGTACTTTGTTAAATCACCTGAATATTAGCCGGACGGCAATGCATATTCGATTTACAATATCAGCCCGCAGCATTCACTTTATCACCACCCTGGCCAAGGCACATGCATACTTCTCGAATAACTGTCCGTCTCTTCTTTTCATCCTGCCTGCTACTAAGCAGTCTGTGCGGTTCTTTTGCTCTGGCTGCCGGTAGTAAACAAACCGCCATCGCTTCAGCTCATCCGCTGGCGACGCATGCAGGCTTTGCCGTGATGGAAAAAGGTGGCAATGCTTTTGATGCAGCAGTTGCCGTCAGTGCGGCGCT
>SPJK01001547.1_pt1 | contig 12136 bp, 12 predicted proteins | sample 3741771 | NCBI WGS metagenome assembly SPJK01 (sample SAMN10925997, study PRJNA522277) | cold seep metagenome | isolation source: Elba SIP-enriched marine methane seep metagenome, extraction at timepoint T2 | place: Italy: coast of Elba, Mediterranean Sea | reverse complement strand
GTACTTCGATCCGGACCGATTTCTTCGGTGGCGAAAGCCTCCAAGTGGGGCTCCAAACCCGGAGAAACCACCGCGATGGGAGTTTCAACTTCTAAAAAACTTTGTCCATCGAAGTATCTACGCACCGCGTCATTCATGCGTTTGCGTGCCGCTAAAGTATTGCGTTCAGGAACAAAATCCCGTTGCACAGCCATGACCTATGGCTGACCGACCCGTTTACTGTCGTCAACTGCCCTCTTTTCCCTACCGTCTCTTTGTGGCACTGGCATGAAATAGATGCGTCTTCTTCCGTCTCTAGCGCTCTCGGCGCTGCTCCTCAGCTCAACTCAGGCTTATGCTGGTGGTTTCTACATCGCGGACATCGGTGCCCGGGCCTTGGCCCGTGGTGGAGCTTTTGTGGCGGCTCCAGATAGTCCACTGGCGATTCACTACAATCCCGCAGGACTAAGTTTGCTCAAGGGTCTGCACACCGAAGTATCTCTTTCTTTGGTGACCTATGAGATGCGTTTCAATCGTAGTTGTCCCTGCACCGCTTCAACTAACCCTAATGCGGCGATGCTTGATGCTGAGCTGCAGAAGACCTTCGACGCCAATCCCGCCCAAAGTAATACGCCACTACCCATTCCTTTTATTGGCGTAAGTTATGGTATCGAGCCCCTCGATCTATCCTTTGGCTTGGCGGTTTGGGGGCCTAATAGTGGTCGCCATGACTATGGAGTGTTGCCCGGAGCGAGTAGTCCTAACTTTAGTGACCTCGCTGCAGCCAAAGCTTCTCGCTACAACGCCTTAGAGGCAGCCAACCTGGAAGTGAACTATGCCTTGGCGGTTTCTTTGACTCCCCTAAAAGGCATTGCCAATGGCCTATTTGATGGTTTGCGCATCGGTGGTGGCCTCTACCTGTATCAATCCGGCGCCAATCAATCGCTGCACCTTTGGGCTGATACTTCTTTGGCCACTACCCCTGAAGACTCTCGCTTCGACGTACCATTGGTCCTCGATTTTACCTCCGATATCTCTTTCAACTATGGCGCAGGCATTAGTTGGGACCTTCCTTTCCTCGAAGGTCTGAGCTTGGGTGGCTCTTTTCGGGCAGCTCGCGACATTACTGCTAATGGATCTATCACCGTAAACCGCACCCGCTTTTTGATTTCCGACCTGATGGCAGAGATCAACGGTGATGAAGTGGTGGTGAAGCTGGAGACCGCGCCCTTGATTCGCGGTGGTTTGCAATACCGCCATGACAACGTCTTCCGCGCCGAGGCTGCCATGGTTTGGGAAGGCTGGAGCGTGCACGACCGCATCGTGATTACGCCGCAAAACATCTCCTTCTCCGCTCCGATTCTTTCCGAGCCTGTAGTTTTGGGTGACATCGTTTCCGAGCGTCACTGGGAAGATACTTACTCGATTCGCGTGGGCGGCGAGCTCAACCTCTTCGAGCCTCTCTTGGGTGTCCGCGCCGGGTACTTCTACGAGCCCTCAGCCATTCCCACCGAGCGCCTCGACCCCTCCCGCGTAGATCTCGACAAACATGGCTTCGCCATGGGTTTGAGCACCTCGATGTACGGCTTTAACTTGGAGGTTTCCGCGATGTATGTTGCCCTGAGCAGCGTGACGGTTACCGACTCTAAGGCGAGTATCATTGCACCTCTAGGTTTCGCTCCAGACTATCTTACAACTATCGGAAACGGCTCCTACGATGGTTATTACTTCATCGGCTCCGCGAGTTTGTCGTTTAACTTGGACCTGTTCTTAGAGAGCTAATGAGCTGGATTTGTGTTCATGCCGCCATGACCTCTCTTGAGGCTCATGTGGTGCGCTCCGCTTTAGAGAATCACGGCATTGAGGCCGAAGTTCGCAATGACCGCACCCATTTGATGGGCGGCATTCCTTTGGCCGACGCCATGGCCGAGGTCTGGGTGCAAAGGGACCATCGCGAAGACGCTACGGCGGTGATCAAGAAGATGCAGCCAGAGCATGCTGATGAAAAAGGTCGGCTGTCTTTGAGCGAAGAAGAAGCGGGTGCGTTGAGCGAAGTGCAGAACACTGAGCAAAAGTGCCTGAAATGCGGCGAAGAAAATCCCGCGAACTTCACCGAATGCTGGAATTGCCAGGCGGTCCTTCATAAACTCTCCGGCGTATGAGCCCCCCTCATTTGGGCGTCTTCGGTGCAGGCAGCATCGGCGCTTATCTTGGTACACGACTCGCTCTCGGTGGCGCAGATGTCAGCATGCTGGCGAGGCAGAGCCTAGTATCTGCCCGGGCAGAACTATCTGCTGCTGATTTAGGGCATAGTCTGCAAAAGGCTCCTGATAGTTTACAGCTATCTACGGACCCGCAGGTGCTTTCCGACATAGATATCTGTCTGCTCACGGTAAAAATGGGTGCGCTCGCAGAATCGGTAGAAGTACTTAACCAGGTCCTGCCTGAAGACTGTCTGGTGGTGGCTTTGCAAAATGGGCTGGGCAGCACCGAGATACTTCAGCAAGCCGGGCTCAAGCATCGGGTCTTGGAAGGGATGGTGACTTTCAATGTGGTTTGGAAGGATGGGGCTCAATTTCATAAAGCCACTTCCGGGCCGGTGATGGTGCAAACGCCCACTCGAGCAGAGCATCGAGAGGCATTGGTGGCCAGCTTTGGCGCTGCCGAGGAAGATCTGCGGCTCACCGAGCAGATTGCCGGGGTGAAGGCGGGCAAATTGCTCTTCAATCTGGGCAATGGGCTGTGTGCAGCGGCAGGAGCCCCGACTGCGGAATTTGTGGCGCAGCGAGAAGGCCGCGAGGTATTTTCCATGGTCATGAAAGAGGGCATCTCGGTGCTCAAACAGGCGAAACACCCCATCAAGAACATCGGAATTCTCTCAGCTCCCCTGGTTTCTCGGCTGCTGCGCCTCCCAGATGGGATTTTCAAGCAGGTGGCTCGTTCGATGCTCACCATTGATCCCCAGGCTCGCTCTTCGACTTTGGTGGACTTGGATCGTGGAAAGAAGACCGAAATCGACTTCCTCAATGGGGCCATTGCCCAGTTAGGGCAAAAGCACGGAGTCGCCACGCCTTTCAACAGCTGGGTGGTCAAACACATTCATGAGCTGGAAGAGGGTCAGGCCCAATTCCTCCCTTTCGATCAAATTCTCGGCGAATTTCAGCGAATCTCCTCCTAGGCACTTCTCCGTCAGCCCTTCACTTGCATTCTTGTCTTTGAATAGGTAACTAAATGGTTACCTGTTATGGAAGACGCAGCCCTCAACGCAATCTGGAAGGCGCTTGCAGATCCCAGTCGACGCAAGATCCTCGACCTAGTCCGCGAGAAATCCCGCACTACTAAGGAGCTGGCCGGAGCCTTCAAGATGTCGCGCATCGGGGTCATGAAGCATCTGGGCATCCTCGAGCAGGCCGGATTGCTGGTGAGCCGCAAAGAAGGGCGGCAGCGTTTTCATCACCTCAACGCAGTTCCCCTGCAGCAGATCCATCAACGCTGGGTCGCGCCCCATGCCCAAAAGACTGCCCAAGGACTGCTAAACCTCAAGGAACACCTAGAAGGAGATCCCCAAATGAGCATCGGAGTACGTGATTTTCACATTGAACAAGAAGTCGGTATCGACGCCCCCAAAGAGAAGGTTTTCGAGGCCCTCTGCCATCAAATCGACGATTGGTGGCCCCATCGCTTGGAAGAAGGCCGTCCCAAACTCAGCTTAGATGCCAAACTGGGTGGCGTCTTCATGGAGCATTGGGAAAACGGTGGCGGCGCTCTCTGGGGCACAGTCACCCGCCTCAAAGTGCCCGAAACCCTGGCTTTGACCGGGCCTTTGGGCATGTCGGGACCTGTGCAGTCGGTCTACCGCTACGACCTCGAAGATCGGGAAGGCAAAACACTGCTCAAACTCTCCCACAAGGCCGCCGGCCAGATGACCGAGGACGTGGAAGCCAGCTACCGCGAGGGCTGGCAAACCGTCTTCCATAGCTTCAAGAAATGGGTGGAGAAGGGCGAAAAAGCCTGAGAATCAGCTAGGTCCCAAAAGACAAAAACCCCTTCAAAAGCCACCGATGGGCTTTTGTGAGGGGTTTTCCTTTGAGTGTAGAATGAAAAAACCCCTGACAGGCACAAGGCCGCAGGGGTTTTCAACTAAGTGGTAGCTAAAACTACCAACTGGCTTTCTTGAGGCCGGCGATCTGTCCGAGGAGACCGAGATCGCGAATGGCTACGCGAGAAAGAGCGAACTTGCGGTAGTAACCACGTGGACGTCCGGTAAGGCGACAACGGTTACGAACCCGAGACTTAGAGGAGTTACGAGGCAGACCATCTAGCTTGCGAACTGCCTCCAGACGCTTGTCATCGTCGGTCTCGGGGTTGCGGATCATTTCTTTCAATGCGGCCCGACGCTCTGCATATTGATCCACCAAGCGTTGGCGGCGTTGGTTGTGCTGAATCTTCGACTTCTTGGCCATCTGGGTGACTCGAGGGCGGGAGACTTTACTAAGACGCTCGATCTTGCAAGCACAAAAGCGCCAACCGGCCCCTGAATGCGACAAAGGTTCCATTGTACCCTTGAAAGTGTAAACGGCGTTGCCAAGCGGGGCGGAGGAGGTTATCGCCCGAACTTCGGCGTTTGTCCCAGAAGAAGCCGGGGGAGCGAGCTAGGGACCGTCGAGTTAGGGCAAGAAATGACCATAAAAACTGGCGACGAGGTCGATGCAAAACACAAATGTTATCCGGACGGTGAGACCCTAGTTCTGGCTCACACCGTTGTGGCGATGGTTGGCGATCGCATCGCAAAGGTAAAATGCAACACCTGCGGTAAGATTCACGCCTATCGGCCACCAGACTCACCCAGCGAAGCGACTGCCGCAAAACGCCGGGCAGAGCGCAAAAAAGCCCTGGCAAAAGTGGCCTCTCGTGGCGAGCCAGAGCCATTTGAAATTTTGGCTGCCAAGGTCGATCTCACCCAAACCACCGACTACTCCATCAAGATGAGCATGGAAGAGATGATGGTGGTTCAGCATCCCAAATTCGGAGTGGGCATCGTGGCCATGCTGCGCGAAGGCAACAAAGCCGACGTGGTTTTCAACGAAGGTCCTCGTACCCTCATTTACGGTCGCGCCTAAACCCCCCTTATCAGGTAGCCAATCCGATGTGCTTAGTAGCTAATAGCTGCTAAGCATTGGTTATGACCGAGAACTCTCCGATCCCGGTGACCATCCTCAGTGGTTTTTTGGGTGCCGGCAAATCTACGCTGCTAAGTCACATTTTAAAGCATGCTGATCGCCGCTATGCAGTGATCGTAAACGACTTCGGCGAAATCAATATCGATACTGAATTGGTTGCTGAATACAGCTGCGAGTCTATCGATCTCTCTAATGGATGTATCTGCTGTTCCGTTCAGGGCAGCCTCCTGAGTACTTTAAATAAGTTGAAGGAGCGCGAAAACCCACCGGAGTATCTTATCATTGAGTGCTCAGGCGTGGCTGAGCCCTTCAATTTGGCTACCGTCTTTTTGGGACACGCCATCCGTCCGCATTTTCGCCTAGACGGTATCCTGGGTCTCGCCGATGCCAGCGCTTTCTTTGAACTTAACGAAGGAGAGCATCGCGAGCTGTTTTGGAATCAATTGGGCGCAGCGAGCTTTGTTCTGCTCACCAAGACCGATTTGGTCTCCCCAGAGCAACTCAGACAGGTCAGAGAGGCGATTAGTCAGGAATTGCCCAAGGCACCTACTCTTGAGGTTGCCCAAGGAGAGATTCCTCCTTCTTTGATCTTAGACTCAAGGATATTCGACGAAGTATCTTTGCCTCAGCCTTCCAAGAACCTTCACCTGGGTAACTATCAGTCCTGGAACTTCCAAACTGAGCAGCCCCTATCTATCTCAGTCTTACAAAAGCAGGTGAAGAAACTATCTAATCATGCGTTGCGCCTCAAAGGAGTGCTGCATGTCAAAGAGCGGCCCGGAGAACGGGCACTTCTACAGGTAGCAGGCCGGCGGACCAGCTTGGAGCGCCTTCCCTTGGTGGATTCCCAGGCTAAGATCAGTAAAGTGGTCGCCATTGGCAGGGTGGGAAGTATCAACACTGAGGCACTACAAGCCTGTTTTGAGGGCATGATTGCTCCCTCTTAGCCAATGCCTAGGCTTTTGCGACTTGACCGCCGGCGCTGAGCCGGCACACTAGCCCAACCCATGCCTATCTACGTTTACAAGTGCTCTGGAAACGGACAAGTTGTTGAAGTCACGCATTCTATTAAGGATGATCTCAAGACTTGGGGCGAACTCTGTGAGCGTGCAGAGGTGCCTTTGGGAGGTACGCCAGCTGAAGCTGAGGTAGAGCGCATCCTTTTTGCCCCTAGTTTGGCCACGCCTAAAGGGGCCGCAGAACTCAAAAACCTGGGCTTCACCAAGTTAGTTCGCCGGGACAAAGGGGTTTATGAAAACGTCACTGCTACCGGCAGTGAAAAGCGTTATATGACTTCGGATGATCCTAGCTCGGTGCCCGACCTCAAGGGCAAGATCAGTAGCTAAGATAGTTTAAACTAATCATTCTTGCGGGAACCCATTTCTGAGATTAGGTCCCTAAAACGCGCCAAAGAGGTCTGACTAGAAACCAAAGCCTCTCCTTGGTAGCGCTTCTCAAATCTATCTACTGCCATCAAGAGTACCGGTAAGAGAAATAGATCCAAGACCACTGCCCAAATCACCAAAAAGATCGCTAGCAGACCCACTCGCACCGTAGGAGTAAAGTTAGATAGCAGCAGTACCGAAAAGCCGATACAAAGCAGCAGCGAGGTGAGCACCACCGGGTGACCAGCATGGGTAATGGCGTATTGGACCGCGGAGGGAGGATTGGGCGCGCCTTCCTCCCGAGCCCGCTGATAGCGGGTGACAATGTGGATAGTATCATCTACCGCGATACCAATGCCTAGGCAGCCTACAAAGGCGGTATAGGTATCGAAAGTAAGTTTGAGCGCCACCATACAAGTGAAGGTCAAACCCACGGTAAGTAGGTTAGGAACCATCGCCGCCGTCGCCAGCCAAGGGCTGCGCAAACCTACCAAAAGAGCCAGATAGATGAGCAAGGCCGCCACCACAAAAGAGTTGGCGGCTTCTTTCATCAAATGCTCCACCACTTGGGCAAAGAGTTGCGGAAGGCCGGTAAATTGGGCTTTGAGCGGTCGGTCCTTAAGGGTGAACTGGATAGTTTGTTGGGCGATTCCTAATAGTTCCAGTAGTTCTTTGCTCGACATAGAGCGCACCTGCATCGTGATGCGGGCTTGGCTCATTTCTGGGTTCGCTAGGGCTGAAAAGGTCGAGGGGTCTAAGAGGATGAGCTGGGCGATTTGCTGCTCGTTAGCGGGCAGTTCACCAGATTCGTGCTGAGGAAGCCCTGCCACGACCGCATTAGCCAAACGCAGATAGTCGGCGGCACCAAAAACCCGCGAAACTCCCTCTAGCTGGCGTAAATCCTTTGACAAAGTATCGAGCACTTTGATGCCCTCTGGTGTTCGGAAGTATCCCTCTTTATCGGCGTCTAAGATGAGATGCACGCTGTCCACGCCGCCGAGACCTCTTTCTACGACCTCGATATCTTTACGCAAGCGGTGGGTTTGCGAGAGATAGCCCACAAAATGGGAGTCCACCTTGAGTTCGGCGATGCCGGCGATACAGATGCCAAAGAGCAGGCCCGTGATTGCCAAAGTCCAAGGCAGACGTTGGTGACCCTGGATAGCAAAGCTCTTGAGTTTGCGACCCAATAGCGGTGCGGCGGGAAATTGAGAATATTTCTTCCGAGGGTAGCGAAGGGTCGCTAAAAGCACCGGGATTAGCAGCATGGAGCAGGCGTAGGCGGAGATAATGCCTAAGGCTGCGGCGATGCCAAACTCCCTTAGCGGGCCCACCGAGCTTGCAAAAAGGGCGGTGAAGCCCACAGCTGAGGTGGCCGAGGTGAGCAGACAAGGCAAAGCAATAGATTCGACGGTTTTGAGCAGGGAGGTTCGTCTGTGGCCGGTGCGGGCATAGTGTCTGCGCAGTTCGTAGAGAAAATGGATACTATCTGCTAGGCCGATTACCAAAATGACCGTAGGGATAGTTGCCGTGGCTATATTGAGGCGTATTCCGGCTAAAGAGAGGGTTCCTGTAACTATCAGCGTAGCTCCGCCCACGACCACAAAGGGCACCAAAGCGGCGACAAATTCTCCAAAGATAAGCCAGAGGAGGACCATGAGCAGAACCAGGCTGGCGGGAAAGAAGAGAATCGTATCTCGGCGCACGCCGTCGGCGATGGCTTCTTTGGTGATAGCCGGCCCGGCGAGGTGAGTACTGCGATGGGCTGTGGCGAAGCGGTAGACCTCTTGGCGAATATTATGAATGAGTTCTAGCTTGAGGTCTGGATTCTTAAAATTAGCCCCGATTTGAGTAAATAGGAAGGTGGTTTCGTGCTCGGCATCTACCAAAAACTGACTATAAACCGGGTGTTTTAATACTTGTTGGCCAAGTGCCAAGGCACTTTGCGGAGTGACTGGGCCTGCGTGTAATGGGGTGAGGTTGAGCTGGCCTTCAGGTCCATCAGAAGAAAGGTTCTGTGCGGTAGAAAGAGAAGTAACTCGTTCCACTCCGGACATTTGCGTGAGTATCCGGCTAAGTTCAGCCACTGCTCGGATAGTTTCGACGTCAAAAACGCTTCCCCCAGGCTCATAGAGGGCAATAACGATAGTTTCACCTATCTCATATTCCTGGTCGACTTGCTGATAGAACTTCCAGGATTTGGTACCGTGGAGATAGGTTTCTGGGCTGGGGTCTAGTGATACTTGGGTCGCGCCAGCGCTAGCGATGGATAGGACCAGGACGGCAATGATAGTGGTGACCAGTCGATGGTTAAGGCACCATTCTGCTGCAGTACTCACCCATTGGGCATAAACCTGTCCCCGAAAGCTCAAACTCGGCTCCAAGGGGAGATTTGATAGGTGAGTTGTCGAATCAAAGTATCAAGCTCGTTAACTATCGTCTTTTTTCTTGTGAATTTTGGCCCTTACAGGGGCCGGGTCGCGCAAGCTGTAAGGAAAAGAGAGTTGAATCATACCCACTACGATAGGCAGAATCGCCGCCGTTCGAGCCAGCCCCTCCAAGGTGAGGAACCAATAGGTGGCGACGATGATGGGGAAAATAGTCCATAGTTTGGTGGTCAGGCTGGTGGTGGGTTTGCTGCGTGAGCGACTGCGCGAGCGAGCCTGTCCGGTAAGCCACATCAAAAGCCAGGACTCAGGGGTGCAAATCAGCGGGGTGAGACCAAGCAGGAGACAATAGATAATATCTGCGGTGCTGCCTCGGGGTAGATCGGCTTTGAGCGTAGTGGGACGCTTATTCACCGGGACGAAGGCCACTTCGGCGAGGTTTTCCTTGCCGGGCTGAAAGAGGAACTTATTCAGATGGGCAGTAGCAGGGATGGCGATAGATTGGGTTTCTTTGAGATAGAAGGCCAAACTCTCTCTCTGAGATAGTTGCTCTGAGAGGGTGACTTTAAAGACCCCCATCTTATACTTAGTTTTGCGCCAAGGCTCGGCGGCTAGAACGGTATCTAGGCGCTGACTTACCAATGGGTTGCCGGCAACGACATACATCTCGTGGGGAACACCGCCCATGAGGCTGGGGTAGGGCAGCGGATAGACCGCTTGCCGGCTCTTAAAACTAAAGCGCAGGGGCCCGATCTGAGCAGGCATCTGCTCGCTGGGGGCCTTGTCGTAGATATTTAGGGCCAGGATCCACCATCCTTTGTCGAGATAGCGAGCCAGTTCCCTTCTTTGTCGCGCAGAAAGCTGAGTACCTTGCCGATAGAGCCAGTTTTCTAGTCCTTGGGGCAGGTAGGTTTGCCCATCCACGGTGGAAGTTTTGGTGGCGCCTTGAAAACTGTTCCAGTCGTTGAGCTGGAGCGTACGAGCGGCGGGCGGCTCTTCTTCGGGCTCCTCCTCGTGCAAAAAATACTGCCGATGCAATACCGTGAGCAGTGAGGGACCAAAGGGGCGGTCGCGCAGCTGTTCACTAAATGGAGCTCGGGCTTGTGACTGGTTGGCGACGACTTCGAAGAAGTCCGCATCAGCCTGAGTAACTTGAGGCTCGCTAGGAAAGGCTCTGAGATAGACCAGCTGGGAGGCGGTGTTTTTGAGGCGAATAGTTTCGACCTGCGTCTGCTCTCCTAGATGGTGATTGATCAGGACCTGATGCCCATCAGCCACCGCTTGCTTAGCTGGCGGGGTGGCGAAGTTGTTTGCCTGGACCTGGTTGGGCACCAAAATTAGGGCCAACAGGCCACCTATCCACCAACACCGTCGACCTCGGGCCGTCTCCAATACCTTGCTCACAGTAGAACCCAGATTCAAGCTAGCGCTCTTTGCGCCTAGGGTCCAAAAACCGGTGTCAGTTGTGAGCAAACTCTCGGAGAACCCGCCTTTCAGGCTCCTTTTTTTCAGTTGAACGCGGAAATTTCTGTCTTGGCGAAGAGCGCAGCCAGAAAGACTCCCAACTCCGAGAGGGACGGGACCTACGTGGCCTCAGGCGAGGGACTCATTGGTGGATAGCAGAATGGAGAGGGACCGCTTGTGCGGATAGTTTCTCTTGGTGCGAAGACGTGAGATAGTTGCCAACTATTCGACAATCTCAATCCCAGGGATATTGGGGTTATCTTCGGTCCAAAAAGCGATAAAGCCTTCGTAGGACTTGGCTGCCTCTTTGGCTACTTTGTAGGTGAAGGCACCATTAAGTTTTACATCACCATTCACGTTGATATTCCAATAACTTGCTTGGCCTTTTTTGGGGCAAGTGGTGGTGAAGTCACTGGCGCGCAGATGGTCCATCTTCACCGTTTCTGGTGGAAAATAATGATAACCATCGACAATATGAGTGGTGGGACTTTCGGCAATCACTTGGCCGTTCCAAACTGCTTTCATGGTGACTTCTCCGCTCTTCGGACAAGTCTTGGTTAATTAGAGTAGAAAAGCTCGAAAATTAGCCACTTAGCATAGCAACATCGCGCTAAGGCTCCGACTTTCCCTGCTCCGGTGATCACCGAAGAATATTTCGGCAAAAAGTCGCGGGGAACATGTCCTGACTTCCGCCTGTTGTCCGATAGGACACAGTAACCAAAGGAGGGACCCCGTCATGGATGATCAACAGCTCAATACCAAAGCCGACCTTGAGAAAAACTGGCCCTGTCAGCGCCTAAGAATAGGTTGGGCGCTATTACTTTGGTGTGTATTCGAAGTCCTCATTGGTCACAAACTTCCTAAAGTAGTGACCGGACTAATGATGGGTGGAGCATTGGCTCTGCTGACTTCGGCAATGTTGGCCATCCGTCAGCTTAAGCTGGCGACTCGGGTCTCGGTTTTGAAGGATGCTTTGGAAAGCCGAGCAGAGATAGTTGAAGGAGAGCCCGCAAGATAGTTTCGGGCTCCTAGAGATACTTACAGGCGTACGTATTCGAAGTCGACGGGACGGCCCTTGATGCCTGCTTTGGGAGGCGCAATGAAATTGGCCATCTTTCCGGGCTCAGTGACCTGAACCTGGATGTTCTGGATGTATTCACGGTCCTTCTCGGAGACCAACCATTCCCGCTCTTTTGCCTTCCAGCTGGTCTCATCCATGATGTTGCCTTCGGGGCTAAAGAAGTGGCCTTGATACTCACCAATATTACGGTGGAAACGACGAGAAGGTAGCTTGAAGCGATAGTTCATGCCGTGCTTCTCTAATACTTTGTTCCAGCGATCGACGGCACGTTGGTTGTCGGCGATGTATTCATCACGCAAGACTTCGTTGAGCGCATTACGCATACCCACGGTCTCGGTGGTGAGTTTGCCACCGCGAACCACATTTACGTCATAGCTCTTTTCGAGCAGAGAGTGGTCCTCGTGCTTCTTCATTTCATAGGCGCGACCCTTCAAGCCCGCAGCAAAATAGGTTGCTGCGTTGGAAGAGATCTCACCGCCAAATAGATCCAGCGATAAGGTGAACCAATAGTTCAAAGAGCGCTGAATCATGTCCAAAGGCACGCCCCCCAGCTCGGTCACATCTTCGTTAGGATCTTGCTTCATCAACTCACACGTCCGGTCGACGATGCGAGCAATTCCGGTCTCACCCACGAACATATGGTGGGCTTCCTCGGTGAGC
>SPJK01085752.1_pt1 | contig 12142 bp, 11 predicted proteins | sample 3741771 | NCBI WGS metagenome assembly SPJK01 (sample SAMN10925997, study PRJNA522277) | cold seep metagenome | isolation source: Elba SIP-enriched marine methane seep metagenome, extraction at timepoint T2 | place: Italy: coast of Elba, Mediterranean Sea | reverse complement strand
ATGCAAGACCCTGCCGTGCAGGCGGCCTATCTTGGTGCTGGAAGCAGTGAAGAGGCGAAACCTGCGACAGAAGAGGACATGCCCGAAACAGTGGCAGAGGCGTTCTCCGTCCGGCCGCGCAGTCAAAGAACCCAATCTGCAGATGCCATCTTAGGTCGGTCCATCGCTGACTTGGTCGCGGAGGCCAGCAATCAAAGTGTGCAGGCGGCGGCACAAAAACGCTCTCAGCCTGTCCGAAATGTCACGGCCGACATCCCGCAGGATCGTCTGGCCGCAGCATTGGCCGATATCGAACGCGGTGCACAAGCTGCTCGCAATCGCCCGAAACCAAAATTGATGAAAACCCGAGATGCGCCGCAGACCGTCCCGGATCCCGTGCCAGAGGCCAAACCACGCCCTGTCATCGAAGTCTACCGCGCTCCACGTGTGGAAGTGTATCGCCGCCAGCCTGACGGCAACGGCTTTGAAAGGAAATAAGATGCTTGACCCGCACACGCAGATCAAAGGCATGTTCATTGGTGGGAACTGGGTCTCCTCCGGTGCGATGTTTGATGACATTAACCCGTCGACAGGCGACGTCTGGGCTCAGGTTCCAGACGGGGGGCGTTCCGAAACCCGTGAAGCCATCGCCGCCGCGCAAGCCGCTTTTCCAGCCTGGTCAGCGCGTCATTTCCAAGACCGCGCGAAAATCCTTTTAAAGGCCGCAGACGTCTGGGAAACGCGCAAGATGGACTATGTGGCTGCGGCCCAAGCCGAGGGGGGCGGCTGGTTTGGCAAAGGCATGTTCGAGGCGGGTTACGTCCCCGAGGTGTTCCGTGCCGCAGCCGCCATGTGCTATAATGCGGTCGGCGAAATGCTTCCCTCACAACACGGCAAAGTGTCAATGGTCGAACGTGTCCCGATGGGCGTTGTCAGCGTGATCAGCCCATGGAACATGCCCGGTATCCTGACATCGCGTGGCTTTGCATTCCCACTGGCCGCCGGCAACACCATCGTGCTGAAACCGTCTGAAGATACGCCCTATGCTGGCGGCCTGTTCTTTGCCGAAGTCATGGAAGAGGCTGGCATTCCAAAGGGCGTGTTCAATGTCGTCACCTGCTCTCGGGATCGGGTCGGTGAGATGGGCGATGAGCTTGTTGAAAATCCGCAAGTTAAGGGAATTTCCTTTACCGGCTCCACCCCTGTCGGTCGCCAAATCGCAGCCAAGGCCGGAGCGCATCTGAAAAAGGCCTGCGTCGAGCTTGGCGGCAAAGACAGCCTCATCGTGCTGGACGACGCGGACATGGAACGGGCGACGTCGGCCGCCAGTTTCGGCAGCTTCATGCACCAAGGTCAAATCTGCATGTCCGTCGAAAAGGTGCTGGTCCACGAGACTGTGTATCTAGAATTTTTGCGCCAATTCGTGGCCCGTGCTGGCAAGCTAAAAACTGGTAATACCTCTGATAAGGCCAATGTGATCGGCCCCCTCATCAATGATCGCCAAGTCGAACGCGTGACCTTCCAAATTGAGGACGCGCTCGCCAAGGGTGCCAAAGCAGTGCTGGGCGGGCGCGTTTGGGATCGTTTCGTTGAGCCCACTATTCTGACAAATGTCACACCCGATATGGCTGTCTGGCAGGATGAAACCTTCGGCCCTGTGGCAGTGGTTGTCCCGTTCAGAACCGATGCCGAGGCCATCGCATTGAACAACGACACTGAGTATGGGCTCAGTTCCGGGATCATTACGGCGGACGAGACCCGAGCGCTTGAGATGTCGCGTAAACTCGAAACCGGCATGTGCCATGTGAATTGCTCGTCTGTGAATGACGAACCACATGTGCCGTTTGGGGGCAGCAAAGCCTCGGGTGTCGGTAAACATGGGGGCAAATGGTCGATGGAAACCTTTACTGAAACGCGCTGGATCACACTTGATCGTGGCGAGCGCCCATTTCCACCGGTGTTTTGAGATGAGTTGGGAACGCGCTCCGCTATTATGTGGCAAAACGATTGTCGTCACGGGATCCGCCTCTGGCATCGGGCTCGAAACCGCGCGGGTTTGTACCGCCATGGGCGCGAAGGTGCTTGGCGTGGACATGACAAAACGTTTTGATCATGTCGAAGAGTTCTATCGCGCTGACCTGTCCGACGGGGCGACCATCGATGCGCTCATTGACGTGCTCCCCGAAGGCATAGACGGCATTGCGAATATCGCAGGGCTGCCACCGACGGCCCCTGCCGAGAAGGTACTGGCCGTGAATCTGTTTGGATTGAAGCACCTAACGCTAGGACTCCTGCCAAAGCTGAACGACGGAGCAAGCATAGTGAACTTGGCCTCGCTCGCAGGCTTTGGATGGGCCGACGCATGTGGCACCATTCGGGCGAGCGAAGACATCCACGTCGATGATGCAGCGCGCTTCGCCGATCAGCACCAGATCACCAACCAAGGCGGGCGCAGCTATTTCTTTTCCAAAGAGGCACTGATCGCTTGGACCTTGCAAAACCGCTGGACCTGGCGGGACCGGGGTATTCGGATGAACGCAATCAGTCCCGGTCCGGTCGACACGCCTATCTTGGGCGATTTCCTGGAAACGCTTGGGGCGCGTGCTGAAGAAGACGCCCGCGTCATGGATCGCCCCGGAACGCCCCAAGACCTTGCGCCCATCGTCGCGTTCTTGCTGTCAGATATGACGACTTGGATCCGCGGCACCAATATTCCCGCCGACGGCGGCATGTCATCAAACATCCTGTGCGAGATGCACGGGTTGTCACAAAAAGGGAGGCCACATCGTGTCTGGACTGGCTTGGATCATCATTATTCTTATCGTGGCGGCAGTCTTCATCGCCCTGGCAGCGACCTTTTACCAACGCGCCACAAACGAGGTTGCGCTTGTGCGCACCGGCCTTGGCGGCCGTCAGGTTGTCATCGACGGGGGCACGCTGGCAATCCCGTTTTTCCATGAGATTAACCGGGTGAACATGCAAACCTTGCGCATGGACGTGGCCCGGTCTGGCGAGTCCTCATTGATCACCAAGGACCGCCTGCGTGTCGATGTGGGCGCCGAATTCTACGCCAGTGTCACACCTAACGATGACGCGGTGACGCGTGCGGCGCAGACCTTGGGCGAGCGGGTGTTCCATCCTGAACAACTGAAGGGACTAATTGATGGGATGATGATTGACGCCCTACGCTCTGTCGCAGCGAAGATGACTATGGACGAGTTGCATGAAAACCGCGCGAGCTTTGTCACTCAAGTGCGTGAAGTGTTAACGGACACCCTTGGGAATTACGGGCTGCAACTCGACTCTGTCTCTTTGACTGCGCTTGATCAGACCCCCTTTTCAGCCTTGGATGAAAACAACGCGTTTAACGCCGTGGGCATGCGCAAACTGGCTGAGGTGATCGCGATATCGAAAAAAGAACGCGCTGAAATTGAAGGCGACAGTCAAGTGAGTGTCGCCCGTGCGGCTATGGAATCCGAACGGCGCAAATTGGAAATCAACCTCGAACAACGCCGCGCTGAAATCGCGCAGACGCAAGAGATTGAAACTCTGGTCGCAGCGCAATTGTCCGAAGTTGCGGCCCGCAAAGCCGACAGTGAACGCAACGCCGCACAAGCCCGCATTCAAATGGAGCAAGACATTGCATCGGCTGACATTGCCAAGGAACAAGACTTAAGGAAGGCCGAAATTGCGCAAGCGCTCACGCTGGAGCAGGCAGAACAGGATCGCGCCATTTCCCTCGCCGCAAGGTCTCAAGAAGAAAGCCGTGCCCATGCAGAGGCTGACACGGCACGAATTGATGCGGTGAAAGCATCCGAAGCCTTGCAAGCCGCGCGGCAAATGGCTGAAGCCGAACGGCGCAAAGCGCTCGCTCTGATTGCCGCACAAGAACAGGCCGAAGCGACGTCCGCCCGTGCCAAGATTATGGCCGCCAGTGAAAAAGCAACAGCCGCGGACAAGACCGCCGCGAAGCGGGAAGAGGCAGAAGCAATGAAGGCAATTAAACTGGCAGAGACAGAAGCGAGCCTTGCCCAGATCAACGCTGAAAATGCACGATCCGACGCTCAGGTGGCGATGGAGCTTGAACTGGCGCGTCTTCAGGCTCTCCCCAAAATCCTTGCTGAAATGGTCAAACCTGCAGAAAAAATAAACGGTATTTCTATCAACCAACTGAGTGGGATGGAGCGGGTCAATTCGGCCGAAACGTCTTCGCCCGTCAATCAGACTGTTGATGCCATTATGGATATGGCCGTTTCCTTGCCTGCCTTGCAAAAACTTGGTGAGAGCATCGGAGTAAACGTCGATGCGTCCTTAGGGAAAGCACAATCCGTTTCGAAAGATGAGCGTTGACCAGAGGGTCCCATCTCACTTGGTGACCGTCAATTTAACATCCTCACCCGTTGTGAAAGCGCACGGACAACGGGCTAGAGACTTTTTGATCGGAGCTGACTGTGCTGAAATACATGAAACCCGATCAGAAGTATCGCCAACGCCAACCCAATCCACATGAGCATTGCGGTTTTCCATAAGATGAGCACCGCAGCCAGGAGTCTCAGGATAACCGTGGACCGCCCTAGGGGCCCATAGTCGAATTTGGCAAGTGCGGAGGCCATCAGATAAAGCGCCACGACCAATCGCGCGCCCAAGAGCGCCAAAGACAGCCAGTCGACGGTGCCAGTATAGCCTTCGATCAGGGCTCTTTGGCCGTTGCTATCTGTGATCGTCACAGCCTCTTCAATCAACAGCAACTCTGGATACCAAGCAAAAACGAATGGAATTGTGAACATGACAATCCCAACCCGTACCGCCGCTAAGGCGGTACGCATTGGTTCTGTTCGGGTAATAGACGCAGCCGCAAATGCCGCAATCGCAACCGGCGGCGTGATCGCCGAGGCCACAGCAAAGTAAAACACAAACATGTTCGCTGTGAAAAAGCTGACACCGAGGTTGGCAAGGAGCGGTCCCAGCAGAAGAGCCACATTCACATAGGCAGGGACCGTCGGCATACCCATACCCAGCAAAATGGCACAAAGCATGGCGCAGATCAGCGCCAACATCAGGTAAACTCCGCCAACGATTTGGATCTCATACCCAAAGAGCCGCAACACCTGCACGGTTTCCAACCAAGAGGTAACGCCCCGCGTCAACTCTCCGGTCAATCCGCTTTCATTCAAAAAGGCCGAGATGATCGAGACGGCGAACAGCAGCAAGAACAAACGTGACACCAAGATACCGCCATCCGCCAGAGAAACGATCACCTTGGACGGTTTCGCTCGGGTGTGGGGGTCAAGGAACAGCAGCGGCACCAAAACGGCCACCGCCCACCAGCCGGCTGAAGTCGCGTCACCGGTGGAATTCACAATTGTCTGAGTGAACGCATTGGGCAGGATCGCCGCAAGCCATCCGCTGCTGACGACGTCCTTGTTGCCCAAAAGCAGGTACAGAATGGTCAGAATTGGCAGAAAGATAATGATAAGGTTCAGCCAATCCTGGCGATCCATCACTAGATCGTCTGGAATTTCGCTCATTGCCGCAACCCTTTCTCGCCGGGCTTGGAACATGACCGCAAGAAAGATTGAAAAGAAGAAACACATTGCCGGTATGAAGGCCGCAGTGATGACTTTGGTATAGGGAACGGCCGTCAACGCCACCAAGACGAAGGCCGCCACCCCCATCACAGGCGGCATGATTTGCCCACCCGACGAAGCCGCCGCTTCGACCCCTCCCGCGAATTGAGGAGAGAAACCGTTACGCTTCATCATTGGGATGGTCAGGCGACCTGTGGACAGCACGTTGGTAACGGGCCCACCAGTAATTGTGCCGAACATTGCAGAGGAAACGATGGCCGCATGGGCAGGTCCTCCGCGCAAGTTCCGTGTCAGACGTACGGCCAGTTTTATCAACGATGTGCCGCCTGCAGATGTTCCAAAAAGCGCGCCCAAGATTACGTAGGGAAAGACTTGGTTGACGATAATGTCCATGAACCGCCCCATAAAGCCGTCTGGCGTTATGAAAACATTGGTCACCTTTTGAATCGCAGCGGCACGCACATCGCCGCCATCTGCACCGAGCTTGGTGAGCAAAAAGCTATTGTCGCTCAAATCGAACATCCAGATCAGAGCGGTGCCAACTGTATAAATGACAACGACGCTCGCCACCGCCACCAAAGGCAGGCCCCAGACACGAACATTATACATAAAGAAAAGAGTGATGATCGTGAACAAAAGCGGGATAATCCAGATGCCGAACCGCGCCTGACAGGCAGGGACTTCGGCGTCAAAGGATATACCAGGGATCACGCCTGCCGACCTTTCGGCGGCATCTTGGATCAGACGCGCCCTCTCACCTGTTATCTGATCGATCAAACAAACAGAGTCGATTTCAACAAGGTATCCGAATGAGGCAAGAAAAGCCGCTAAGATAAGGCTCGCATCAAGACACAGCCCAAGCCAGGCACGATGGGGTTTGTCTACTTTCCAGGCGCGATAGATACTCGCATCCAAAGCCACGATGACCATCATAAGCAGGAAAACAGGGGGGTAGAAAAATTCGGGTGGAAAGCCTGAAATCCGTAAGAATTTCTGCCCTGTTAGAGTGCGCGCCCAGTCCTGCAAACCGGTGATTTCCGGCATCGTATTGAGCATGCCAACCACGACAAGGATGAACGCCAGCGCAACGGCAAAGCGGCGGCCTAGGCCGGAGGCATCAGCGGGCACAGACATAGAAGACGCCTTTCAAAAGCGAGGCCGGACGATGTCGGCCTCGCTGGATATTAAGTTACGGACGCAAACAATCTGCAACGCTGTGACCTGCGTCTTCATAAGCGCGGATCGCACCGGGATGCATCTTGATCTGTACCGCCCCACATGCGCCTTGGCTCACACCATCAAGGTCGCCAAAACTCATAAACAGGAATGGACCACGAGGCGAACCAGTCAAAAAGCGCTCCTGCCCCTCAAGATAGGCTGCGACGATGTCATAAACGAGGTCATCATCCATCCCGGCTGGAACGATCTGGCCGAAAGCGGTCGCAAAGCTGTCAAAGCTATCATCGTCCACCACAACGGTGATGTCATTACCCTCATAGGCGGCACGGACGTCTTCGATCGGCACCGAATAAGGCGCATGACCGGGCGCACCCACGATCTGCTGACCAAGCTCGCTGGCCAAAAGGTCCGATGGCACGTCATGGATGGTGATGCCACCCGCCGCTGCAATTGCGATCTCACGACCTGAAGGCAGACCTTCGGGGATAGTCCAAGCGTCTACACTGCCGCCAGTGATGCTGGAAACAGCGTCAGGCCAAGGGTTCTGGACGCCTTCATATCCGTCGCCATCTTTGATACCTGACAGCAATTGGATCATCGCACGACCTGATGTCAGCGCAGCCCCACGGGGCGGGCCGTTCCAAATGCGTTTGCCCGACATATCACGAATGTCAGCGATTGGGTTGGAATTGTAGTAGCCCAGCATCTGCGCAGAGCCCGCATTGAAAAAGATCACGCGGATGTTGTCTGCAAGTTCCGCGCCTTTTTCTGGGCCAACGCCACTGTAGGGGCCAATGCCACGCGACAGTAGAAATGGCAGGATCAACGGCGCAGGCGCCATGTCCAGACGCCCTTCGGCAACGGCTTGCACCGAATTGGTCAGGGTCGCACCCTCGGTAATTTGCATCTTGGCGATACCGGCGCTGTCCAAGATAGCAGCCAAAGTCGAATCCACGTAGTGCGGTGTAGACCCCGGCGTCGTGGTTTCAGCCGATAGCGTTGCTTGTGCCGACGCGATGGCCGGTGCAACGGCAATCAAACCGCCAAGTAGTAGGTTCTTAATCATAGTTTCCTCCCTTTATGCCGACCCTCCTCCAAGGGCGGTGTCCCCGACACTGCGAGGACCTTCATTGAAGATTTGCAAAAATTACATGACTTGTCACGCAAATTCTTCTCGGGCTAAGATAGCGGTCAGAGGTTACCATGACAAAAAAAGATGACGTCCGAGATTTAAGCAGACTAAACAAGCGCATAGCACGTGAGAACAGCAATCTATTTGCTCGACTTGCGGCGATTTACGCAGCGTCGCGCAAGCAGGCACAACACATGTTGCAGGACTGCGACCACCTCTCGATTGTCGAATGGCGCACCCTTTGGGACCTTCACGAAGCGGGCGCAATGACGATCAGTGACCTAGCTGCGTGCCAGCGAACCGATCAATCCCAACTGAGCCGGTCCTTGCCTGAGATGCGCCGAAAAGGGCTTGTGTCGATGTCCCGCTCCACCGAGGATCGCCGCCAAACGATCGTGGCGTTGACCGAGGCTGGACAAGAAACGTTCGATCACGCGGCGCCAGTCATGGCACGGCGGCGCGCGGCGCTGCGAAGGAAATTCAGCGACGAAGAATTGGCAACGTTCCTTGGGTTTCTTGATCGATTGGAAGACTTTGTAAGGCTGCCGGCACAAGACTTTGCGGAAGAGGAAACGGCCAAGTGACAAACCGTCCCAACGCGCGTTGGAGCATGGCCGATCAACTTAGGTTCGACGATCTATGCTGATACGGTCAACCGCATCTGCAGGCCCCATGCGTTGATGCGCGGACCCCGCGCCGGATGCACGGCCAGTGACTGTGCTAGGGCCAGGACGATGTGAGGCGCAAAACCCGCTGACCCTGAAAGGCACTGAGACATGCACGCTCTCAACACCTCACTTTCCTTGCTATGACGTCCAGTCGTGACATCGCGGTCCCCCTCGCCGAGCTGGGCAAAAGCTTCGAAAGTCTGGGACATAACAGCGAAACAGCCGCCCGCTTCCTGATGCGCTGCCTGTTCTCGATGTTCGCCGAAGAAGTGGGCCTGATCTCTCGTCAATGCAACAGGACGACCGCCGATACGTCCCTTCGCGCGAGCCGCAACAAGGCCCTCCATAGCCTGCTCTTTGATGCGCTCCCGTTCAAACTGCGCGATGGAGGCAACGGCGTGGAACACTAGACACCCCGCAGGTGTGGTCGTGTCGTTGTCTTCGGCAAGCGAGCGATACCCTGCACCGCTGCTCCCTATCGTAGCGACGATACCCAGCAGATCCGGAAGCGGCCGTTTCAGAGCGCGGCCAATCGAAAGCAGACATAGGTCACGAACTCAGCGCAAATCCGCCAACAAAGTTAGGGGTAATCCGTCTCGGTCTATGGTTTGCAGTTGCGTTAGCGGTATGGCGCGGCAAAGGTGTTCATATGACAAAAACGTACACCGGAAAATGCCTTTGTGGCAGGATCACGTATACTGCTACAGGGGCGCCAATCGTCGTCGCCCAATGCCATTGTGAAGAGTGTCGCAGGCTAAGCGGGACAGGTCACACCGTTGGTGCGATGTTCTCCTCCGAAGCAGTCGCGGTGCGTGGAACACTGAGTGAGTTCAGCTACTCTTCCGACAAAGGCTCTAAGGTTACCAAGGTATTTTGCGCGAACTGTGGTAGTCCAATTTATGGAATGAACACGCGAGCACCGGACCACCTAACATTGTCTCTTGGCACTCTGGATGATGCGAGCGAGCTCGATATCGAAGTCGTCATTTACGAACGCGACAAACGTCATTGGGACCGGCTTGGGGATAACGTTGTTTCCTTCGCGACACAGCCAGATTGGACGCCCGAAAGCTGAGCCACACCACGGATAAGGCAGTGCGTCGAGATGGCTAGTCCGGCCATTGAAACACCAACAGCGAGGGTCCGCTTCGTCTCTGGGGAAAGCGAAGACATTTCACATGGATTTGCAATAGATCGGTCCTTGCCGTCGATTGCGTGTGTTCTGGGACCATCTCCTTCGGGGATCACCTGAGACGTTCGCCGAAATGGCAGGCGCAAAGCGTATGGTGCAGCCCAGTCAGATCAGCGTGCGTGGGACTGCACAAGGCGATCTGATCGTCGGGGGCCAATAAAAGCTACATCGCCACGCGGGTTGAGCGACATTCTTGGTTCGTGATGCTGGCCAAGGAGCTTAACCGTTCGCTGACATGGGACCGGGGGTCGGAGATGAACGGACCTGGTGAAATTTACCATGGCAATGCCCCAACAAAGGGAACACGACCTGGCTTCTGCGCCAGGCGCGACGGAACATCTGTCTGCGCCGATGTCAAAATACATTGCGCCGGGTCCGGCGATGGGGAATGATACCGCTCTGAGCCGGGAGACCAATCATGCGTAAATTTATGGTGGTGCTGGATGACAGCCGCGAATGCTTGAACGCCATGCGGTTCGCTGCGATGCGAGCTGCTCATACGGGCGGAGGGGTGGAGATCCTTGCTGTGATTCCGCCGGACGAATTCAACCATTGGATCGGCGTTGGCGAGATCATGCGCGAAGAAGCGCGCGAACGCATTCACGCCCATTTCGAGGTTTTCGCCAAGTGGATGCGCGACAAGCAATCGGTTGATCCCGAGTTGATCATTCGCGAGGGCAACCCTGTCGATGAGATCTTGGCGCAGGTGCAGGACGACCCGGAAGTGGGCGTTTTGGTTCTCGGCGCCAGCTCCGACAAGAAAGGCCCCGGTCCGCTGGTCACGCAAATGACCAAGAATTCCGGCTCGCTTGAAATCCCGATCACGATTGTGCCCGGCGATCTGAGCAAGGAACGGCTCGAAGCCATCACCTGATCCGCCAAACCACCCCATACAGCCAACAGACGCGCGGCGGATCACCGATTTAGAAGCATTCTAAACTATTGACTTTCACCGCCACGCTTCGCATATCTGTGTAACTCTCACCAAAGGATGTGCTCATGTTTATCCAGACTGAATCGACACCGAATCCAGCAACGCTCAAGTTTCTGCCCGGCCAGACCGTTCTGGAAATGGGCACTGCCGACTTCCCCCAGCCAGTAGGCGAGGACACCTCACCGCTGGCCGCGCGCATCTTTGCTGTGGCGGGCGTGACGGGCGTGTTCTTTGGGACCGACTTCGTGACGGTGACCAAGGACGAAGGCACCGAGTGGGACCATATCAAGCCTGCGATCCTCGGTGCGATCATGGAGCATTATCAGTCTGGTGCCCCCGTCATGGCGGGCGATGCATCGGCCATGTCGGGCCATGCTGAGCACACGGGCGAAGATGGCGAAGTTGTTGGCCAGATCAAGGAACTGCTGGACACACGCGTGCGTCCTGCTGTGGCGCAAGATGGCGGTGACATCACCTTCCACGGCTTTGACCGCGGCGTGGTCTATCTGCATATGCAAGGGGCCTGCGCGGGCTGTCCGTCATCCACATTGACCCTGAAAATGGGCATTGAGAACCTGCTGCGCCATTACATTCCAGAAGTCACAGAAGTGCGCCCCGTCGCAGTCTGATCCGGCCCGATGCCCCCCATCGGCCGATGCTATTGTGGTCAGGTCACGCTTGAGAGCGCGGCCGAACCGCAGGTGGTCACTTATTGTCATTGCAGCGATTGCAAACGGTGGACCGGCGCGCCTGCTCCGGTCTTTGCTGCGTTTGAAACCGCCGCTTTGTCTTTGAACGGACCGGTTCAGGAGTTCTCCGCACCTCCGGGTGTAACACCTCCGAAGGTGATACGTTGGACCTGCACCGCCTGCGGCTCGCCCTTAGCCGCCAGTTTCGACTATTTACCAGATCAGCTTTACGTGCCTCTTGGGGTGCTGGAGGAGATGGACAGCCTTGCGCCGACCATGCATTGCCATGCTCAGGCGCGCGCAGGTTGGCTCGAACAGGATGGATTGCCCGAAGCACAGGGCACGGGCCGCGATGCGTTACAAAGACAGGGGTCCCAATCATGAAGATTCTCGCCTTTGACACCGCCTCCCTCCATTGCGCCGCGGCGCTTTGGCATGAAGGTCGGATCATCGCAGATACCTTTGAGCCTATGGCGCGGGGTCAGGTTGAACGCTTGATGCCGATGATGCAGGACATACTGAGCGGCGCGAATACCTCGTTCGAAGATCTCGATGCGATTGGCGTCGGGATTGGGCCGGGCAATTTTACGGGCGTTCGCATCTCTGTCTCCGCCGCGCGTGGATTGGCCCTCGCCCTTGGTGTGCCTGCGATTGGGGTCAGTCGCTTTGACGCGCTGGCCTTGGGCGCAACGAGGCCCTGTCTTGGTCTTATCGAAGCACCGCGCAGCTCTGTTTATGTTCAGGGATTGGCGGGTGCCCCGCTTTTCACGACGCCGCAGAT
>SPJK01104870.1_pt1 | contig 12143 bp, 12 predicted proteins | sample 3741771 | NCBI WGS metagenome assembly SPJK01 (sample SAMN10925997, study PRJNA522277) | cold seep metagenome | isolation source: Elba SIP-enriched marine methane seep metagenome, extraction at timepoint T2 | place: Italy: coast of Elba, Mediterranean Sea | reverse complement strand
TCAGTAACTCAGAGGTGCCGCCCGGTGAAGTGAAAAAGTCCATGACTTTAATTAACTCTTGAATCTCACAACCGGCTTCTTCAACTGACTCACGATAAGCAACGTCTTCAGCTGTTTCACCTTGTTCAACAGCGCCTGCGACGATTTCCAGTAACCACGCTTGTTCAGCACCTAGTTTTAAAGCCCCAGCACGAATTTGTTCGATAATGACCACTTCATCGCGCTGTGGATCATAGAGCAATACAGCGACACAATTACCACGCTCAAAAACTTCACGTTTTAACTCTTCGCTCCAGCCACCTTTATATAAGCTGTGTTTTAACGTGACTTCATTGACTTTAAAAAAGCCTTTAAAAGCAGTATTGGTATGGGTTATCTCGAATTGTTTTTTCATTTCAGAGTTGTATTCAATTGTTTTTAAAAAGGCCTATCCGCTTTTTTTGTAAACGCATTGGAGTAATCAATACCTTTAAGCCTTCTTAATGCGGCGGTATAGGTCGTGCCATCTTTTTCAACGTGTTCGATTTGAACGGGTAGGTAATTAAGCTCTGGTGCACACCACAGGGTTGTTTTACGTTTTTTATCGACGTTTTTTATGCGAGTGAATTTTACGGTTGTAATTTTACCAAGCGGTGTCGTAATGGTTTCTTCGCCAATGACACCGATGTTGTAGGTTTTGAGTTTGCCACCATCTGCAATGGTGTAGTCGAACTGACTTTTTCCCTCATTTAGATCTTGCATTAGGGCAATTTGGTAAACCAATTTGTCTAACGTGTGTGGTTGGAGTTTGAGTGTCCAAGGTTGTTTCTTATCATCGATGTCGACGGTCATATTTGACCAGTCAAACAGCATGGTAAGTTGCTTTTCTTTTTTACCGCCAGTGCGTTGATAACTGTAATTTAGTGGCTGTATCTCACCACTTTCTGCTTGCCATAGACTGGTTTCGGTAATAACGTCTGGTTTGATAAATGAAAACACACCTTTCGCTTGCATCGTTGATGAGTAAAGGCGAGTACCATCTTCATTTGTTGCTAAGCTTTGTTTAAGTTCAGCAGCTTGAATGCCATTGAACTTAACTGAGTAGTTGGCTGAAAAGTCAGCAATTTGCTGTGCAGTTAAGCTGGTTGAGCTTAACAGTAGCAGCAAACTGATAACGATTCGTTTCATGACTTTAGATCAGTCCATCACTCATTAATTTTTGGATAGCGGCGGGGTAGAGTTTATGCTCTTCGATCAGTACTCGAGCAGCTAAGCTTGATGCTGTATCTCCACTTATTACGGGGACTATCGCTTGAGCTATAACTGGTCCATCATCAAGCTCTGGGGTTACGAAATGAACGCTGGCTCCATGTTCGGCTTCGCCGGCATCAATCGCACGTTGGTGTGTGTCTAAACCTTTAAATTTAGGAAGTAATGAGGGATGTATATTGATCAGGCGTTCACTGTAATGTTCAACAAACTCTGCTGTTAGAATTCGCATAAAGCCGGCAAGTACTACTAGACTGGGATGGTAGCTATCAATTTTATCAGCCAGTGCCGCATCAAAGCTTTCACGTGAATCAAACGTTTTATGGTCAATCGTGCAGGTGGCAATGCCTTGCTGTTCTGCATATTCCAGACCAGCAGCATCAGGACGATTACTAATAACAGCTGCGATGTTTATATCAAGTTCACCACTGTTTTTAGCTTCAACAATAGATTTCATATTGCTGCCGCGACCTGAAATTAAGATCACAACAGCAGGTTTTGCTTGACTCATTTAATAATAACTTCCGGTGTTGCTTGTTCACTTGGTTCTATTTGACCAATAATCGCAGCGTTTTCTCCGGCCGCTTCTAAAATTTCGATCGTTTTAGCTGCATCTTCTGCTGCGACACACACAACCATGCCAATACCATTATTGAAGGTGCGATACATTTCTTCATCAACGATGTTGCCTTTCTCTTGCAGCCAATCAAATACGGCTGGACGTTTCCAGCTAGCGGCATCAATGACTGCGTTTACATTCTCAGGCATAACGCGAGGCAGGTTCTCTAATAAACCGCCACCGGTGATATGTGATAACGCATGAATATCAATATTTTCATGAAGTTGAAGCAGTGATTTAACGTAGATTCTAGTTGGTGCTAATAGATGTTCAGCAAGTGGCTTGCCTTCAAAATCATCGTTTATATCCGTGTTGTTCACTTCAATGACTTTGCGAATTAAGGAGTAACCATTGGAGTGTGGACCTGATGAAGCAAGTCCGATTAAGACGTCGCCAGCCGCTACTTTTGAGCCATCAATAGCATTGTCTTTTTCGACGATACCGACACAGAAACCAGCAAGGTCATAGTCACCATCTTCATACATGCTTGGCATCTCTGCTGTTTCGCCACCGACTAATGCTGCGCCAGCTTGTAAACAACCTTCAGCGATACCAGACACGACAGATTCTGCTACATCAATATCAAGTTTACTGGTTGCATAGTAATCCAGGAAAAACAGTGGTTCGGCACCTAGTACGATGATGTCGTTTGCGCACATGGCGACTAAATCAATACCGATTGTGTTGTGGATACTTGATTCGATTGCAAGGCGCAACTTTGTACCAACACCGTCTGTACCCGATACTAAAACCGGTTTTTTATAACGATCTAATGGTAGCTCAAACATACTGCCAAAGCCGCCTAGGCCAGCCATCACGCCGGGACGAACAGTCTTCTTCGCGTGTGGTTTTATGCGATCAACCAATGCGTTACCTGCTTCGATATCAACGCCTGCATCACGATAGCTTAAAGAAGTTGTGGTAGAAGAATCCACAGAGTTTGTCATTATTAAATCCTGAAATCACATTGTTAAAAACAGCGTGCTAGAATACCACAATGCGTAGATTATTATTTGTCCTAATTGCTTTCATAGCAACGAATAGCTCTGCTACTGAGGTCGCAGATGTGTATCAATCTCAAATGGCTGTTTCCTCACAAAGTGAGCAGGAGAAACAGGCGTTAACCCCTGAACTATTGAGACAAGTCATTTTGAAAGTAGTGGGTGACCGAGCTACTTTAGATGTTGTTGATTTAGGCTCGGTGTTAAATCGCTCTGCTGACCTGATTCAGCAATATCAATATATAAAGGTCAACAAACAGCAAGATATTACTCAACCTGATCAATTAGCGCTCGCTATGACGTTCAATAAGCCTGCTGTTGATAAAGCCTTAAGTGAGATTGCTTTACCTATTTGGTCAGAATCACGCCCTGATGTGATAGTGTGGTTAGCCGTTGATAATAATGGTCGCAAATCGCTATTAGGTTCTGAAAGCGCGTCTAGTTTGGTTTCTGACGTGATGAATGTCTCGCAAAGTCGAGGCTTACCCGTGTTGTTACCCGTTATGGATTTACAAGACCAATCTCAGGTGCGGTTTGGCGATGTATGGGCGGGCTTCGCTGACAATGTTGATTTGGCATCACAGCGCTATGGTGCTGCCATTGCGGTGTTAGCAAAAGTGTCGATTAATGATGGCTTTGCACAAATTGAATGGCGTACGTCACTGAATAATCGTCTTGAAACATGGGCTTCACGAGGCGATGCGACAACGGCTATCAATGCTGGTATTAATGAGCTAACGGATCGTGTGTCACGCCAATATACACAAATCATCACCAGTAGTTTTGCACGTAACTATCAAATGCAAATCACTGATGTAAATGATTACCAAGATTTTGCTCGTGTTATGGATTATTTGGACAAACGTCAGTACGTATCAAACATTGAGTTAAATTCACTGGGTTCAGGGATGATGGATGTGACCATTTCACTAAAAGGCGATTTGAACGTGTTTAAACAGGCCTTAGCGATTGATCGCGTGCTTACTGTGGATAGCTTTGAGCAAATGGGCTCTTCTAGTCTGCACTATGTGTTGTTGCCATAACTAGTTGTTTGGGAAAAAGGAATTGTAAACATGGCCGAGCAAGAGAAACAGACGCTTTTAGATAGCAATAAATTGTTTTTATTAACCGTCGTAGTGGTCTCTGGTTGGTTATTTCATTTGCTTTCTCCGGTACTAATGCCATTTTTCGTTGCAGCCTTATTTGCCTATCTTGGTGATCCCTTAGTTGATTTCTTAGAAGAGAAAAAGTTATCAAGAACGGCCGCGGTTACAGTGGTGTTTGCAGTATTGGTGCTAGTTGGTTTGCTATTACTGCTTGTATTGGTGCCAATGTTGACCTCACAGCTAGCTTCATTGGTTAAACGATTACCTGAATATTTATCGTTGATTCAACAAAATGCTGAGCCTTGGTTGCTGTCATTAGGCTTGCCTGCGAGCTTGTCTGACATGACTAATATCAAGCAAGCTATTACTCAATACTGGGGAGAGGTTAGTCAAGTTGCATCAGGCTTGTTTCAGTACGTGGTTAACTCTGGAACTGCTTTATTACAGTTATTAGCCAACCTTGTGTTGATCCCTGTAGTGACATTTTATTTGTTACGTGACTGGGATATTTTAGTGGCTCGATTTCGAGAGTTAATCCCTCGTCATTATTCTGAACAGGTGATTAAATTATCACTTGAATGTGATGATATGTTGGCTGCTTTTCTACGAGGTCAATTAATGGTGATGACTGCATTGTCTGCCATTTACACAACAGGTCTCGCACTTATCGGTTTAGAACTGGCATTATTGCTAGGTGTTATCGCTGGTGTTGTAAGTTTCGTACCTTACCTTGGTTTAATTGTCGGCATTGGCTTAGCCGGTTTAGCGGCATTTTTCCAATTCCAAGAGTGGTTGCCAATTGTCATGGTTGCCGTGGTATTTGGTGTTGCCCAGATGATTGAAGGCATGGTGCTTACACCACGGTTTGTGGGCGAGCGAATTGGCTTACATCCCGTTGCGGTTATTTTTGCTGTACTAGCCGGTGGTCAATTATTCGGCTTTGCTGGTGTGCTATTAGCTTTGCCAGTTGCTGCCGTCATCATGGTGCTGCTGCGTCATGTTCATCAGCGCTATATTGATAGCACCTTATATTCTTAAATCATCAATGACATCATCAGTTACACAATTGGCACTGCGCTTGTCACCTAACGCTGCGTATAAATTCAACAATTATTATTTTGCACAGCCTGACGTGAAGCAGGCATTAGCTCAATTACAAGAGTCGAATGATGCCGACTTTCTGTATTTAGCAGCAGATGCTGCCGTTGGTAAAACTCACCTGTTGATTGCGTTAGTAGAGCAGAGCCAGAACAACGGTAAAACTGCACTTTACCTTTCGTTTAAAGAACTAATGGATACCGCGTCACCTGAGGTTTTACAGGGTATCGAATCACATCAATTAGTGTGTTTAGATGATATTGATGTCGTGGTCGGGCAGGGTCAGTGGGAAGAGGCCTTATTCCATTGCTTTAACCGACTTAAAGAAGCCAATTGCCAAATTGTCATTGCAGCCAGTGGCAACCCAGCGAGTTTGCCATTCGTGTTACCTGATTTAGCATCACGATTAGCAACTGGTTTGGTGTTCCAATTACATGAAATGAGCGATGAAGACAAACAGCTGGCCTTGATCGAACAAGCAAAGTTTCGTGGCTTAGAACTCGACCAAGCAACGGCTCAATACCTGATGCGTCGCTGTGGACGCGATATGCATACTTTAATGAACGTACTAGCTGACTTGGACAAAGCATCACTGCGAGCACAACGCCGATTAACGATACCTTTCATTCGTGATGTCACTCCTGAGCTGTAAATGAACATTGTCGAGCGAGACAATAGCGGTTGGCAAAATCTGCCAGAAACATGGCCTGACTGTTTACGAAAAATATTTGCTGCGCGCGGTATTCAACAACAAGCTGATTTAGTTTATTCCTTAGCAGAGTTACCTAAACCTGAATTATTAACAGGTATGCAAGATGCGATTTCGCTGTTACATCAAGCACTAGAAAACGACTGGCATGTGAAAATTGTGGCTGACTTTGATAGTGATGGTGCAACAAGTTGTGCCGTGATGATCAGAGGCCTGCGAATGATGGGCTTATCACAACTGTCATTTATCGTACCCAACCGCTTTGTGCATGGTTATGGTTTAACACCTGAGTTGCTTGATGACATTTCTCAGGAACAACAGCCTGATATGTTGCTTACGGTAGATAACGGCATATCGAGCATTGCAGGTGTTGAGGTCGCAAAACAGCGTGGTATGAAAGTATTGGTGACTGATCATCATTTACCAGCTGAACAATTACCCAATGCTGATGCCATCGTAAACCCGAATCAACACGGTGATCGTTTCCCTAGTAAAAGCCTTGCCGGCGTCGGTGTTGGTTTTTATGTATTGCTAGGGCTGAGACAATACTTACGTGAGCAAGGTTGGTTTGAACAAGGCAATATTTCAGAGCCAAAGCTCACCGAATTACTCGACCTAGTTGCTTTAGGTACTGTTGCCGATGTGGTACCGCTAGATAAACTCAATCGTACCTTAGTCAATATGGGCATTATGCGTATCCGCAAAGGCCTTGCCTGTGCAGGCATTAATGCTTTGATTCAGGTTGCTGCTAAAAATAGGCGAGCACTAATAACCAGTGATATTGGTTTTGGTGTAGCACCGCGCATTAATGCAGCAGGCCGTATGGAAGATATGAGCCTTGGTATTCAAACTTTATTAACTGACGATGAGCAACTCGCGTTAGGTAACGCCCAACTATTAGACCAAATCAATCAAGAACGACGCGCGGTAGAAGCGGATATGCAGCAAGATGCTATTGAACAGTTGGCTGAGAAATTTAGCGATACACAAGATAAGCCACTCGCATATTGCCTTTTTGATGAAGCATGGCATCAAGGCGTAGTGGGGTTATTAGCATCACGCATAAAAGAAAAACAACACCGCCCCGTCATCGTATTTGCACCGAGTGAAAATGATGAAGTCAAAGGATCTGCTCGTTCCATACCCGGCATTCATATTCGTGATGTGTTGGCACGTGTTGCGGCCTTAAAACCTAGTCTATTAAGTAAGTTTGGCGGTCATGCAATGGCAGCAGGGCTAACGCTTAAGTTAGCTGATTTAAACGAATTCGAACAAACTTTAATCTCGGTATTAAGCGAGCAGGTGAGGGAAGATGTGTTAGTTCAACACTATCAATCGGATGGGGAACTCGCAGAGTCTGACTTATCACTGCAATTGGCTGAAACACTCAACCAAGCCGCTCCGTGGGGACAAGCCTTTCCAGCACCACAATTTCATGGTCAGTTTGAAATCGAAAACTGGCGTCATGTCGGCAGTGAACAAAACCATTTACGCTTAACGCTACGTGTAAACTCGACCCAACAAATAACGGCTATGGCATTTAACCAAACCGCACCAACCTGGCTGGAACAAAACAGACAAGCACGACTGTGTTATCGAATAGACATTAATACGTTTCGAGATGTAAAAAGTGTGCAGTTAATTGTCGAAGAAATTCAAAAGATTAATTAAGGGCCTGGGATAAGGGACAGCTTTATTTTTAGCTAAATTGTTCAGTTATAAGGAGAAAGTAATGCCAAGGAAGACGACTATAGTATAGTCATTATCTAGCGCTATTAGGCAATAAGCCTCAGACTTTAATCAACAACAGGATGACCACGATACATTCTGACTTTTTTCGGTTTATTTGTTGCCGCTGTATTTTTGGGTGAGTTTTCGTCAATAACGGCATGGCCTCGATACATCTTCTTGCTTAGCGTTGCCTCTTTGTGTGACGACTCTTCAGGTTCAAGTTGCCATTTAGGGCCGGCTTTCAAATAGACTTCTTTGATTAAGGCGTTTAAAACAACATTATCTGCTGCAAGGTAGATCTCACGTAACTTTGACAATAAACTGGGGTTGGTTAACTTGATATCGGGCTTTTGTTCAGGTGATACGTGTTGTTTAATCTCTCTAATCAACGTAATCATTTGTCTATCGTAATTCAACGTTTATCCTATTTCATTTAACTGTTGAAATTGACAACACCTGCCATTCTTCCAACAACCTTATCTCGTGTGATTTTACTCAGAAGTATTCACTATCAAATTACTGAAGGGGGTCTGTAAAATCAATACTGTCAGAGCAAGCCTCTCTATAAAAACTTGATCTTTCCCACAAAAATTGAACATGTATTGGATTGATTGTTATGAGTAGAAAATATAACGCTTTCAAAAGTCGCTTAAATTGGAAGTAGTAGAGCTAGTTAGGGAAGAGAGTAGATTTAGTTGCGACATAAAAACTTAGCTCCACCATGCCGAGAGAGGGTGATGCCACACAGTGGAGCTAAGGAAAAACGTTAGCGTTTATCTAATAACCAGATTTTTTTCTGCATTGAAAGGATCGCTTTCTGCTTTTCTGTTAGTAAGTTAATTATTTTTTGCTCTGTTGCCATTTTGTGTTTTAACTGAAGTGCTTTCAAATCAGCAATTTGTTCGATGATCTTATTGGCAGCTTCACTGTCATACTCTAAAGAGGTTGAGAGCCATTCAAGTTCTTCTCTAAGTTGATGTTGTTGTTGTCTATATTCGCTCATTTTAGCGTGAGCGTTGTCCAAAATATTTTTAACGTCGTTACGTTGTGGTTCAGAAAGGTCGATATTTCTTAAAACGTTGTGTAAGCCATGTTTAGGCTTATCGCGTTTTATTTTTTCGCTCATAGAGTTGCATTGAGGAGGTTGATGTCCTGGCGGCATAGGCATTGGCTGAGCAAGGCTAACAAGAGGGATGAAACTTATTAATATTAGTAGTTTACGCATAATAACTCCTTGATAGTAATTAACAGTTCAACACTGTGTTGAATCTGGAACTATTATGTTTTTTTGTTCTGTTAATTGGGGTTATGGCTGTGTAAAGTTGAGTAAAAGCAAACGAAACGGCTGGTGCTGTCGATGTTGAGTTTTTATTATAGTCGTCAATTAAAAATGGAGTTGGTCTATGTCGAAATTATTGATCGTTGATGATGATGAAGAGTTGGTTGAATTATTTAGTGACTATTTGAGTAATGAAGGCTTTGATGTGGATAAAGCGCATCAAGGTTTTCTAGGTCAACAAAAAATGCTTTCAGGCCATTATGATTTGGTTGTTTTAGACATGATGCTGCCCGATATGAGTGGTAGTGAAGTACTAAATAATGTGCGGCGTATCAGTGAAGTACCAATCATCATGTTTACAGCAAAAGGCGAAAATATTGACCGAATTATTGGCTTAGAAGCGGGAGCAGATGATTATGTGCCTAAACCGTGTACGCCACGTGAGCTGGTGGCTCGAGTAAGAGCGATACTTAAGCGAACGCAAGCAGCTAATGAATTAGAAGACGTGACGGAAGTTGACTGTGGCTTATTAACTATTTCCAGTGCATCGAGAACGGCTAAGTGGATTGAGGAGCAACTAAGTTTGACGAGTACTGAGTTTAATCTTCTTTTCTTACTTGTTAGAAAAGCAGGGCAGGTTGTCAGCAAAGAAGAACTGTCTGAGAAAGGTTTAGGTAAACCGTTGGCTCGTTATGACCGAAGTATTGATGTTCATATTAGTAGCATACGCCAAAAGTTAATCGATGTGGCTGGCGATATCAGTTTTATTAAAACTGTCCGTGGTCATGGCTATCAGTTTATAAAAACATAATCATGGGTAAACTCTTTTGGAAGTTCTTTTTTGCATTTTGGTTGGCCTTATTGATCGCTGGTTTAGCTGTAGGTTCGGCTGTTTGGTTGCGACAGATAGTTAATGCTGGCGATAATTATAAAATAGATCAGCATCAGGCAGCACTTGTCGCAGGCGCTAAGCGAGTATTTGATCTATATGGACAAACTGCTTTTATAAATTATTTAAGGCGTTCGCAATTTTCACCAGGGCCTAAAGTCTATGCTGTCGATAAAGATGGCAATGATATATTCAACCGCCAACTTGATGAAGCATTTGTCGTTCGCGCGCGTGAAGCTTTAGAACAAAGTCCAGATGCAATGATGGTCAGAGAAGTGACGTTTAATGATGGTCAAGTACTATTATTATTTGTGCCTGACCTTCGCCCGTTACATCAAAAAAAATCATTGTTAGAAAACCTACTTTTAGGCGGTCAGTCAATGCCGAGGCCACCAAAACCACAATCGCCCCCGTTCGGCCTGCCCCCATCTCACTTAATGGGAGAATCTCTACGGCCACCGGGCTGGGAAACATCCGAACCTCTAGGGCAGCCAAGTTTTCCAGCTCATCAGGAAAAGGGGCAAGTATATCTAGATATGAAAAGTACACCAAAAGCGCCATTAGCACTGTTCTGGCTTGTGTTAGCGGGTTTAGTAGCTGGTTTTATATTCAGTTTTTTATTGGCGTGGTATTTCACTAGACCTATTCGTGCATTGCGTGAAGCGTTTTCATTGCTTGCATCAGGAAAATTGGATACTCGAGTCGCTGATTCGCTGACTAGTCGTCATGATGAGCTGAGTGATTTAGGTGTTAGTTTTGATGAAATGGCATTTAAAATACAGCAGTTAGTGATAACACAACAGCAGTTATTACATGATGTTTCTCATGAGCTGCGCTCGCCCTTAGCGCGAATGCAGGCTGCTATTGGTATCGCTCAACAACAACCTGAGAAAGTAGCCATGACTTTTGAGCGGTTGGAGAAAGACTCTCAAAGAATGAGCGATTTAATCGGTGAGTTGTTATTGCTGTCTAAAATAGAGTCCGGTGAGCATTATGAGTTTCATCAAGTTTCGTTAACTTCATTGCTGGAAGAAATAGTTGATGATGCAACTATTGAAGCTGAGACAAAGTCAATCCTGATGAAACTGGATATTTCCCAAGATTTTATATTGAATGTTCAGCCAAGCCTTTTACATCGTGCGATCGAAAATATTGTTAGAAATGCAATTAAGTATTCAGATCCAAATACGGATTTAATTATTAGTCTTACTGAAGAAGGGGAACTGCTTGGCTTGAAGATTAAAGACCAAGGGCCTGGCCTCAATGAGTCTGAATTAGAACAAGTGTTTAAACCCTTTTATCGTGCAGGTCAACGGCGTGAGAATGATAGCGTTGGATTAGGCTTAGCAATAGCGACAAGAGCGATCAATAGTCATGGAGGCTATATATCGGCTGAAAATCGAATCGAAGGTGGCTTGTGCGTTACTATTTATTTGCCTAAGGGGTTAATCGTAGAAAAATAACCCACCACAGAAGTAACTGTGGTGGGGTGTTTTTTAGGCTGTTACAGAAATTGTATCACCGGGCTCAGGAAATGAAATATCATTGTTCTTAGCGTAAATCATCGCTTCTTCACGACTAACAACTCCATCCCCATCGGTGTCAGCTTGATCAAAATTATCAGCTAAAGCTGCGAACAATTCACTCAAGCCCGATTCCTCTTCTGCCATTTCTGAAAGCTGCTCAGCTGTAAAACCTACGTCTGCTGATGCGATACCACTTGATGATGGTGGCGCTGGAACTTCAATGTCATTTGCTTCTGCAAATGCCATTGCTTCTTCACGCTTTATGACACCATCACTGTCAGTATCCGCTTCGTCAAAGTTTTCAGCTAAAGCGCTAAACAGCACGCTTAAATCTGAATCTTCTTCAGCCATTTTTAACAACTCTTCCTGACTAAAGCCATTATCAGTTGCTTGAGCTTGATTCATACCTGGCGGTGGTGGAACATCAATGTCATTTGCTTCTGCAAATGCCATTGCTTCTTCACGCTTTATGACACCATCACCGTCAGTATCTGCTTCATCAAAGTTTTCTGATAAAGCACTGAATAATTCACTCATTGGTGAACCATCCTCAGCCATTTCAGCAAGTTGTTCAGCACTGAAGCCACTATCTTCCTGCTGCATGCTCATTTTTACACCGAGCTCTTGCGCCATAAGCTGATTTCCATTACTACTTTGGCTTGGTGGCGGAGGTGGTGGTGGCATGGAAGAAGACTGGGTACCAGACGTACCTGATAGTTCAGAATCTTGAAACTGATTTTGCCTAGACTGGTTAACGTTCACATACATCATGGCGCTACTAGAGCCGATGCTATTGATACTCATAAAAACCCCCTTAAAAGTTTAAAAACGTGTGGCAACATGCCACAAGCTTCTATGAGCAATATAGCGACCAAAAGCCTTATAATAATAGGTCTTGGCATGTAAAACTAAGCAAAGAAATGTTAAGGACTGTAAG